>Ga0187879_10001129_pt1 | contig 18203 bp, 22 predicted proteins | sample June2016WEW_19_1_FD_132423 | JGI IMG/M metagenome (GOLD analysis project Ga0187879, IMG submission 132423) | Peatland microbial communities from SPRUCE experiment site at the Marcell Experimental Forest, Minnesota, USA - June2016WEW_19_10 | ecosystem: Environmental > Terrestrial > Soil >... | reverse complement strand
GGCGTGGCCTCGGCGCTGGTCAACACGATGCAGCAGGTCGGCGGGTCGATCGGGACCGCGGCGCTGAGCACGGTGGCGCTGACCGCGACGGCGACCTACCTGGCCGCGCACCACGCGGGCCAGCTGGCGCCGGCCACCGCCGCGGTGCACGGCTACACCATGGCGTTCACGGTGTCGGCGGCGCTGCTCGGCCTCGGCGCCCTGGTGACAGCCCTGCTGGTGCCGTCCAAGAGCCGGCTTGAGGAACTCAGGAACGCGACGCCGCCGGTCGATGTCGCCCCGGCACCCAGCCCGGCCCTGGCAGACGCCATGAGCAGCCAGTCCGCCGGCCCGTCCCAACTGCGGTGAGCTGATCGCCGGGCGGCGCAACCGGGGCCGTCTCCGGCGCATGTCGGCGGCAGTCCGCCACGTCCGCACTGGGCTGCTGGCCTGCCACCACCGCTTCGTCCCCGAAGGCCGACGAAGCTGGGGGGAAAGTCGGCCCGGTTCCTGCCGTTCAATCTGGGTCACAACCCGGGGAAGGGGAAGCCGCCGAACCCGGCCGGGCACAAGACCTCCCGTCTGCGGGAGCGTGTCTGGGCGCGGGATGCGTGGCTGGACGTCCTGCATCGGTTTATCCACGTAGACATGCCGGACAAGGGGTCGGTGGCAGTGCGGCGGGCCAGGCGGTCGTGATCTTCCCGCGTCTCCGCCAGTGGGACGCGGTGCTGAAGCTGGACGGCGACTTTCACGACAAGGCCGTGAGCCTGCGCGGCAAACTCGGCCCTCACCACGCCGTAGGCGTGCTTGAACCGCATTGACAGGGGTGAAAGTAACCGACCCGCCCGCTAGGTAAAATATTGACGATCCGCTATACTGAGGTGGTGGTTCCCGAAGCAGTCACAGCTGGGGCGTTGCTCCGCCAGGCGCGGAAGGAAGCCGGTATGTCGCAACAGGATCTGGCCGCCCGGGCTGGTGTCACGCAGAGTGTGATCAGCGCGTATGAGTCCGGGCGCCGCCAGCCTGCCGTCCCGACCCTTGCCGCGCTGGTCGATGCCACCGGCAGCGAACTGGTCATCGGCCTGCGGCGGCAGCCGCAGCGGCTAGGCAGGCTCTCGGGGCCGGTAGGACGCCGCGTTCGCCGCCGCCGCCGCGACGTGGTCGCGGCAGCGGCTGCCCACGGTGTCAGGAACCTGCGGGTCTTCGGGAGCGTTGCCCGCGGCCAGGACCGGCCTGACAGCGATGTGGATCTGCTCGTCGACCTGCCGCCCGGCCTGAGCCTGTTCGGGCTGGCGCGCGTGCAGGCCGAGCTAGAAGCCATCCTTGGCGCGCGGGTGGAACTAGTCCCGGCCCAGGACCTCAAGCCCGGTGTGCGGGAACGCGTCGAGCATGAGCTGGTGGCGCTGTGAGCTACCGGGAACGCCAGCGGCTGGCAGATATCCAGGCCGCGATCGACGCGATCCGATCGCACATGCTGCGGGGCGGCCTTTCGGATGGTCTGATATTTGACGCGGTCCGTATCCGGCTGCTGGAGATCGGCGAGGCAGTCAAGGCGCTGCCGGCCGAACTGCTCGACACTCAGCCGTCCATCCCCTGGCGGCAGATCGCTGGCATGCGGGACCACCTGGCCCACCGCTACTTCGACACCGCCCACGCGATCTTGCAGGCGACCGTCGACGACGACTTGCCCGAGCTCGAGCGCGCCATCCACGCCCTGGCCCAGTCCCTGCCAGAAGACTCTGCGACCACTCCTGATCCAGACTGATCCCGCAGTGCTTCTGCCGCCGCCAGCGGCCCCTCCAAGTGCCGTCCCGGGCCCCGGGTGCTCAGATGAAACGTGCCGAGAGCCGCCGCCAGCCTCCCGACCGCCGTCCTTGGCTGCGCCGCGTCGTCACCGAGGAGCGCATCGGCGACACTCGGCCCGGTTCCGGCATCGGTCATTACCACCACCGCCGGAGACGCGCCGGCCGCGCTCCCGCGGCCCCACCCCTCGCCGGTGTCCGGGAACACTTTCACGATCAGCATCTGCGGCCCGGACCAGCCCGGCAACCGTCCCCCGTCCACGCAGGCGATTAACGTGCGCAGCCGGGCCCGGCGACGCACCCAGCCTCCGGTGAGGCTGCGCCTGGGCTGGCGCCTGACCTGTCATGGCCATGAAACCTCCGGGCCCTGGGTCTGTCCAGCAGCCATCGGCTGCACCGAGTCTCCTTGGTGATCTTCTCGGTGCCGTCGAGGATGGCCTCCACCGCAGCCCCGCGGGTCAGGCGGGACCGGCTGCCGCTCATCTCGTCGGTCCGTTCATGCAGGTAGGAATCGAGGCGGACGAGCGGGCCGGGTCGGCTGTGCGGCAGCGAGATGCTGCTTGGCGCTCAGCGCAGTAGCCGTCATTGTTGCGGTGGCGGCGCTGGACGGGCCTCCCTAGTCCCGAATCGTGGGCGGGCTGCAAGCCGGGCCAATCCAAGACACCTATGGCATCCAATACATGCAGCTGCTTACGGACAAACCTGGCGCCCGGCGCTTTCATGAGAAGCAGCCGGGTCGAGTGCAAACTAGGTCACGTCAGCGGGGGTACGGCATGTCATACGGCGGCGGATCTGGCAGGCGGTGGCGGGCGTTCACCGCGTGGCGGCGGGCGGCGGCGGCCGGCGCAGCGGCGGTGCTCGCGGCGGCGGCTGCCCTGGCCAAGTAACGCTCCTTACCTAGCACGACACCCGCGAGGCGTGCTACCGCGAACAACCGGTCAGGCACGAAGCGTGACGGTACTGTGCAGCGCTGCCGGGTTGTCCGCGACGGGCTGCTCGCCTACCCGATGACGCAGTAGTCGACGAGCAGATAGCCAGTCGGTGAGGTCGTGCTTCGGATCGACTCGAGCCGAATCGCCGGCAAGCCGTCGAGGAGCCTCCGCCCGCTGCCCGCGATCGTCGGTGCGATCACCAGCCTGAGCTCGTCGACGACGCCCGCGGCAAGCAGTGCCTGGGCGACCGAGATGCTTGCATGCACGCCGATATCGGCTCCGGGTTGGTTCCTCAGATCCCGCACGAACTCGACCAGTTCGCCGTCGACCACAGTCGTATTGGCCCACTTCCGATCGAGCGGCGTGGAGGTGGCGACGTACTTCGCGACCCCGTTGATGAACGTCGCGAACGGCTCGATGTCGCTGCCCGGCCAGAACTCGGCCCACTCCTCGTAGCTGCGCCGGCCGAGGATGACCGAGTCCTGCGCCGCGATGACGGCGCCGAGGTTGGCCTCCATCGCGTCGTCCCAGTCGGCGAAGAACCCATCGGGCTCCTCCGCGACGCCGTCGAGGGACAACAGCTCGTACGCGACGACCTTGCGCACGTTCAACACCTCCGATTGACGTCGACCCTGCTGCGTGGACGGCTCGCGCGACCAGAACTCATCGGTGCGATCATCATGCGTCGCCTGTCAGACAGCCTCGGGATAGCTTGCCATTGGGTGGTTGGCACGCCGCCAGCCGCGTATCACCGTGAGAGGCTGCCTCATGCCGCAGAGTGCCGCTGTTCGCGCTGCACATGAAGACGATCTGCCGCTCCTGCGTCAAGAAGGCAACCCAAGGAGCGGGATCGTTTGCGCCACATGGCGGCGAGTACGCCGAGCTGGCTATCAACGTAGTCGTGGAGTTCGATGCTGGTCTTGCCGGGGTGGGTGCGCAGGATGCGGCCGACAAATTGGATCATGCTGCCTTTGCAGGAGACGGGGTGCGACCGCCGCGCCCGCGCGGCCCGACCCGGTCGCGTCGCTAGCCAGCTAGCGACTGACCAAGTCGGCCCGGTGCCACGTTGCGGTGCCGTGCCCAGTGTTGCGCGGCGGCGGCGAGGCGCTGTTTCCAGGGCTGGGGGCCCACGTGGGCGATCTCGGCGTACAGCCGCGCGCAGGCGATGGCGAAGGCGTCGATGGCCTTACCTGATGCCGCCGCCCAGGAATCGCACTGCGCGGCCCAGGCCTCGGCCTGGGCCGCGGTGTGGCCGCTGAGCATCAGCCGGAGCAGGAGGCAGGCCGGGTCGATGAACGCGGCGCCGCGGGTGGGCCAGGCCCAGTCGATGAGCCGGGCTGTCCCGGCGCCGATGAGCACGTTGAGCGGGTTGAAGTCGGTGTGCAGCAGCGTCTGGCCGGTGAGCAGTTCCCGGGCAGCAATGTTGTCGAGATAGGCCGCCCATCTATGTTCGGCCTGTTTCACCGGGAGATCGGGGCAGGGGATCCGCTGCAGCTGGTTGAGGACTTGGACGACGGCGGGCAGGTCCGCCGAGCCGGGTGTGTAGTCGGCATGCCGGGCGCCGGGGACGTAGTCGAAGGCGAGGAGGTTCCATCCGGCGCCTTCCGCTTCCCAGCGCAGTTTCGGGGCCAGCGGCAGCACGTAAGGGTTGATCATCGCTTCGCGGTGCTGGCGGACGACGCCGGGGTGATCGGTGCGCAGGCCTTTGACGAAGACCGGCCCGGCCGCTGTCTCCAGCACGGCCGCGAGCTGAGAGTTCAGCCCGGCGGTCATCGTCCGGGCGCTGCGGACCGACCCGGTTTGGGCCTGGATCAGGTCACGGACAGACTGGCCGAGGTCCTCCCAGTCGGTGTGCTGCACGGTCATCCTTGATGCTGGCGGCGGCCGGACCGGCTGCTGAGCCGGCCCGGCCCGCTCGGCTGGTTAGTAGGGGTTGTCGTCGCCGGCGTTGCACGAGCACATCGAGTGCTCGACGTAGGTGTCGAGGTCCGGGACGAACTCGATCTCATCATCGCCGGCGTCGGGGGCGCGGGGCTGGACCTCCACAGGGACAGGTGCCATCGTGTCTCACCTCCTTCCATGCTGGCAGTAGCTAGCCAGGGGTGCCTTCGCCTTGCGGTAGAGCGTGACCAGCGGCATACACGTGCCGCAGGTGCCGGACAGGCCGCAGCCAGAGCAGCCGCCCTGGCGCAGCAGCAGTCGGTCAGCGATTCTGCCGAGGCGAGCCAGTCCTTCGAGTCCTTCGTCGATCAGCGAGATCTGCGGGTCGCGGCCGACCTTGCAGATGCTGGCCATGCCGTGCGGATCGGCGTGAAAGAACGTGTGACCGGCATTGCAGCCGGTGAACGGCTTGCGCCGGCGCAGGTGCTCGACCGACTGGGCGGGCAGGGATTCTGGACCGCCGTAGATGGTGGGGGAGATGTTGGAGTAGACCATGTGCGGTACACCGAGGCCTTCGGCCAGGGCGGTCATCTGCTCGATCTCGTGGGCGTTCTGCTTCACGACGATGATGTTGAGGTTGAGCGGCAGCCCGGCCTCATGCGCGGCGGCCAGCCCCTTGGAGAAGGCGCGGAACGAGCCACGGCGGCGGGTGACCGCGTCGTAGGTCTGCCCGCTCGCCCCGTAGACGCTCACTGTCAGGCGGTACGGGCGGCTCGCGGAGAGCAGTTCGAGGATTTTCGGGTTGGATAGCCGTGAGCCGTTCGTGGAGACGGAGAGGATCATGCCGAGTTCGTAGGCCAGGCCGTAGACGTCGGGAAATAGCTTGTCGATCAGCGGCTCACCGCCGGTTAGCTGAAGCCATAAGACACCGGCGTCCCGCATGATGTGCAGCAACCGCGCCCGGTTTTCCCAGCTCAGGCCGCTGAACTTCTTTACCCCGAGGTAGCAGACCGGGCAGTCGTAGTTGCAGCCGAGGTTCAGCTCATACGAGGCGCGGGCGAAGCCGTACAACGTCCTGGGCCGGACCAGGACGTTCTGGCCTAACGGCCGTCCGGTGATGTCCAGGACGGGCCACGCGCGCCCGGCGGTTTCGATCAGCCAGGTCGGCGGTTCCTGGCCGCAGGCCGCGGCCGAGGCGAGCTGATCGTAGTGCCGTTGGGGAATCTCCACGCCGTTGCGGAAGCCTGGCCGTACGAGGAGGAAGTGGTTCATGTAGGGGCTGGCGATCAGGGCATGCATGATCCGGTCCTATCTGCGGGTCAGCTTTCAGGTGCTGTCAGTTCCTTGATCAGTACGTCGAACACGGGTGAGCCGGGCAGCGGGTTTCGTTTCTGCGCCACGGCGCGCCAGCCCCATTTCGCGTAGGCCTGCTGGGCAGGCAGGGCGGCGGGCAGCACAGTCAAGGTGGCCCGCTGCTCGGGCCGGCCGCGCAGGAGCATGTCGTGCATGGTCTGGGCGATATGCCGCCGCCGCCACGGCGGGCGCACCAGGAGCTCGACGACGGCCAAGGTCCGGCCTGGGTGTTCGGTGGTGACGTCTTCGGGCACCGGCGTGAGCAGGTGCTGCCACCATGGCGTTGACGGCTGGAGGGTGACACCGAAGCTATAGCCGACCAGATCGGCGCCATGGCGTGCTTCGGCGAGCGCGAAGCCGGGCTGACCGCGCTGAACCTCGAAGCGCTCGGCGAACAGGGTTGCGTGCTCGTCTCCCCATTCATACGGCGGGTCGGCGTATACCTCGCGGTACAGCGCGCGCAGTTCATCGAGGTGCGCGGTGGCTCGGTCGCCATTGAGCAAGCGGAAGACGACATCCGGCTCGGGCATTACAGTTCACCGGCTCGCATGGGGGCGGCCTTACGCAGGTATTCGCGGAGTTGCTCATGGAACTCGGTCACGTCAGCAACATCGGGGTACCTGTCAGTGAGCGCACGGTCGAAGCGCAGCAGCCAGTTGACCACCAGGGTCGAGCGGGTATCCGCAGCAAGGTGGAGGGCGTGCATGCCGACGGCGGCCGATTCGGCGGGCTCGCGCTGGCCGAGGCGGACTTTGGCCAGCCTGATCTCATCGAAGACGCGGCTGCGCACGTACCCTTCGCCTCTAGACTGGCGGGCTCGGAGCGAATGGGCTTCGGCCTTGGTCGCGTAATGTTGCCAGCGGGATGGCTGCGTGGCGTGCAGGGCCAGCTCGATATAGGTATTGGCGGCCAGACAGTCGGCCTCGGCCTGGTTCAGGTAGTGGATCCAGTCCGGTGGCGGTTCTGGTGGGGCTTCGTCATAGACGGCCACGCAGGTTTCGGCGGACCGGGCAGCATCAGCGGCATCCCGCTCCCCGAGCTGGGAGTAGGCCCGCGATTCCAGGCCGAGCAATTCGCAGCGAACAAACGAACTGGCATGACGCGGCAGGCCGTACAGCGCCGTGCGGGTTAGGGTCAGGCTGTCGTCGTAGTGGCCGAGCGCCGTGGACAACTGCGTCATGTCGCCGATGATTTTGGCGCCCAGGCTCGGGCACATGGCTTCGCGGCAGGCGTGCAGGGCCAACAGATAGTAGCGCTGGGCCATGCCAAACAGCCCTTGGTCGTAAGCCATCCAGCCTGCGAGCTGCGCCAATTCCGCGGTTACCTGAAACAGGCGCGTGGTGATCTCGGGCGGGTGCTTTTCGTCCAGGCTCTCGGCAACGGCATTGAGCTGTCCGGCCACGGCTTTGCGCCGCAGTCCTCCCGTGCCGGAGGCGTCCCAGCGGCGGAACAGCGTTACGGCGTGCTCAAGCTCGCTCACCTCGTCTGCTCCAACCCCTGGCGCGCCAGGCGTCAGCCAGGTCAGTGATGCTGCCCAGGCCCGCACAGGTCGCAGCAGAGCTGAGCCGGTGACCACCGTGAGACCGGCCAGGGCTTCCCGTCGGCTAGTGATGTCGTGCGCGGAGAAGCCTTCCATCACCCGCACTGTGCGGGCGGCCGAGAGCGAGAAATCGAGCGGCACCGACGAGAGCAGGATGAAGCCGTCCCGGCCGTCGGGTACATCGGTCACGTCCGTCAGCAGATCTCCTAACTCCTCGGCCGTGAGCCGCAGAAGCTGGGCAATCCTGGGCCGCAGCCACGGCTGCGGCTCCGTTTCGGCCCGTTCCCAGCGGATGATCGTGGTGCGCTCACAGCCGAGATGCGCGGCAAGATCTTCCTGGGTAAAACCTAGCGCCTTGCGGCGCTGAATGAGCCGCAGCCGTTTGAGCGCCACCCGCTGACCTCCTTTGCCTACTGACAAGGTAACCGGCTTCCAGTCGCCGCTGACAGGCCGCACGAGCTAGTGCAACATCTCTGCCACATATCCGCCGCGTCCGCGCGCTGTTATCCCGGGCCGTCCTTGGGTTGGCTCGTGCGAGGAAACCTGGCGTGAAGAAAGAGGCCTATGAGTAACGGCGGTCCGCGAGCCGGCATCTACCAAAAGCGGGGAGAACTGCGGCAACGCGTGGGAGTCGCGACGTATCGAGGGCTTGTCCTGGCCCGCGAGTGGCCGCTTGAGAGCTTCCTCGAACTTGGGGCGCTGCCCGGCGCTGTGCCCTGCGCGCGCCTGCACGCCCGCCTCCTGATGGCCGAATGGCACTTGACCAGGCTGAGCGAGAATGTCGAAATCCTCGTTTCAGAGTTAGTCACCAATGCCGTGACCGCGTCCCGGTCCCTGGACCAGGCATTCCCGGTACGGCTTTGGCTCCGCTCAGACAACGAACGGGTCCTCATCCTGGTCTGGGATGCGAGCCCGCACATGCCCACGTGCCTGGACACCGCCGATGATGCCGAAAACGGCCGGGGGCTGCTGCTCGTGGAAGCTCTCAGCGACCGCTGGGACTGGTACGTCACACCGGAGCCAGGCGGCAAAGTCGTCTGGGCAGCAGTAGCACCGGCATGAGTGCGAGGCTGGGGGCACAATTCAGCGGAGGTGTCCGTACCTCAGCCGACGAGGAGCAGGACGGGAAGCTATGTGGGATCAGATCAGTGACCTGCACGCCTGCCACGCGGACGTCCCGGTCGAGATACAGCTGCTTAAGGTGACCGAGGAGGCCGGCGAGGCGGCGGAGGCGTTCATCGGGATGCACGGCCTGAACTCGCGCAAGGGCGTCTGCCGTAGCCGCGATGACCTGCTCGCTGAACTAGCGGATGTAATCATCACTGCTGCCGTGGCGATGAGCGGTGTCACCGGCGGAGACGTCGACGAGGCCCGCAGCCACCTCGAACGGCGCCTCGCGGTCGTGACCGAACGCGCCAGACGCTGACCGCGAAACAGACCCAACGGCCATGGGTTACGGGCGGCCGATTCTAGAAGCAGAAACTATTTTTTCTGCGACCCTCACCGGCACGAAGCGAACTCCGCCGAACCATTCGTCCGGCCTGTGTGGGCGCCATCCCGCTGAACTCGCTGAGCACCGAGGAGGTCACCAGATGGGAGAACGGCCTCCCAGTCCGGGCCGGCGTCTCCCGGCGCACTGCCCGGGACGCACGGAGCCTGCTGTGCACCATCTTGGGGTGCCGCCGCCGCCGCGAGACCGCCGCTGATTCCGTACAACCCGGCTCTGCGGCCCCGCAACCGCGGCCGGAGGACCGGCCGCAAGCTCGACCGCGCTCCGCAGCGGGTCTGGGCCACGCCGTTGCAGGCGCTGCTGATCGCTGAACGGGCCGCCCTGCTGTCGGGCCGGGACGATAACTTCACCATGATCGTGATGATCGGCTATACCGGCTCCGCTGGGGCGAGGCCATCGGGCTGGAATGCGACTTCGTCCGTGCGGCCGAGATCCACGTCGGGTGGCAGCTCCGCGAGATCAACGGCCGGTTCCACCGGCTCCCGCCCAAGGACGACTCCTACCGCAGCCCACGCAGGGAACCGTGCCTCCCGGTCGACATGCCCGAGTTCCTGGCCGGCTTGCTCGGCCGCCAGGCCGCGGCCCAGTCCGGCCAGCGCTGCCCGTGTGCCGGCCAGCATGGCGGCAGCGGGCAGTATGTCTTCCTCGGTCCCGAGGGTGGGCACTACCGGCGCAGCAACTACGCGCGGCGCGTGTTCCGCCCAGCCTGCGACGGACGACATGAATCAGCATCGGGCCGTCCGGGTCGGCTGATTATCACCGACAACATGGCCTGGCCGGGCCTCCCGGTCGCCGCCTGGCCGCCCGCCGATCCGGGCATCGCCCTCATGCCGCCGAGTGGCCGGGGCATTCAGGCCATCCCGGCAGGCACGCCGCTCGCCGGCTGGCTCCCGCTGAAGCCCGGGCTGACACCCCACGGGCTCAGGCACAGCCACAAGACCTGGTTCCGAAGACAGCATCCCCGAAATCCTCGCCGAGCAGCGGCTCGGCCACGAGGTGCCCGGCATGCGCGGCCTCTACGCCCATGCCTCCGAACGGATGCGGGACGACCTCAAGGCCGCTCTCCAGGCCCGCTGGTTGGACTCGCTACGCGCCAGGGCGGCCATCGCCCCGCACTCCCCGGTCCCGCCGCTCGACGAGCTGTTGGGGCCGATCCGCGCACAAGCCGGGCCGCAAACCAGGGGCCGAGCGGATCAGATGAGACCGTCTGTGACCCGCAGGGACCCGGCGAAACCGGGGGACAGGGAGAAGATGATCTCCCAAATTCCTCCCAGAACAGCAGCAGACCCCACCCCAGGAACTGGGATGGGGTCCAGCCAACGTGCCTCTGACCTGGCTAAACACCAGAATCGGCGGGTGGAGCTGAGGGGATTTGAACCCCTGACCCCCTCGATGCGAACGAGGTGCGCTACCGGACTGCGCTACAGCCCCAGGACCGCCAGTCAGCGTAGCAAATCTATCCGGCTGGCGGAGCAGCGGTCAGTCGCCGACGGCCCGGATGGCCGCGTCGGCGTACTGATCGTAGAGCTGGTCGGTGAACCGGGCCGAGATGTCGATGATCTCTGCGGTGCGCTGCGCCTCGCCGGCTTCCCGGGCCTGGCGCGCGCGCAGCCGGGCCGCCTCGGCCTGCGCCGCCTCCGCCTGGGCTGCCCGTTCCGCCGCCCGCCATTGCTCTCGTTCCGCTGCCCGCCATTGCTCCCGTTCCGCGTCGGCCACCGCGGCCTCGCGTAGCAGCAGGAGATAAAGGCCGAGCATGCTGACTGGCGCCACCAGGATCCACGACGGGGCGAGCTTGGCGGCCGTACCGGCCAGCGCTGTGATCATGAGCGCGACCAGCGTGGTCAGCAATCGGCGGCGGGCCTGGAGGATGCGGGACCGGCCGGGGACGGGATACGGCTGATGTTCCGGATGCTCGATATGGACACTGCGTCGCTGGGCGAATCGGTGCCACGCGACGCCCTGCTCGGCGCTCGGCGGCAGCCCCGCCGCAGCGTCTGCGCTCTCGTCCCAGGCGTCTTGCGCCGCGCTTTCCTGGCCGGTAATCGGGGCGCCGGCCGGGTCGGGAACCAGGCCGGCAGCGGAGTGACCAGCCTGGGCCGAATACTGCGTGCCGGTAAGGTCATCTTGCCCGGGCAGGACCCGGTGCGGCTGATGTATCCACCGTGGAACGAGCACGCAGGCCCAGATCGCGATGATCGCGAGATAGAGGATTGCGCTGCTCAAAACGTCACCCCACGATCACGCCAGGGCCGGGCGGGCAGCATCAATCGCTGCGGCGCGGCGGGGGCGGCGGGTGTGCTCACGTCACGCACGGTAAAGCCCCTGGTCCGCGTTGACGAGCATTCGGCCCGGTGTGTCGCGAGATCACTCATCTGGCGCCGTCTCGGGCGGCCTGATTCCGACAGTCAAGCGGGGCCCCGATTACGTTATAGCTTGTCTTTGTGAGCAGCTCATCATTCTCCCGTGACGAGATCCGCGCGGCCGCCGAGACGCACCGCGAACTCGGGCCCGATTACCAGGAAGCGGTCATCGAATCCTTCCTCGACAAGGTCGGGAGAGAGATCGATGCGCGCGTTGACGCCCGCCTTCGCCAGGAACGCCGTGGCTGGAGCGCGCCGGCCGAAGCGCCCAGGCGCCATGGGAGCCCTGGGGGTATCGCTCTCGCGATCGTCTCGATGGCGCTCGGCATCCCGCTCACCGCGATCACGCTGGCCGTGGGCTCACCTCGGTCGGGGATCGCGGGGCTGCTCGTCGTCTGGATAGCTATTGTGGCGATCAACTTCGCCTACGCGCTGAGGTTCCGCGAACCGCCCCGTCGCTGATCACCGAGCCGTCTCGCCGTAGACCGGGCCGTCCGGCTGTTACCGCCCCGCCGCTTACCGCCTCGCCGTTCACCAGCCAGTCTCACCGCGCCGCTTAACCAGCCCGGGACCGGGTCACCGACACCGTGCTCCGCCAGCGGGCCAGCAGCCCATTCTGCACGTCTTCGGCGGTCAGCGCGTAACACAGATGGTCGCGCCACGAGCCATCGATATGCAGGCTCCTGCTGCGCAGGCCCTCATCGCGGAAGCCGAGCTTCTCGACCACCCGGCGGCTTGCGTGGTTCTCCGGCCGGATGGTCGCCTCTACCCGATGCAGCCCCACGACAAAGAAACAATGGTCCAGTGCCATCGCCAGCGCCGTCGGAGTCACCCCGCGGCCGGCGTAGGCCTCGTCGATCCAGTACCCGACCTGCCCGGACCTGGCCGAGCCCCAGACGATGCTGCCCACGGTCAGCTGCCCCGCGAACTCCCCGCCGTAGGTCACTACCCACGGCAGCGTCAAACCTTGCCTGGCCTCCTTGCGCATCGTGCGCGCCATCGCGACATATGGCCCCAGGCTGGACCGGTATAGCGGAGTCTCCGGGTTGGTCGGCTCCCATGGCCGCAGCCAGGCGGAATTCCGAACCCGGGATTCGCGCCAGATCGAGGCGTCCTTTACCCGGACTGGGCGCAGCCCCACGGGCGCGTCCAGAAGGCCTGGTTCGGTCAGGGTGGTCGGCCATCCCCGCATGCGTCCCACGCCACCATCATTCCCCGGTAACCGGCCGCCGCGCTATTCGGTCGGATTATGAATGTGGATCAAATACTCCGGTTGCTTCCCCTGGCCTCCGATGGTCGCCCCCCGCGGCCTGATCGACGGCGTGCGGCAGCACCGCGGACAGCACCGTCATGCCGTCCCTGACCCCGCCCGTTGAGCCCGGCAGGTTGACGATGAGCGTGCGGTCGGCCAGCCCGGCTAGCCCCCGCGACAACATCGCCGCCGGGACCCCGGCCGCCGTACCTGCCGCCCTGATCGCCTCGGCGATCCCGGGGATCTCCCTGCCGATCACCCTCCTGGTCATCTCCGGGGTGACGTCGCCGGGCGTCAGCCCGGTCCCGCCGGTGGTCACCACGACGTCGTAGCCGGCAGCGACCGCGTCCCGCAGCGCGGTCTCGACGGCATCGCCGTCCGGGATCACCGCCGGTCCGTCGACCTCGCAGCCGGCGTCGCGCAGCAACCCGGCGAGCACCGGGCCGGACCGGTCGGCGTAGACACCGGCGGCGGCCCGGTTGGAGATGGTGACGGCCAGCGCCTTGATCACGGTCTCGTCCAGGTCCCTGTCCGGCCGCCGGACTTCTCCTCGACCCGGATGTCGCTGATCACTGCCGCCGGGTCGATCGCCTTGATCATGTCGACCAGCGCGAGCGCGCCGACGGCGACCGCGGTCAGCGCCTCCATCTCGACGCCGGTCCGGTCCGCGGTGCGGGTGGTGGCCACGATGCGGACCCCGTCGTCATGCACCTCCGCCTCGACGATCACCGCGTGCAGCCCGATCGGGTGGCAGAGCGGCACCAGGTCCGGGGTCCGCTTGGCGCCCTGGATACCGGCGATCCGCGCGACCGCGAGCGCGTCGCCCTTGGGCACGGTGCCGTCCCGCAGCGCGGCCACCGCCGCGGGGGACAAGAGCACCCGCCCCGACGCCCGCGCCTGGCGGCTGGTCACGTCCTTGCTCGTGACATCGACCATCAGGGCCCGGCCCGCGGCATCCAGGTGGGTCAGCTGGCGGGGCTGGTCAGCGGCCTCGTTCATGGCAGCTCCAGCACATCAGCGATCTCGCCCTCGGCCATCTCGGTAGACCGCTCCTTAACGATGATAAGGGCGTTAGCCTTCGCCAGGGAGGCAAGCTGATGCGAGGCCTGGCCGAGGACCGGTCGCACCGTCCCGCTCTCAGGATCGAGAATCCCGCGCAGGAAGGAACGCTTTCCTGCCGGGGAGCGGACCGGCGCCGTGAGAACGGCACGGGCGCCAGGCAACCGTTTAGGCTCCACGTCTTGCAGGGCATCAACCGCGGGCCTGACAAACAGCTGAAACGAGACAAACGCACTGACCGGGTTTCCGGGCAGCGTGAACAGCGGGATGGCGTGCTCGCCGACCACGCCGAAGCCCTGCGGCATCCCCGGCTGCATCGCCACCTTCGTGAACCGGACCGTGCCCAGTCGCCGCAGCGCCGCCTTGACCACGTCGTGCTCACCGCCCATGCTGACGCCCCCGCTGGTCACCAGCAGGTCGGCGGCCGCCATGGCGTCCTCGATCGCGGCCAGCAGCGCGTCGGTGTCGTCCGGCACGATCGGATAGCGACGGGCCGGGCAGCCGAGCTGGCGGGCGGCGGCCGCCAGCATGACGCTGTTGGACTCCCAGATCTGGCCGGGCACGACCGGGGTGCCCGGCTCCGCTAGCTCGTTTCCCGTCGAGATCACGGTGATCCGCGGCCGCGGGCGGGCCAGGACGGTGCCGTGGCCAGCCGCGGCGAGCAGCCCGATCGCGGCCGGGCCGAGCCGCGTCCCGGCGGGCAGCAGCACGTCGCCGGGGACCGCGTCGTCGCCGGCCCGCTTGATCGCGTTGCCCGCGGCGGCCGGCTGGCGGATCGCCACCTGGTCGGTGCCGCCGTCGGTCCATTCCACCGGCACTATCGCGTCGGCGCCGGCGGGCAGCAGCGCGCCGGTCATGATCCGCAGGCAGCTGCCAGGGACCAGCCGGTGCGCCCTGGTGTCACCGGCCGGCACCGCATCCCGGACCGGCAGCGTAACCGGGGCATCCTGGCTGGCCGTGGCCACCTCGGCGGCGAGCACCGCGTACCCGTCCATCGCCGAGTTGTCGAACGGCGGCAGCGGCCACTCGGCGGCGACGTCGCTGGTGAGCACGGCTCCGTCGGCCTCGGCGAGGCTGAGCTCGCGCGCGGCGAGCGGGCGGATCGCCGACAGCACGGCCCCGAGGTAGGTGTCGACGGGTTCCAAGGCGGCCTGGCCACTGGGTGCTGCGGTCGTCATCGGAGGCTGATCGCTCACTCGCCGGGGCTGGCCGGGCGCGTGACGGCCGGGCTCACTGCAGGGAGTCCAGGTAGTTGCGGAGCCACGGCACGAACTCGTCGGCGACGTCCTTCCTGTGGCACGCAAACTGGACGAGGGTACGCAGGTAGTCAAGCATGTTGCCGGTGTCGTAGCGGCGGCCGCGGAAGAGCACGCCGTGCACGCCGCCACCGTCGATGCTGGACCCTTGGTCCGCCTTGGCCAGCGTCCGCAGCGCGTCGGTGAGCTGAATCTCGCCCCCCTTGCCTGGCGGGGTGTCCGCCAGCACGCCGAAGATAGCCGGGTCGCAGACGTAGCGTCCGATGACGATCCAGTTGGACGGTGCCTCGCCGGGGTCGGGTTTCTCGACCATATCGGTCACGACGACGACGTCGGCCGCGTCGGTGGGCTTCATCGCCACGCAGCCGTAATGTGAGGTCTGGTCGGGCTCGACCTCCATCAGCGCGACAATGCTGCCCCCGCAGCGCTGCCTGACCTCGATCATGCGCTGCAGCAGCGGGTCACGGGCGTCGATGAGATCGTCGCCGAGCAGCACGGCGAACGGCGAGTCGCCGACATGCTCGGCCGCGCACAGCACCGCGTGGCCGAGCCCCTTGGGCGCACCCTGGCGCACGTAGTGCATGGACGCCAGCTCGCTGGAGGCCTGCACTTCGGCGAGGGCGTCGTTGTTGCCCTTGGCGGTGAGGGCGTCCTCGAGCTCATAATTGCGGTCGAAATGATCCTCGATCTGGCGCTTGCCCCTGCCGGTGATCAGCAGCACATCGCGCAGCCCGGCGGCCACTGCCTCCTCGACGACGTACTGAATCGCCGGCGTGTCGAGGATCGGCAGCATTTCCTTGGGAGTCGCCTTGGTCGCGGGCAGGAACCTGGTACCCAGGCCCGCGGCGGGGATTACGGCCTTAGTAACCGCCTTCGTGTCCTTGGAGTTAGCCATGCCGAAGAGTCCACCTGCCTGGATAAATGTCGGTGATCTGCTCATTCCACCCTTGTTCGGCCGGTGCGATCAACCCGGCGAAACCTTGAGTATGCCATCCAGCCGGACACGGTCGGTCCACTGGCTGCGTCTCAGCTAACGCCACGGCAGGCCCACGGCGCACGGCTCACGGCCGGCCGGCGGCTCACGGCCCACGGCCCACGGCCGGCTATTTCCCGGCATCCAGCTACGGCCTTGCCGCCGGTTGCCGGCCTTGGCCGCCGGCTACGGTTCCCTGCCGTCGGCTACCCTCCCTCGCCAGAAGTTACGGCCCTGGCAGGCAGCTACCCAGGCTCGGAGCAGTTACGCGCGCACGGCCGCGGCGCTAGTCTCTGCCGGGGAGGTGCACGCTGCCCATGCCCGGTGACGTTCCCGGTGACGGCCGAGCCGACGCCGATCTGCGGTCGGCGAAGGCGGCGCTGCGCGCGAGCCTTTCCGCCGGGCGCGCGGCGTTGCGCGATGATGAGCGGTCCGAGGCCGGCCGGCTGCTGCGCGACGCCGTGCTGTCTCTTCCCGAGACGCAGATGGCCGGCACGGTCGCGGCATACCTCTCGATCGGGACCGAACCGGAAACCCGCAGGCTCGTGTACGCGCTCTGGAAGCGCGGCGCATATGTGCTGCTGCCGCTGCTGCGCCCGGACAATGACCTGGACTGGGCGTCGTATGAGGGCCCGGACTCGGTCGCAGCCGGGCCCCGCGGTCTGCTCGAGCCTGCCGAACCGCCGCGCGGCGCGGCCGCGATCGCCAGCGCTGACCTGGTGATCGTCCCGGCGCTAGCCGCAGACCGGCGAGGTTACCGGCTCGGCAGGGGCGGCGGTTCCTACGATCGCGCGCTGGCACGCGTTGGCGGCGCGGTACCGACGATCGCGCTGCTCTACGATGGCGAGTTGCTCGATGAGATCCCGGCAGGCGAGCATGACCAGCCAGTTCGGCTTGTCGCGCAGCCGGCCCAAGGAATCATCAGGCTGCCGTAGCGGTTGCTACCATTTAGCAGTTGACGGTGGCGAGTGCTAACGCCGCGAGGAGGAACAGTGCCGACCTACCAGTACGCCTGCACCGATTGCGCAGAGCGGCTCGAGGTGGTGCAGAGCTTCACCGATGAGCCGTTGTCGGTTTGCTCGTCTTGCGGCGGCAGGCTCCGAAAGGTCTTCTCGGCGGTAGGCATCGTCTTCAAGGGCTCGGGCTTCTACCGAACGGACAGCCGCAAGGGCCACAACGGCGCCGAGGTCAGCCGGGCTGCCGCTAACGGCTCCGGCGGGTCGAAGTCGGAGGCGGACGGCTCCGGCGGATCAGGCTCCGGCGGATCAGGCTCCGGCGGATCAGGCTCCGGCGACGGCGGGTCGTCGTCGGGGGACAAGACCGGCAGCAAGTCTGCTGGCGCGGGCTCGTCCGGCTCGTCCTCGTCTGGCTCGTCCTCGTCTGGCTCGTCCTCGTCTGGCTCGTCGTCTTCCTCAGGGTCCTCGTCGTCCGCCCGCTCGTCGTCTGGTTCGAAGGTCGCCTGAGCTACCGTGGCCGACCTGGCCAGCATCGGTGTCATCGGCGGGTCGGGCCTCTATGAGTTCCTTGACTCCGCCGACGAGCTGACGGTCGAGACGCCGTTCGGGCCGCCGAGCGACCCGCTGGTGATCGGCGAAGTGGCCGGGCGGCGGGTGGCGTTCCTGCCGCGGCACGGCCGTGATCACCGTTTCCCGCCGCATCGCATCCCGTATCGCGCGAACCTGTGGGCGCTTCGCTCCGTCGGCGTCCGCCAGGTGCTCGCGCCTAGCGCGGTCGGCTCCCTGACCTCCGCCTACGGGCCGGGCACGCTGGCCATCCCCGATCAGCTTGTGGACCGGACCGGCGGCCGGGCACAGACCTACTACGACGAGGGCGCGGCGGTGCATGTCCAGTTCGCTGACCCCTACTGCCCGGTCGGCCGTTCGGTGGCGATAGCGACAGCGCGGGCGGCGGGCTGGCAGCCGGCCGAGTCAGGAACGCTGGTGGTCATCGGCGGCCCGCGGTTCTCCACCAGGGCCGAGTCGCACTGGTATGCCTTGCAGGGCTGGACCCTGGTGGGCATGACCGGTCACCCTGAAGCGGTGCTCGCGCGTGAGCTTGCGCTTTGCTATACGACCATCGCGCTGGTGACGGACACCGATGCGGGCGTCGAGGCGGGGGAGGGGGTAACGCACGCAGAAGTGTTCCGCGCGTTCGCCGGAAACCTGCCGCGGCTGCGGGACCTGCTCATGAAGATCATCGAGGGCCTGCCCGGGGAACGCGCCTGTCCGTGCCCGCAGGCTCTAGATGACCTGCCACTGCCGATAGATCTGCCCTGACCCAGCCTCGTCGGCCTAGCACGTCGGCAT
>Ga0187879_10001128_pt1 | contig 18216 bp, 13 predicted proteins | sample June2016WEW_19_1_FD_132423 | JGI IMG/M metagenome (GOLD analysis project Ga0187879, IMG submission 132423) | Peatland microbial communities from SPRUCE experiment site at the Marcell Experimental Forest, Minnesota, USA - June2016WEW_19_10 | ecosystem: Environmental > Terrestrial > Soil >... | reverse complement strand
TCCGCGGATAATCTTCGCTCATGCCCGCAAACACTATATCTTGGGCCTGGTGGCGTCAAGTAAATATCCCTAAACCGCTATGCCATACCGGCCCAGCAGCGGGAACGCTGGGCACTATGGTCCTATAACGCAAGTAACTGCTGGTACTCCGTCCGGAATAGGTATTATGAAGGTGCGGAAATCGTGGTCTCCCCCCACATATCTTCTTACCGTAACGAGGACTTATGCGTTGGAAGTGGCTACTGGCGACGATTCTCATTCTTCCGTTCGCAGGGCAGGTGTTGGGGCAGAATAGCGATGACGGTACTCCGCCGCCGCTCGGCGACGTGGCCAAGAAGAATAAGGACACCTCGAAGAGCAAGGCCAAGTGGGTAGTCACAGATGACGACCCGTCGGTCCGCAAGAATCCCCTCCCGGCGGTTGCACTGGAGGGCGCGGATAATACCTAGGCCGTGCTGGACGCGATCCACGAGTTCAAGAAAACGCACGATGCGGCCGAAACCGAGCGCGTCGTCCATGAATGGTTCGACCAGCAATCGGACGTTCTTTCCGCAGCCATCGATGCCAATAGCAGAATTGCCTACCACAATCAGATCAAAATGGAAGCGGCACAGGATGGGAACTGGTACGGGGGCGCATACGACGGCGACTACACAAAGGTACGGCAGCGCCAGCTTAGCGAGGTTTGGGCGCAACGCAGCGACGCTCGCAGCAACCGGGACATCTGGCAAGTCGTCATGCGGATTCAGCAGGCGTTCTTCCGAGTGCGTTGCGATGTGATTTTGAACCGCAGCAAGACGGCTTACGATTGGTTTAGGATCCGCAACGCGAACGGCGTGGGTACCTACTAGGGGAAACTGCCGCTGGGCTGGCAAAGAAAGGGGCGCGACTTTGCGCTCTGAATGCATCTATCCGATTTTCCGCGTGAACGATTGAGGCGAGACCCGGCTGTGACTGGCAACTGAAACCTGAGACCATCCCGTCCGGCCGCATCGAACTAACCAGAGCAGCGAAGATCGTTTGACGCTGTTCCAGTGCGCTCCGTATAATACAGAGCGTCCACACCCTGATTACCACGCTTGCGCTTTCGGCGAGCGCGCTCTCTGGGCCAGTTTCCGGTCCATGTTTCAGGTCTGTGTTTCACGTCTGTGTTTCACGTCTTGATGATTGATAGGCTCGATGATTGATAGGCTCGGGTTGCGATCAGCCTGGTTGAGCCCGGCGAGCTGGAGCTTCCAGTTTCCGAAAAATCCGAAGGAGTTCAGAGGGATCCAAATGATCAGCAAGTTAATGATTAGTAAGTTGACGACTGGCAAGTTCAGCACGTTTGCGCGTGTCACCGTGATCGTAGTGTTCGGCCTCGCCCTGTTCGCTTTGGCGCAGTCCCCCCCGGCTGCCGGCGCTCCCGCCGCTGCCAGCCCACCCAACGCCCCCTCCGCTACTGTGGCGGCGGCCCAGATTGCTGGTACCAAAGTCGGCACCATCAACATCGAACAGGCGATTTTTGCCTCCAACGAGGGACGGCGCGATTTCGATGAGCTCGGCAAGAAGTTTGAACCCACGCAGAACAAACTGAAGGGCTTGGCCGACGAAATCGACAGCCTCAAGAAGCAGCTCAATGCCCAGCAGGACAAGTTGAATGACGAATCGCGCGACAAGCTGGTGAAGCAGATCGAGGCGAAGCAGAAGAGTTTCGATCGCGCTACGCAGGACGCACAGGAAGATTTCCAGAACCAGCAGGGCGAGATCGGAAATAAAATCCTGACGAAAATGGCGCCGATAATCCAGAAATATGTCACCGACAACGGTTACGGTCTTCTCCTCGACACTTCTCAGCCGTGGCCGCGGGGCCCGGTGATTGTCGCGGGATCGGCGATGGACATCACGCAACCGATCGTCGAAGCCTACAACGCGCAATCGGGTGTGCCGGCGCCCGCTGCGGCTAGCCCGGCTCCCAAGCCTGTGAAGCCGGCAGCCCCCAAACCCGCTACGCCGGCGGCCAGCAAACCCGCTGCGCCCGCGAGCACGCCGCCGAAACCATAGCGACACCGCTCGGGCAGTTTTAGTTCCAACTCATTTCTTAGAGACCGCGTGCCAACGCGGTCTTTTTTTCCGATCAGATTTTCTTCTGACGTTAGCTGGCGATGCTAACTGGCCGATTACATAACATCGGCAGTTAACAGCGCCGCGCGGCGCGGTCACTATAATCGACTACGTGAACGCGACGCGTCCCGATTTGACGAAAATGCCCGAGCGCCGCTCGCTGATTCTCGACGGCCGGACCTGGGCGGAAGTTTCTCTGGCCGCGCTGGGAGAGAACTTTCACGCGATACAGAAGCACGTCGGCGCCGACGTCACCATTTGCGCGGTGGTCAAAGCCGATGGCTACGGTCACGGTGCGATCAAGTGCGCCCGCGCTCTCGAAGCCGAGGGCGCGACGTGGCTGGGAGTGACCAGCGCCGCGGAGGGCCTGGCGCTACGCGGCACCGGGGTTAGGGTCCGCATCCTGCTGATGACAGGAATCTGGAAGGGCGAGGAGGATGGGATCGTCGCCCAGAATCTCACTCCCACGATCTGGGAACCGTGGCACATTGAGTTGCTGGAACAAGCTGCGAGCAAACGGCAAAGCGTTTTGCCCGTACATCTGAAGTTCGACACAGGCATGAACCGCCTTGGAGCACCGCCGGAAGCGTTGCCGCGTTTGTGCGAGATGTTATCCGCGAGTAAGCACCTGAGCCTGGAAGGCATAAGCACGCACTTCGCGTCGGCGGAAGTGCTCGACGCCGAAGACGCGGTGCGCCAGATGAAGCGCTTCGAACAGGGACTCGCGGTCTTGCGGAGCTACGGACTTCATCCGCCGCTGGTTCACATGGGAAATTCCGCCGCCATTAGCGCGAGGCCCGAGACCTGGAAGACAATGGTGCGTCCGGGAATCGCGCTCTACGGGTACTCGCTGGCCTTCATGCGTGGCGGCGCGCCCGCGACGGTGAGGGAACTGCCCCTGCGTCCGGTGCTCTCGTGGAAGACGCGAGTGCTGACGGTGAAAGAAATTGCTGCCGGAGAAGCTGTCGGTTACATGGGCACCTTCGTGACCAAGGCGCGGAGCCGCATCGCGGTGCTGCCTGTCGGTTACGCGGACGGTTATCCGCGGCTGCTTTCGAATCGCGCGCGGGTTATTGTGGGCGGCGAATACGCGCCGGTAGTGGGAGGCATCTCGATGGACCTGACGACCGTGGACGTCGGCCACATTCGCAGCGTCGCGGTGGGAGATGAAGTCATCTTGATTGGAAGAGGCGCGGGCGACGCCAGCAGCAAGACCGTAGACGCTGTGGAACTCGCGCGCCTGTGTGAAACCGTGCCCTACGAGATTCTGTGCGGTTTGTCGCAGAGGGTGCCGAGAGTGTATCTCTGAGCCGTCGGCAGTGGGCACTCAGCATTCAGCCAGCAGGCTTCGTATTAGGGTATCGCTTTCGCGATACCGTTAGTCCTTCAAAATGAGATGCCCCCTTTGGGGCTGGGCGTCGGGAAACTGCTGAATGCTATGTGCTGACTGCTGAGTGCTGAAATCCGCCGTTAGACCGACCCTGGTCGCCATTATGCGCTGCCTTGCTGTATTTCTAGAATAGAGATGCCTTCGCGCTACGCCCAATGGATGTACGACTGGGAGACCCGGCTCACGTCGGTGGACAATAACCGCGTGGTGCGTCCGCTGGAGTGGGGGCTGGATTGGACCGCAAGTTGGCCCGGCCACAACGGCAGTCTTTCTAAACAGGGCTCGCGGGATTTGCTGGAATATTTCTCGCGCTTCAACGATCGCATCGTACGAGCAAGCGACGACTTTTACTCTTACCAGAAGCCGGCGGATTTCCGCTTGGAGCGCCGCGAGGTTAAGGTGTTCAGCACGCGCGAAGCGCCGGACCCTCGCCTGGAAGAAAAAGTTCGCGGCACACATGCGGAGTTTCTGCGCTTCACCTCGCCGGTGACAACGCCCTATCCCGAGAATAATCTGGTGAACGCGCGCTGGTTCCCGGCGCGCGGCCGCCGGGCCGTGGTTCTCCTGCCACACTGGAACTCCGATGCGATTTCATACACTGCCCTCTGTCGCGTGCTGAACTGGATGGGGATTGCGGTGCTGCGGCTGTCCATGCCGTATCACGACATTCGCCGGCCGGCGGAGATCGACCGCGCCGACTATGCCGTTTCCGCCAACATTGGCCGCACGCTCGATTCGGTGCGCCAGGGCGTGATCGATGTGCGCTGTTGTCTCGACTGGCTGGAAGCGCAAGGTTACAATCGGCTGGGGATCGTCGGGACGAGCCTGGGATCGTGCTATGCGTTTATCGCCACCGCACACGATCCGCGGATTCAGGTGGCTGCGTTCAATCACGCCTCGACTTACTTTGCTGACGTGGTGTGGCATGGGCAGTCCACGCGCCACATCCGCGAGGGTCTGGAAACGGGAATCGATCTGGAGAATCTTCGGCAGGTGTGGCGCGCCGTCAGCCCGATGGTGTACTTCGATAAGTTTGCGCGCTGGCCGCGCCGCTCGCTCATTATCTATGCCAAGTACGACATGACGTTCCTGCCGGAATTTTCGGAGCAGGTCGTCGCGGAATTCGAGAAGCACAAGCTCGATCACAAAGTCGTCGTGCTGCCCTGCGGGCATTACACCATGGGCGAAACTCCGTACAAATATATGGACGGCTGGCAGCTGGTTAGTTTTCTGCGGACGGCGTTTGAGTAGCATGGCTCCGGTCCATACACGGCCTGTACCCCCCCTCCCCCCCACCCCCCTAAAATGTCGTGTAGAATCATGCCTTTAGCTAGTAGACCCTGCTAAAGTATTCATTATAGGCGACTTAAGTATCAAAGTATTCATAAATAAGGACTTGGCTTGGACAGATGCAGGGAGCCTGTCACCAGCCCTGAAATTTTTCTATCTACCGACCTTTTAGAATCATTGGTTTAGGAGGAAATTCTTTCCAAATCTTTGAGTCTAAGGGCCATTTCGCAAAATATTCCGGAATAAGGACTTAGCTTGGCAAAGGCCTCCGAAAATACTTTGGGGCAGCTTCGAGGTGCGTCGGCTTTCGACGGACGCTCCGCGAAACTGCCCCAATCAACTTCTACTATCGCAGCGGTGCGTGCCTAAAGTCAACGACTATTGCGGAAGAATGGCGTGCGAAGGCTGGCTGACTTCCCAATTTGGGAATACCCCCTCACCTGCCGGTAGTGTCCTAATTTGAACTACAATTTCGTCACAATACGGACAGTTGTCGGCGAAAGGCTCAGTGCCTGCTTCATGAGCGGAAAGTCGACTACTTCGTCTTTGCCCGGAATTGAGTTTGTCCGGGGAATCGACGGATGCTTATCAAGCTCGTAATCAGACCCGGGCCCGAGGTCTGTAAAGTTGGCAAAGATGAAGGGAACTCCTTCTGATTGCAGGACCGCGTCCCCATCCGTCACCTGGAAATGAAGATGCGGAGCGGTAGCCTGGCCAGTGTTTCCGAGGCGAGCTATGACAGTTCCACGGGTGACGTGATCGTGCACGGCAACTTTGATGCTTCCCGTTTGTAAATGAGCATATGTGGCGTAGCGGTTGGGAGCGATGCGAAGAATGACGTAGTTGCCGACAATGTTATCAAGAGTGACTTGCTTGGGCAGAACGCGCGGCGTGTTCTCCGGTATTCCGTCCAGCACTTGAGTGACTTCGCCGTCCGCTACGGCGTGAATCGGCTCGCCGTAGCCCCACCAGTTTTCATTGCGGGTGGTTCCGTCATGATTAGAATCCCCGTTGGGGCCGACTTTGACCCAATCGGCCGCGAACCTCTGCGCTATGTGAATCTGGCCGTCGATCGCCGAGATAGAGCGACGGTGGCCCGAATCGTTCGCCGGGCCGTCCCCTGCGAGCCACACGCCACCGTCGAAAGGAAAGCTGATCACTGTTGCCGCGTCCTGACTTACCAGAACCGGAAAATCTTCGAGCGTGGATTCCGCGGTGGCGCTCCCCGTTCCCTCTCCGGGCGCGCCCGCCGCAAAGACCAATCGATGCCTCAAGTTACTGGGCGGTCGTAGATCTAATCCAAGCTCAATCCAGAGAAAGACCACAGCGCGTCTCCCCGGTCCGATGGTCTGCGAATCTTTGGCTCCGCTGCTTGAACCCACTTCGAGCATCGTCGCCGCCAAAGCGTCGCCCGAGATGGTCTTAAGCGGCTGACTTTTATTCGTGTCCGCGAAGACCTCCAGTCGCTTCAACGTCAAAGGCACTAAATCAAAATTCGTGAGGTGCAACTCGTACACCAACACATGCTGTTCTGCCAACTTGACCGGGATCGGCGGCGACGGGCAAATCACTTCGATGCGGGGGCCCATCTCTCTTGCGAATCCAGCTTGCAGCATTCCGAAAACCATTGCGAACGCGAGAAACGACCGTACCTTGATTGCAAAGGATAGACGCATGATTTCGCACTCCTTACACTGCTCGGCTGCGAGGCCTACCCAGCGCTGAAGCGCTGGGCTAAGCTGGTTCGCCCTGCCGGGGCTGGAGTCTTTTGACGGCTGAGAGCTGAGAATGATAGCTGAGAACCGGCGGCGCCTACTCCACCGTCACCGACTTCGCCAGATTTCGCGGCTGATCTACGTCGCAGCCTCGGCGCACGGCGATGTGGTAGGCGAGCAGTTGCAGCGGGACGATCTCCAGAATCGCCGACAGTTCATCCGGCGCCGACGGAACGAACAGAACGTGATCCGCCTCCTCGGTGATCTCTTTGTCGCCTTCGGTGGCGAGCGCTATTACTATGCCGGAGCGCGCTTTTACTTCTTTCAGGTTCGACATGGTTTTCTCGTAACGGGTCATCGACTGCGGGCTCGTCACGTCGCGCGTGGCGATAATGACCACGGGCAGATTCTCGTCAATCAGCGCATTGGGGCCGTGCTTCATCTCGCCCGCGGGATAACCTTCGGCGTGAATGTAGGAAATTTCCTTGAGCTTGAGCGCGCCTTCTAGAGCGATGGGATAGTGAATGCCGCGTCCGAGAAACAGGAAGTCCTGCGCGCGGACGTAAGTTTTCGCCAGCTCGTCGCAAGCCTCATCGTGGGTGAGAATCTGTTCCAGCTTGCCGGGGATGCGCATGAGCTCTTGCACAGCGGCCTTGGCCTGTTCGGGCGTCATGGCGCCGCGTACCTGCGCCAGATACAGGGCGAACAAATAAAGAGCAGTCAGTTGTCCGGTGAACGCCTTGGTTGAGGCCACGCCAATTTCCGGGCCGGCGTGGGTGTAGATGGTTCCGACGGCCTCGCGCGTGATCATGGAGCCGACCACGTTGCAGATGGCGAGCGTCTTCGAGCCCTTGGCCTTGGCTTCACGCTGGGCCGCGATGGTATCCGCGGTTTCGCCGGATTGCGAGATCAAGAGCGTCATCGTGTCCGGCCCGAGGATGGGGTCGCGATAGCGCCATTCGCTGGCATAGTCGACTTCGACCGGCACGCGGGCCAGGTTCTCGATCATGAACTTGCCCGCCAGTCCGGCGTGCCAACTGGTGCCGCAAGCGGCGATATTGATTTTCTTCAGCGCTTTGAATTCGGCTTCGCTGACCTGCATTTCGCTGAGGAAGATGGCGCCGGTATCCTGCGAGACGCGGCCGAGCGTGGTGTCGCGGACGGTGCGGGGCTGCTCATAAATTTCCTTGAGCATGAAGTGCTTGAAGCCGCCCTTCTCCGCCATGATCGGATCCCAGGTGATGCGCTGCGCTTTGCGCTCCAGCGGATTGCCGTCGAAATCGGTGACGCGCACGCCTTCCTGGGTGATCACGGCAAGATCGCCATCGGCCAGAAAGAAAAGGTCGCGGGTGTGATCGAGGAGCGCGGGCACGTCGGAGGCGACGAAGTATTCGTCCTTGCCGAGACCGATGACAACGGGCGGTCCATTACGCGCGGCGACGATCTTGTTCGGTTCGTCGACCGCGATCACCACCAGCGCGAAGACGCCGGTGAGTTCCTTGACCGCTTTACGCACGGCTTCTTCCAGGGACGAAGACGGGCGATGACCGTTGCCCGATTGCAGGTAGTGCTTCTCAATCAGGTGGGCGATGATTTCCGTGTCGGTTTCGGTGGTGAACTTGTGTCCTTCGGCGATCAACTTCTTCTTGAGCGAGAGATAGTTTTCGACGATGCCGTTGTGCACCACTACGATTCTGCCGGTGCAGTCGCGATGGGGATGGGCGTTTTCTTCGGTGGGGCGGCCGTGTGTGGCCCAACGCGTGTGTCCAATGCCATAGGTGCCGTCGAGTGGTTTGAGGCGGATCACTTCTTCCAGATTGCGCAACTTACCTTCCGCTCGGCGAACCTGCAGGCCGGCGCCGTTTCCTGCCACCGCGATGCCTGCCGAGTCGTAGCCGCGATACTCCAGCTTTCTGAGGCCCTCAATGATTACGGGGACGACCTGCTTCTTACCCACGTATCCGACAATGCCGCACATTGGTTAATTGGCTCCTTGACGAATGGTTTTGGGGGGACCGGTGATGGTTCGGGCAACATCGCCCGCCCGAGCACAACCGGGAACTTACTCTTCGAGGGAGAAACGAAACTCTTCAATGACCGGGTTCGTTAGAACTTCGCGCGCAATTCGCTCTACCTCGGCGTGCGCTTCATCCTTTGAGATGCCGCCGTTGAGAGTAATTTCGAAATACTTTCCTTGCCTCACATCGTGCAAACCCTTGTAGCCGATTTTCGTCAGGGCGCCGTGGATGGTCTTACCCTGCGGATCCAGAACGCTCTTCTTCAATGACACGTAGACGTAGGCCTTCATCAGCTTATCAATTATACGTCAGGTGGCAACGAACCGGACCGTGGTTTTCGTTATAGGGGGTATGCGTCCGGGCCGTCTATTTTTGTGATGTCGAGTTCGTAACCTGTTTAAAAGATGACAGTTGACGATCCAACTCCGCGATGGCCTGCTCCAGCATCTGGCGGTGACGAGGGTTGCCTGCTGCTTGTAGTTGCTGCGTGAGGCGTTTCCGGGAAAGAAGCAGGCTTTCGCGTTTCCGGTTGCGCTGCTGCTCGTTGGGCGGGATCGGTGCGCGGGCGGGCTTCCGCTGCTCCGACATTTCCTCTTGTTGTTGTTCTACGGACTTACTCTCCCAGCCGCGCGCCATTTGTGGAATCTTACCTCGAAGTAACCCGGGGCGCTATGAGGGTGATATCTGCCGGACTGTCGGCAGCCGGGCCAGTGCTGCGGCATCTCGGTTCGCGCCCTGATCGTTCAGGTCATCCTAAGCATTCAAGATAGAGCCACTTAAGCCACCTAATTCATGTCGAGCAAGTGGCAAGTGGTGTGCACAAGGTGTTTGGACGGCGCATTCCCTCCCCCGGCGAATGATTCCGCCAACCAAGTTTCGTCGACCAGCAGGAGTTTGCTTTGGATTTGCCGCGGCGCTTTGCGATACCGAACGACTGTCTGAGCTGCACCCTGAGGCGGAACTGTGACTTCTGCAATTTGCCGCACCCCCTGATGAGTGAGCTCAACGCGATGGGGCACCTGACCCTGTATCCCGCCAATGCCACTTTGCTGAGGGAAGGTCAAATCCCGCGCGGCGTCTACATCGCCTGCTCGGGCCGCTCCAAGCTTTCGGTCGAGGCTCGCGATGGCAAGACCATCATTCTGAAAATTGCCGGGGACCGCCACGTGCTGGGGCTGAGCGCGGTCGTCTCCGGGGGGACCTGTCCGATTACGGTCACCACCATTGAGCTATGCCAGATCAAGTTCGTGGAACGCGACAGCTTCCTGCGTCTGATCGAACGCGACAGCCACGCCGCGCTCGCCTGCGCCGCCATGCTTGCCCGCGAGATCACGACCTCGTTCGACGATGTGCACGACCTGCTGCTCGCCCGCAGTTCGACGGAGAAGCTCGCCCGCCTGCTGCTTTCCTGGGTCTCGGGTGAGCCCCGCAACCGGGAACTCCGCGTGCCCACGGAATTCACGCACGAAGAAATTGCCCAAATGATCGGGTCTTCGCGGGAAACGGTTACGCGCTTATTGAGCGAAATGAAACGGAAAGACTTGATTCGGCTTGAGGGTGCGGTGCTGGTGATTCCCAACCGGATCGCCCTGCAAGCCATCGCAACCTGCCAGAGATCCCTCCCCGGGCGGACGATCGGCAACGCTTACGTCCGCCCTTTTTTTCCCCTTACAGCTTGAACAGTTCCCGCAGGCGACGGGTCTGTGCACGGCTGACCGGAATCTCCGTCTGTTTCTTGTCGTCCATGCGCAACTGATACGAGCTTTTGAACCAGGGCACGACTTCGCGGATGTGATTGATGTTGACCAGAAACGACCGGTGCGCGCGCCAGAACAGATCGGGATTGAGGTTCTCGAAAAGCTCTTCCAGCGTTCGACAGTTCGACTGGCCTTCCATGCCCGCGTGACCGCTGGTGGCCACCGTAATCACGCCATCTTCGATGGTCGCGTAGCAGATATCCTTCGGATCGGTGAGGAATAGCCTTCCCGCGGACTTGATCAGAATCTTCGCCGTCCTTGCTGTCTGGGGCTTCTGCGATTCCAGCATCCGCACCAGCGTTTCGAACTTTTCCTCCGGGCCAGTGCCCGCTTCAATCTTCGCCCGTGCTTTCTCGATGGACTGGGCCACTCGCTTTTTGTCGAAGGGCTTCAGGATGTAGTCCACCGCATTCACCTCGAACGCCTTCACCGCATATTGATCGAAGGCGGTCGCGAAGACAATTTTGGGAAGAGGAACCTTGCGGTCGAGCAGTTTTTTGAGGACGCCGAAACCGTCCAGGCCCGGCATCTGGACGTCGAGAAAAACGAGGTCGGGATTGTGTTCGCGGATCAGGTTGACGGCTTCCAGGCCGTTCTTGCCCTGCGCGACCACGTTGACGTCATCCAGGTTCTTGAGCAGGTAGGCAAGCTCGTCGCGCGCCAGTCGTTCGTCGTCGACGATGACCGCCGAGAGGGGCATAGGGTTCCGAGCCGAGTTGGTGAAGCCGGTAGTTGCAGCGGCGATCGCCATATCCTTAGTAGTGAGTATAGCTATCGCAGCGGGCAAGCCGCCAGTCGTTGCTGTGGGAAGCGGTGGGTATGCCCCGCTTGGACGGGGCAAAGCCCCGTCTCCACACAAGCCGCGGGGGCGCGCGCTGTAAACTAATCGGCGTGAATGTTCTTTATGGAATCAATACGGTTACGGAGGCGCTCAAGGCGCGCGGGCGAAACTTCGAGTGGGTGGGCGTCGCCAAGGAACGGAACGATATTCGCCTGAGGCGGGTGATCGACGAGTGCCGCAAGATTGGCGTTCCAGTGCGTGTTTTGTCGCGTGTGGAACTCGACGAAATTGCCGGCAACGCCGCACATCAGGGACTGGTGGCCGCGACTTCGGCGAAACAATATAGCGATCTCGATGACATTGTGGCATCGCGCCGCGGCGAGCGCTCGCTGATCGTCGTGCTGGATGGCGTCGAAGATCCGCACAACCTGGGAGCGATCCTGCGTACCGCGGACGCGGCGGGAGCCGATGGCGTGGTGATTCCCGAACGCCGGTCGGCCGCGGTCACAGGCGCGGTGGCGAAGGTTTCGGCGGGAGCGAGCGAACACCTTCCGGTCGCCAAAGTCACGAACATATCTCGCGCGCTCGAAGACTTGAAAGAGAAGGATCTTTGGATCGTCGGATTAGACGAGCGCGGCGAGCAGACTTACGATGCGGTGGACTACAAGATGCATTGCGCCATCGTGCTCGGCGCCGAAGGCAAGGGACTGCACGATCTGGTACGCAAACACTGTGACTTCCTGGTATCGATTCCGATGCTGGGAAAAGTGCCGTCGTTGAATGTGTCGGTGGCGGCGGGTGTAGTGCTATACGAAGTTGTGCGGCAGAGACGGCTGGGCGCATCGAAATGATCATGAGACTTCTTGGTTGGCTTGGTCTGCTCTTTGGTCTGACGTCTAGCCTGATTGTTCCCGCAACGGCGCTTAACCGGGAAGCTTTCACCATCACCAGGTACGACTTGGACGTGCGCCTTGAGCCCGAGCAGCAAAGGCTGGGCGCGCGCGGCAAGATCACGCTGCGCAACGATTCGGCTCAGCCGCAGAGGGTTGTGGCCCTGCAGATTTCATCCTCTCTCAATTGGCGTTCGATTCGCGTGGACGGCAAGGGCGTTCAGTTCGTTTCGCAACCTTACATTTCGGATATCGACCACACGGGCGCGCTTTCGGAAGCCATCGTTACGCTGCTGGCTGAGATCAAGCCGAAAGATTCCGTCGAGCTCGAAATCGGCTACGAGGGTGTAATCCCACTGGATACGGCTCGGCTGACTCGGGTCGGAGTGCCGCAAGAGATCGCCAAACATTCGAGCTGGGACCGGATCAGTCCATCATTCACAGCGGTGCGGGGCGCGGGATATGTGGCGTGGTATCCGATTACGACTGAGTCGGCGGATTTCTCCGAGGGAAACAGTCTGTTCGAGGTGACGGATCGGTGGAAGAAGCGGGAGCAGGATGCCACCATGAAGCTTTCGCTTAGTACCGATAGTGGAACCTACGACCGAAACTTGCTGCTCCTGTGCAATGGCATTGGCAAAAATATTGATACCCGCGAGGGCAGTACGCACTATCACCACGCAACGTGCGAATACGAGCGCTTTGGTTTGGCAACGCCGACATTCGCGATGGCCAACTATCAGGACCAGTCGAAGCCTCCTTTCTATTTGTTCAGTTTTCCCGGCCACGAGGAAGGAGCGGCCACATATTCCAGCGCGCTCGAGCCGGCGACGAAGTTTGTAAGCGAATGGTTCGGGCCGCCGAGGGCATCAGTTGCCATCGCCGATTTTGCCGATCCGAATTCTGCTCCGTTTGAGAGCGGCACGCTGTTGATGGCGTCGATGGCCGCGCAGGATTCCAAGCTTGCTGGGACCAATGTGGTCCACGAACTGGTTCATTCCGCTTTGCCCTCGTCGAGGCCCTGGGTGTACGAGGGATTGGCTCATTTTGCCGAGGCCATGTATCGCCAGGAACAAGGCGGACGTCAGGCCGGGCTCGACCTTCTTGGGCTGCACCGGGCGGCGTTCCTCGATGCGGAAAAAGAGGTATCGGCAGCGTTGCAGAAGAACGTTGAGCAGAAGGCCGTCGAACAAAAGAGCGTCGGCCAGCCGCTGGCCGGCACGTTTGATGAAGCCTACTATCGGAGCAAAGCTGCGTATGTGTGGTGGATGTTGCGTGACATGATCGGCGACGATGCGCTGAAGCAGGCCCTCCGCAAGTATCGGGCCGAGGGCAGCAACGACAAGGACAACGACAAAGACAAAGACCCAAAGTATATGGAGCAATTGATCGAATCCGCCGCCAAGCGCGACCTGAGCTGGTTCTTCGACGACTGGGTGTATCAGGATCGCGGCCTGCCGGATTTCCGCGTGCAGTCGGTGCATCCGTGGAAGACGGAAAAAGGAGTCCTTTTCATTACCGTAACGCTGGAAAACCTTGGCAACGCAGGGGCGGAAGTCCCGGTCACGATAAGGTGTGAAGGCGGCGAGGTCACGAAACGAATTGAGGTGCGCGCCAAGGGCACAGCTACAACGAGAGTTGAATTGTCCGGCACAGCCAGCGAGATCGTCGTGAACGACGGCAGTGTTCCGGAAAGCGATTTGACTAACAATGAGTTTCAGATCGGTGCGCAGCAGAAGTGAAGCGGAATTGCAGAGGTCAGAGGTCATATTGCAGCGGTAAAATCGAACTTCGCCGGTTCACTTCTGCAATCTCACCTCTGACCTCTGCAATCTGCAATTTTGGGAGGAGACAGTTTGCCCTACATCCAATTTCTCGGCGCTGCCGGAACCGTGACTGGTTCGAAACACCTGATCAACACTGCCCACGATTCAAGCAGCAAGCATGGATTTCAGATTCTGATCGACTGCGGACTTTTCCAGGGACAGAAAGAATGGCGCGAGCGCAACTGGCAGGACACTCCCGTCCCGGCCCGTGAAATTGATGCGGTTGTTCTTACCCATGCCCATCTCGATCATTGCGGCTGGATTCCGCGTCTGGTGAAAGAAGGTTTCCGCGGGCCGATCTATGCCACGCAGCCGACCATCGATCTGTGCTCGGTCGTGTTGCCGGATTCCGGCCACCTGCAGGAAGAAGACGCGGCGTTTTACAACAAAAGAAAAGTGTCGAAGCATGATCCCGCGCTGCCGTTGTACTCGCTCAAGGAAGCGCAGGATTGCCAGCGGTTCTTCAAGCCGGTTGCGGTCGAGCAGACCACGCAATTGAGCCCCGAGCTGTCGTTTCGCTTCGTGCGCGCCGCGCACATTCTGGGTTCGTGCATGGTGGAAATCACGCTGCAAACAAATGGCCGCAACCGACGGCTGTTTTTCACCGGCGACATTGGCCGGGTGCGCGACAGCTTAATTGCGCCCGGGAAGGTGGTGCACTCCGGGCCGCAGGAAAACGAGACTGCCGACCTGCTGGTCATGGAGTCCACTTACGGCAACCGGCAGCACCCACACACCGATCCTCGACCAGAACTCGCCCGCCTGATTCGCGAGACCGCGCAACGCGGCGGCAGCGTGATCGTTCCGGCGTTCGCCGTGGAGCGGACGCAGAAATTTCTTTTCATTTTGAAAAGACTAATGGAGACGGGACAGATTCCGCGCCTGCCGGTGTATTGCGACAGCCCGATGGCGATCAGGGCAGTCGAGATTTTCCTGAAACACACGGAAGAATACACGGAGAGAGCCGCCGAGTTGATCAAGACATACGGCTCGCCTATCGACTGGCCGGGCTTCACGTTTGCATTAACCGCCGAGCAGTCGAAGAAGATTAACGAGAGTCACTATCCCTCGATCATCGTTTCGTCGAGCGGGATGGTTACCGGCGGCCGGATTTTGCATCATATGGCGCAGCGGCTGCCCGATCCGAAGAACCTGGTGATTTTTATCGGCTTCCAGGCGCCGGGTACGCGCGGCGCCATCATCAAGAGCGGAGCGCCCGAGGTGAAGATCTTCGGCGAATTCGTGCCGATCCGCGCGCAGGTCGCGGCGCTCGAACAGTTCAGCGATCACGCCGATCCGCCAGAGTTGTTGGAGTGGTTGCGCACGTTCAAGAACAAGCCGGGCGCGACCTACCTTGTCCACGGTGAGCCCGCCGCCGCGGCGCAGCTTCGCGACCGGATGAAGGAAGAACTTGGATGGAATGTGCAGGCGGCGAAGTATATGGAGAGAGTGGAAGTGAAGGAATTTTGTAATTTTGAAATGGGGTAATTTGGTAATTTGACCCCGGCGACCAAGGTGCTGGTCCCAAGAGACACTGATTGCCAAATAACCAACGAGTGCCTTGCCTATGACAGAAACGGAGTTTAAGAAACATCTCGACGCAGCGGAGAAGAGCCCGAAAGAGATTGCAGCGGCGGTCTCCGGGTTATCGGAAAAAGTTCTGCGCTACAAGCCCTCCCCGGGAAAATGGTGCGTGCTGGAAGTCCTCGGGCACCTGGCGGATGCCGAGATCATCTACGGATACCGGCTGCGGCAAATGCTGGCGGATGCGAAGGCCGTCATCGCGCCGCTGGATCCGGACGCATGGGCCCGCAATCTGAACTACCTGGATTCGCCTCCCTCTGAATTGGTCGCGTTTTACGGGTTGGGGCGTCATCACAACTTGCGTTTGCTGCGAAGTCTGAAGATTTCCGATCTCTCCAAGTCGGCTTTTCATCCGGAACTGCGACGGGAGATGACCGTTGCTGACCTCGTCGAGAGGATGGGCGGGCACGGTGCGGCACATCTGCAGCAGATTGAGAAATTGAAAGCGGCGGCGGGCAAAACGTAGTTTCGAGCGGCGATATTAGGTTGAGCGCTGCGCGCGGGCTACGGTGAAAGCGACCAGCGCATGCAACTTTCGAAGCGCGGCGCCCGAATCAATCGCGTTGGCGGCCAGAGGAATTGCATCGCGCAGGTGATCGGCCTGTCCCGCTGCGACGAGGGCGGCGGCGGCGTTGAGCAGCACGATATCGCGGCGCGCGGATCTCTTTCCGGCGAGGATTTCTCGGATCAGCGCGGCGTTGCGAGCTGCGTCTCCGCCGGAGATTTCGTCGAAGGTGGCGCGCTGCAGGCCGAATTCCTCGGGTGTTACTTCGTAGCTGTGAACTTGTGCCTCGCGCACCTCGGCGATGCGCGTTGGGGCGGTGATGGTGATTTCGTCCAGGCCGTCGCTTCCGTGGACGACGAGCGCGCGACGCAACCCTAACATGCTGAGCGCTTCTGCAAGTTTCTCGACGAGATCCGCGGAATAGACGCCCACTACCTGGCAGGTGGCGCGCGCGGGATTGGTCAGCGGACCGAGCAGGTTGAACACAGTACGCAGTTGCAGCTCGCGGCGGGCGGTCTGCACGTATTTCATCGCGGAATGCATGGCCGGGGCGAAAAGAAAAGCGATTCCCACTTGTGCCAGGCAGGCCGCGACCTGCTCGGCCGGCAGATAGATGTTCACCCCCAACGCTTCCATCACGTCGGCGGAGCCGCACTTTGAGGTCACGCTGCGGTTGCCATGCTTGGCGACGCGCACGCCGGCTCCAGCGACGACGAAGGCCGTTGCCGTCGAAATATTGAACGTGCCGCTGGCATCGCCGCCGGTGCCGCAGGTATCGACGAGCGCGTCGCGTCCGGTGCCGCTGGCGTCGAGGACGGAGTCGGCGTGGAGTTCGAGCGGAATGGCGGCGGCGCGGATGGCTTCGGCAAATCCGACGATTTCTTCGACCGTTTCGCCCTTCATGTGCAAGGCCACCAGCAGCGCCGCAATTTGCGCGTCCGAGCATTGGCCGGTGAGGACTTCGGTCATCACCGCGTGTGCCTCTTCGCGGGAGAGCGACTGGCGGTGAACGGCGATGCGATGGAGGACGTCGAGGATCACAAGATCCAAGCTACAGCAGAGACGAGATTACTTTCAAACCGGATTTCGGTTGCCGTCAACGTTTTCGGCGGTCAGTGTCGGCGGTCAGTGTCGGCGATCATTGTCGGCGAACATTGTCGGCCATCAGTGTAGGCGATCATTGTCGGTCGTCAGTCTCGGCGATCGCAAGCTGCTTCGCAACCGGAGCAAGACCCATCCAAGTGCCGCAATCGCGGCAAGCCAGACAGCCAGGGCCGTGTTCACCACCCAGCCCGGCGCTGCCCCGACGCGGCGCAGCAGAAATGGCAGAAAATTCCACGTCGTGATGTGAACATAATCCCACGGGTCTTGTGTCATGGACTCGTCGTTCAAGCCCCAGGCATCCATCTTGCCCAAAGCGAAGGCGACAATGTTCTTGAAACGCAGAGCAATCACAAAGGTCGGATGTCCGAGCGTCTCCATCTGGTAAATTTCGAGCGGCAACCAGAAGGCGAGCGATGCTAACTGAATCATCAGGCTGACCGCGATCAGCGCCCATCCCGCACACCAGATCGTTCTTCTCCAACGTTCTCGATTAATAGATGCCCGATAACGCAGGAGCAGCGGTACTGCGACGAGTGTTACCAGTTCCACGGCGGTCGAAACATAGCGGTCGCCCCAGGCGAAGTCGCCGCTCCAGTAGGTGTATCTCGCGTAAAAACTGATATAGGCGAGTAACAGGAGAACGGAACTCACCCCATACGCGCGCACCTCCGGAGCCAGGCACCTCCATAGCCATGCCAAAAGGAAAATTGCCAGCACGAGAAGAGGATCGAAGAGAAAAATAGACTTCTCAGGTTTGAACAGCGCGCCGAAAACGCCGACGTGAAAGGGCGTGCTCCAGGGAAAATTCGCCGGCAGCGTAGGATCGATCTGGCGCTCTTCCCTTGCGAATATCGCTACGTATGTATTGGTGAGTGATCCGTAGCGGTAATACTGGTAGGCGCGATCAAGCATGAGAAAGAATAAGTAAACCGGCGCGGCGACTTTGCAGTAGGCGACGAGACGCCGCCACAACCCCTGGCCGCGCAATCCTTCAAACCAAAGCACCAGCAAGATAAACATCCCGGCCGCAATCAGATCCAAGCCCGTAGTTAGACGCGTAAGCAGGTTCAGCCCCAGCGCGCAGGAGCCCGCGAAAAGCGCCCGCCGGCTATCCGTGCGCAGCCACTCGCACTGAAATGAAAAGCCAGCGAGCGTCAGCAACATGATGTAGTTGTTTTCCATCATGTTCTGCGTGTAGTGAAGATGGGTGGTGCAGAACATCAACGCCAGCACGCCCGCCACCGACTCCTTCG
>Ga0187879_10001126_pt1 | contig 18220 bp, 17 predicted proteins | sample June2016WEW_19_1_FD_132423 | JGI IMG/M metagenome (GOLD analysis project Ga0187879, IMG submission 132423) | Peatland microbial communities from SPRUCE experiment site at the Marcell Experimental Forest, Minnesota, USA - June2016WEW_19_10 | ecosystem: Environmental > Terrestrial > Soil >... | reverse complement strand
CGCGCTGAGCGCCAGCAACTTGACAATTCAACAGCGTAGCTGGGCCAGAGCGTTGCGTTCATGTCCGCTGTGGTGGCTGAGTGACGCAGACGGTCAGCCTGGCGGTTCTGCTGGTGGCCCTTCCTGGCGACACGCCATGGCGTGACTGGGTTGCGCAATTATGGGCCGTAGCTGTTGGGCTGCGCGTCGTTACAGGGTTCGCTGGCGTGGCTTCGCGCGGGCCGTTAAGCCTTGTGGTGATCTATCCGCTCCAGACCCCTGGCGCGTCGGCCTATGTATCGCTACGGCTACGGACCGCCTGCCCTGTTCCCTTATCGTCCAGGGGGCGGGGGGACGGTGGCCCCGGCGGCGGGGGCCGCGGTGGGCTGGTGGTCGGGTGCCTGCTGCGGCGGTATGACGCCGGGCGGTTCGGCCGGGGGCGGTGCTGGAGGCCTGGCGATCAGCTCGATCAGGCCCAGGACGGCGAGCAGCGCGAGGGCGATGACCAGCACGACCAGGGCCGTCGGGTAGGAGGTGAAGGCGAGCACCAGGGCGGCGATGACGACGGCGGCGATGCGCATCAGGGTGCGGTGCTGGTAGACCCACGGGCCGACTGGCCCGGTATTCACGCCAAACCGCTCTCCCGTGCCGCGAACCTTGCCGAAGGCAGTCTTGACGGCGTTCCGGCTCCGGACCGCGGTTGTCGATGGCCCGGAGAAGAAGGCAGCCAGTGCCACGATCAGGGCGACCGCCAGGATCACGTGCAGCCCCTGTTTAATGAACCGGACCAGCGTGTCGAACACGACTGCGGCGGCATCTGATGGCAGCACGCTCGCGGGCACCTGGTTGAGGTAGATGGTCCGGCCGATCGCGAGGCCGATCGCGAGCAGCAGCATCCCGGCGGCTACGCCCAGTGCGGCGCCGATGAGAGCCCTGCGGTGGCTGTGGGTGATGTAGATGCCTGCGGCGATCAGGATGACGGCGAGGATCGGCAGGACCCACCTCAGCGTGTTCAGCAGCCGGTACGCCGACTGCGCCTTGATCAGGTACTTGGCGTCGAACAGCGGGAAGGTCGGGTTGATCGGCGGGAGCTTGTTCACCACGGTGAGGCCGCGGGCGGCGAGGTTGTGCTTGGCCTGGTCAATCAGCGGACCGAGGCTGAGCACGACCTCATTACCCGAGATGACGATGGCGCTGTGAGGCTGACCGGAAAGCGCCTTGACCAGCTGAGTGTGCGCTCTCCGGTTGACCTGGACCCACAGCCGCGCGATAGCCGGGCTGCTGACGATCTTGGCGACGATGCTGTGAATGAAGCCATTTACGCCGCTGGCGATCGAGCCGGAGAACCCCGAGATCAGCGCGCCAAGCCTCGGCAGTCCCCGCTTGGTCAGCTGCCCGGCCGCGAGGTTGACGTAAGCCCTGACGTTCACCTCGTTTGAGATCGCCGTGGAGATCCTGCTGGTCAGGGCGGCTTGCACGGCGGGCTCGTGGATCAGCGGCGAGACGTTGGCCACGTACCTGTCAGTGTTAGAAACCTGATTGGAGGTCCACACCGCCAGCACGGAGACCGGGGCCAGCAGGCAGCCGAGCACGATCAGCACGCTTGCCACGGGCGTTCGCCAGTTCAGATGCCGGCGCGGCCGCGGCGGCGCGGTCTTGAGTTTCGCCGTCGTGGCCCTTGCGGCCTGAGCATCCTGGTGGGCCGCCCGCGCGCGGGCCTCAGCGTCCGCGACCCGCGTCCTCAGCTGGCCGACCTCGGCGCGCAGCTGCTCAAGCTCGCGATCGTTGTCGTCGTCGCCGGTCGGCATCGCCGCCGCCTCCCTCGCGGGCGCCCCGAAATCGCCCAGACCTTACCCCGAAACGGCGGCTGCGCCGGTGATCAGACCGCCATGGCAGAACACTCCCCGTGACCAGCGACGGCTACATCGCCCGAACCGGGTGATTAGCGCGGGCGACCTGGCATCGGCAGGAAGCCCTCATGGCGCGGCAGGTGCGTCCTTCGCCGGCGGTATCGCTGGCTACCTGCATGCCCTCGCAGCGCGCCCCGAGCTGTTGCGGATGTTCGCCGGAAGGACTCACCAGGCAATCGGGTCCGCGCCCGTCCGACACCGAGCCTGGGGCCGAGGAGGCACCCGAAATCGCTGCCATCCGCCGCCACCAGGCCGCTGGCGAGATCGCAGATGACCTCGATCCCGCATTCCTGCTTATCTTCCCGATGGGCGCCGCGATGGCGATGGTGACAATCCCCAAGCAGATCGAACGACTCTGCGGGGGTTCGCGTCGATTCCGAGGAGTTCGTCGCCAGGTGAGCCGGCCAGCTGCGGCTGATTCTCGCCCACCTGGCCGGCTCACCGTCCGGAAGCGCCGGAACTCCTCGCCCGGACGAACCCGCGCGTGCTAAGGCTGACAGCGGGCGCCCAGAATAGCGAAGAGCGGTCGCAATCGGCCGATAGCAGCTGAGCCGACAGCAACGACCGCGGTTTGGGCGTGGCCGGGGTGGCGCTGGGCCGCTGGGCCGAGTCATATGGCCGGGAACCGCTGCGCACGGTCATGACCGGCTGGCTGACGCGGCCGAGCGACGCCTTCGGCCAGTTCACACGTCCACGAGCAGCATCGGCGATTCGTCAGACATGTTCAAGCGCGCCCGGCCGCTGGGCCAGCAAGTCCTCGGCGTGGGCGATCACTGACATGCCGCCCCTACCCACCGCCAGTGGTATCTGGTGATAGCCGTGATAGGTCATCATCCCGTCGGCCAGGAAGGCCGCGTCGTCCCACCCGTTCTGCTTCAGCACGCAGTGGGCGATGTAGCTGCGGAAGCCCGACCGGCAGTGGGTGTACACGGGCTTGTCCCGCGGCACCTCATCCAGCCTCTGCCGCAGCTCGGTGTACGGGATCAGGACCGCGCCGGGAATGTGCCAGCTGTCGTATTCGGCTGGCGTGCGCACGTCGAGGATCGGTGGCCGCCCCTGCGACCTGCCCGGTTGCGCTGCGCGCGCGGATCCGTAGGTGTCGCTTCGCCCATCCGCTCCCGATTCACTGAAAGGCTCGCGGAAGGGAGCTTGGGCGATGACGGGTAACAGGCGGTGCATCGGGCTTGATGTGCACCGGGAGTTCGCGCAGGTCGCGATCTGGCAGGGCGGCACGGTAACGCAGGCCGGCACGTTCGCCACGACGCCGGAAGGGGTCCGCGAGTTCGCGGCGGGCCTGGGCCCGGCTGATGAGGTGGCGCTGGAGGCGACCGGTAACACCTGGGCGATCGCCACGGTGCTGGCCAGCCGCGCCGGCCGGGTGGTGGTGTCCAACCCGGCCAGGACCCGGGCGATCGCCGAGGCGAAGGTGAAGACCGACAAAGTCGACGCGGCGATCCTGGCGCAGTTGCTCGCGGCTGATTTCCTGCCGCCGGTGTGGATGCCCGACGCGGCGACCAGCGCGCTGCGCCGGCAGGTGCTGCGCCGGGCGCATATCGTGCGGCAGCGGACCCGGCTGAAGAACCAGGTGCACGCGATCTTGCACCGCAATCTGGTGCCGCGCTGCCCGGCAGCGGACCTGTTCGGGATCAAGGGCCGGACGTGGCTGGCGCAGCAGGACCTGCCGCCGGATGAGCAGGCCGCGGCCTGCGCGCTGCTGCGGCAGCTCGATTTCCACGCTCAGGAGCTGACCCTGATCGACCGCGACCCGGGCCAGGCTGCCCTTGGCCGGCCGGAGGTGCTGCGGCTGATGACCATCCCCGGCGTGGACGCCACGGTCGCGCTGTCGATCGTGGCCGCGGTCGGCGACTTCACCCGGTTCCGGACGCCGGAAAAGCTGGTCAGCTACCTCGGGCTCAATCCGCGGGTCCGCCAGTCCGGCGGGCAGCCGGCCAGTCACGGCCGGATCACCAAGGCCGGCCCGGCGCATGCCCGCGGGATGCTGGTCGAGGCCGCCTGGTCGGCGTCGAAGGCGCCCGGCCCGCTGCGCGCGTTCTACCAGAGAGTCCGGGCCCGCCGCGGCATGCAGGTCGCCGCGGTTGCCACCGCCCGCAAGCTCGCCGTCCTGTGCTGGCACCTGACCATCAAGGGCGAGGATTACGCCTTCGCGCTGCCCTCGCTGATCGCCCGCAAGCAGCGCAAGCTCGAGCTCCGCGCCGGAGCGCCACCGGCCCGGGGCCGTAAGGGCGACGCTGCGCCGTACTCCCTGGCGGCGGTGCGCGCCGCCGAACGGGACCTCGCCGCCCAGGGCGAGGCCGCTTACCGCACCATGGTCGCCGCCTGGCAGCCATCCAGCCCAGTGCACAAGAAGGCGGCGGGCGCAGCCGCAGCCGCCAGCAAGGGGACGCGACTCATCCAGCCCGCAGGCTAAGGCAGCGCGGCAGGACTTGCAGTCCCGGTGTCCTGCTCTTCGCCCGGCGGTCAGCTGCGCCCGCCACCAGCCCGACGCTACCGCGGCCGGAGCCCCGGTCAAGGTCGTTCGGCCCTTCGGGGCGCTCCACCTTGACCACGGCTCCGGCCGCGGTGTCAGGCAGCTGCGGCGGTCCAGCCGTCTGCAGGCCAACCCTGACCACGCCCAGCACCGGGGTTGACATTTTCATCCGTGGTGCGCAGATGCACCCAGTGCTCGGCCGGGTAGTCGAAGAACGCCAGCAGCTGGTCCGCATCGTCGGTGATCTTCGCGACCGCCTTGGGGAACTTCACCCCGTAGGTCCGAGGAACTGGCCCAGCGCGGGCACGAAGTCCCCCGTCGACAGGCCGTGCAGGTACAGCAGCGGCAGCACCTCGGTGACGTTCGGGGTCTTGCGCGCCCAGGCCGGCAAGATCGCCGAGGAGAACCGGGCGCGTTCGCCGGTGACCGGGTCGGTCCGCTTGTCATTCACCCGCGGCGCGGTCACCCGCACCGCGCCCGCGCTGGTCAGCACCTCCCGGCCCTGGTGATAGCCGTTGCGGACCACCAGCCGCCGGCCGTCCTCGCCCCGCTCGCCGGCGAACGCCGCGATGTAGGTATCCACCTCCGCCTGCAGCGCCTCGGCCAGCATCCGCCGGGCGCCCTCCCGCACGATCTCATCGATCAGCGACGGCGAGCCGTCCTTCGCGCCCGGCTGGCCCGGGCAGTCGTCTGGGACTACGGTGAACATCGGGTTGTACCTTCCCGACCGGCGTTGCAGCGCCGATCTTGCTTGAGACCTCGACTAGATCACCGGGAAGGTACACCCCTTTCTCTCGCCCTTCCCGGCAGATCCACAGGTTTCAAGCATTGCTCGGTGGGCGGGCCTCCCCAAGGCCAAGCCCGCCGCTGACGCCGGGCAGCGGTGCCGCGTAGCGGCGCCGCCTTGAAGACGTAAAGATAATTCTCACCACATCGGACGGCATCTGAGCGGATCACCAGCTTCTCTCTGTTTTCGCTGGTCAGACGGCCAATCTGACCGCCGGTGACCACGAGCCACCGGACACCCGCCTCCGAGCAATTTCCACCTAATGCTTACATCTGGCCCTTCGAAGGGCGTCTTTCCATCCGACCACGAACAATCTGGATGTGACGTAGGTCACAGAGGTAATTTCGTGACCGTAGATGAACGCCAACGGACCCCTATGGACTCCAGCGACCGCATACAACTGCCTGTGGACGCGCTGTCGGTGTCTGCATCCGACGGAACTTGCCTGCACAGTGAAGGACGGAGCCGAGCAGCCACTGCCGAAGGTGCCGGGCCGAACGCCCAGGAGCACCGGCAGTATCAAGATCACCATTCTGGGCATGGAGCTAGGCACCCATGCTCGCCGGGGCTCGCCCCCCCGAGGATCCCAATCGTCTGAACCGTCTGAGACCTGCTTCCTGAGTGCCCAGGACCAGGCAGGGGCCGACCTTTCGCGGACCCATAGGCGCGATCCAGCCCGCGCCACAGGGGACGACGCGTTGTGGCGAGGAACCCACCTGGTCCCACCGGAAGGAGAGTCACCATGGACAAGCGGCTGCGTGGGCCGGTTCGGCGATCTGAACCGGATCACCGGCGTGGCACTGCGACTGCGCGGCCGTGTCATGCTCGGCGCTGATGCGGTCCGCGGCGCCCGAGAGCGGGACAATCTCACCATCGCGGAGGTGTGCGCCGATCTCGGGATCAGCCGACGGACGTTCTACGAATGGCGGGCGAAGGGCAGGGTGTCTAGGGTGCATCACGCTGCCGAACGGCAGCCTCCGCGTCCACCGGTCCGGATAACCAGCGGTGGCTGCCCGCCGTCGGCTCGCCAAGCCGTGACCACCGATACACGCGGTCAAACCTGTATGGTTTTCTACGGCAAGGTGCGCCGATTCTTCCGGGACCAAAGGCGATTACCCTGCCCGCAGAGTTTTGGGCATGAAACGCAGCCACCCCAACTATCCGCCCTGGGAGGAGTGGATTAAGCAGCAGCTAGATAAGTTTCCCGCTCTCACAGAGGAGCGGTGGTCTAAGATCGCCGCTATTATAGCGGGATCACGTCAACGCGCGATGGATCGTATAGACCAGTTCGACCAGTCGGCCTGATCACCACGGCCTCGATCACGGACTGGATTACCTCTCGCTTCGCGTACAGATCGAGATCGTCCCACTCACCAGTAAAGGTAATTTGCTTACGGGCCTTGATCTTGTTAAAGCTCGCCTGCTCGGTTTGAAGGTCGTTTCGCTCGTCTTCCAGCCTGCGAATCATCGGGAACACGATCGAACCGGACAGCCCGGTACGGTATTGCTCCATGAGTTCGGCTATCTTGGCATTGACTTCTTCGAGACGGGCTTGGCCCTCCCAGACTGGCTGAGGTGCCTCGATCTCTTTATTCAGGTAAGCGGAGAGCAGAGCTCTGATCTGTGCTTCCAGTCTCGGGCCAGAGATACCGACGCCCGCGCAGCCGCCCGAGTCAGGGCCACGGCATAGGTAGTAGAAGGTTCCCTTCTTCCGGGCGATTATCATACCCGTACCGCATTTGCCACAGCGGGCGATATTGGTTAGCAGACCGCCCGGCTTCCGCTCCACGCGCGACTTAGTGCTCCCGAGAATACTGTCAACTGCTCGCCAGGTCGCCTCATCGAGAATCGGCTCCCATTTGCCCCTAACCGGATTACCGGCACTATCAGTTAGAAGCTCGCGCTGGTAGACGGCAAAGCCTGCTACACGGGGGGCTCTGAGTACCCGCCGCATGGCGTGAGTCTTCCAGATGTTGCCCCTAACCGTCTTGATGCCCTGACGGTTAAGGCGGCCGCAGATTACAAACAGGCCGGTGCCTACGAGCACATCCCGGGCGGCCTCGCGCAGGCCGGAAAGCGCCGCCAGGCGGGACGATGGCGGCCAGTATCTCGGCGAATTCGGCCGGGAGTTCTCGGATCACAGGTGTGCCTCCGTGAGCGCGCGGGTGACGGCCTGGAAGCCCGCCAGGTCAGCGTCGCTGACGGCGGCCAGGGCTGATCGCTCGAGCTGACCGATGGCCCGCCGGACCGCTGCGGCGACCTCGCTGCCTCGGGCGGTCAGCGAGATCAGGAACGAGCGACGGTCGGCCGGATCCAGCTCCCGGACCACCAGGCCCTTGTGCGCCAGCCGGTCCAGGACGCTCGTCAGCGTTGTCGGCCTGGTCGCGGTATCCGCGGCGAGCTCGCCGACGCTCCGGCTGCGGCCATCAGCCATGCAGCCGAGGACATTCAGCTCGGAGGAGGTCAGGCCGAGGTGGGCGAGCTGGCTGGCCAGCTCATGCAGGGTCGCATGGGTGGCGCGGTGCAACGCCAGGATCAGCGCGCCAGCACCGGGGCCAGGTATCACGGAATCAGATTATCCGAAATCGTGGTTTACTGCTAGGGGCCGGTGAACCGGCCGGGCGGGCGCACCCCACGGAGGGCCAGCGCAGCCCGCGGAAAGGTCAGAGCACCCACGAAGGGTGAAAGCGGGTCCGCGCGAGCCGGGGCAGGCAGCGCGGCAGCGAGCGGGCAAAGAGGCCGGCCGGCCCGCCGAAGCCGGGCTGCCGGTACGATCCAGCGGTGGATTCCCTGCTCGGAGATTGCTCTCTCGGCGCGCTGCGGCAGCGCAAGAGCTTCAAGTGGCGTACCTACCCGGCGGACGTGCTGCCCGCCTTCGTCGCCGAGATGGACTTCCATCCGGCCGAGCCGGTCAAGGATGCGGTGCGCGCCGCGCTCGAGGTCGGGGACTGCGGTTACCCGCATAAGGGCGAGCTCGGCGACGCCTTCGCGGCGTACGCGACCGCGCAGCTCGGCTGGTCGCCTGATCCGGACCTGGTCTTCGCCATCCCGGACGTGATGACGGGCATTGCCGAGATGGTGCAGGCAGTCACCGAGCCCGGCGCGGGCGTGGTGATCAACCCGCCGGTGTATGCGCCGTTCTTCTTCCGGATCGAGCTGACCGGCCGCCGGGTCGTCGAGGCGCCGCTGCGGCGGGACGCAGGCGGCCGCTATGACCTCGACTTCGACGCCATCGAGCGAGCCCTGGCCGAGGACGGCGTCAGCGCCTACGTGCTCTGCAGCCCGCACAACCCGCTCGGCCGGGTCTGGTCGCGCGCGCAGCTGGTCACGCTCGCTGACCTGTGCGAGCGGCACGCCGCCACCCTGCTGGTGGACGAGATCCACGCGCCGCTGGTGCTGCCGGGCGCGCGGCACGTGTCGTTCCTGTCGCTCGATCACCCGCAGCGCGAGCGGACGATCGTGCTGACGTCGGCCTCGAAGGGCTGGAACATTCCCGGCCTGAAGTGCGGCGTCGCCGTCGCCGGATCGCCGGCCTGCGCCGCGCTGCTCGCGCAGCGCTGGGATGCGCTGCTCGCCTCTCACCTCGGCGTGCTCGCCACGGTGGCCGCGTTCGCCAGCGGCCAGGCGTGGCTGGACGCGGCGGTAGCCCAGATCGACCAGAACCGGGCGGCGCTCAGCCGGCTACTCGCCGACCATCTTCCGGCCGTCGGCTACCTGCCGCCAGAGGCCAGCTTCCTGGCCTGGCTGGACTGCCGGGACGCCGGGCTGGGCGATGATCCAGCGGCGGCCTTCCTGAAGTCAGGAAAGGTCGCGCTCAGCCCCGGCCGTGACTTCGGTACCCAGGGGCGCGGCTTCGCGCGCCTCAACATGGGCACCTCGCCCGCGCTGCTGGCCGAGGCCGTGAGCCGGATGGCCGCCGCCGCCCGGTCAGGCGTCGTCAGCTCTCGGCCGCCAGGCGGCTAGTCAGCCAGCCGCGGGCGGGTCACTCCCGCGGTCCGGCGCGCCGGACGGATCACCTGCGCCAGGCAGGGGAGGCCGCCGCCCGTTAGCCGGCCGGCGGCGCTCACCCGTCGGCGATGACCGGCTGCTCCGGCGGCCCGTTCCCCAGCAGGTTCTGGTGGCGTCCGGCAGCCTCGTCAGCGATCATGCCGGATTCCCGGCGAGCGGTGCTGGCTGTTCTGCCAGTTCCCTTGCAGAGAGGTGGCCGACAGGGATGCGGCCAACAGGGACCCGGCCGGCAGGGACGGCGAGCGACGCCGAACTGGGGGACGCCGTGCCGCTAGCCGCGGGCGGCGCTGGCCAGCAGGATGTCCCTGGTGAGCTCGGCCTGCCCGTGATGCTGCGCGAGCTCTTCCAGGATGTGCAGCAGCGCGTGGCCCTGGGTTTCCGGCGCTGGTCCCGTCCAGCTGCTGGCCAGCGGCGACCGCCGCAGCGGCGCCGCCGGATCGGCCAGGGCCAGGTCGGCAGCGAACTGCTGCCGGGCAGCCGCGGCCGCGGTGATCAGGTCGTTGACTGTCCCGGTCGCGCGGAACTCGGCTTCCCTGTCCCTGTGCACCTCCCTCCCGGCGATGACATGGCCGCCCCAGTAGTCCAGGACCTTCAGGCAGTGCTGCAGGATCACCTGCGGCGAGTTGGCCCCCGGCAGTTCCGGCCGGGTGGCGGCCAGCCTGTCCCCGAGCTCCCCGACGATGCCCAGCATGCCGTCGAGAGCGCGATTCACGAAGAAGAGATAGCCGTCGATTCTGTCGTCCACGGCTGCCATGCTCGCACGATCCCCGCAGCGGGAGTCTGCGCATGCCCGGCGCTCAGACCTGGCCTGGGAAGCTATATCAACACATCGCGACTGATATCCGTTAACTGATGGCAGTTGGGACGCGGCGGGTGGTTTCGCCTGGCCGCCAACGGGCGAGACCTGACAGTGACGCGGAGCACAGACGGTGGTGTCGCTGTGCCCTGGCCAGCGGGCCTGTTCCGTGCGAATGTGTTAGCTGACCCCCTCCAGCACGTGGAGGTCCTATGGGCCGGGACGTTCCGGCGATGACCGTGAGCCAGCAGGACCGGCGTGCTTACCGGGAGAAGGTCCGGCAATGCCTGGACGTGTTCGCGCGGATGCTGAGGGAGTCCCGGTTCGAGGCTGATCCATGTCAGGTCGGCCTGGAGATCGAGCTCAACCTCGTCGATGATGCCGGTCTGCCTTCGATGCAGAACGCGGCGGTCCTGGCGGCGATCGCCGACCCGAGCTGGGCAAGCGAGCTGGGCCGGTTCAACCTGGAGATCAACGTGCCGCCGCGGCCGCTGAGCGGCGACGCGCTGGCACGCCTGGAGGACAGGGTCAGCCGGAGTCTGAGTCACGCCGATGCCCGGGCCCGGCAGGTGGGCTGCGGCCTGATGATGGTCGGCATCCTCCCGACGCTGCGGCAGCGGGATGTCACCGGCGAGGCCATGTCGGCCAATCAGCGCTACCGGCTGCTCAATGAGCAGATGTTCGCGGCCCGCGGGGAGGAGATGCGGATCTGCATCGAGGGAGCGGAGCGGCTGCTGACACACGTCGACACGATCATGCCCGAGGCAGCCTGCACAAGCGTGCAGTTTCACTTGCAGGTGAGCCCGGAGAGCTTCGGCAGCTACTGGAACGCGGCCCAGGTGATCGCCGGCGTGCAGGTGGCGCTGGCGGCCAACTCGCCATTCCTGTTCGGCCGCGAGCTGTGGCGGGAAACCAGGATCCCGCTGTTCGAGCAGGCCACCGACACCAGGCCGGAGGAGCTGAAGGAGCAGGGCGTCCGGCCCAGGGTCTGGTTCGGCGAGCGCTGGATCACGTCGGTGTTCGACCTCTTCGAGGAGAATCTGCGGTACTTCCCGGCGCTGCTGCCGCTGTGCGAGGACGAGGACCCGGCGGCGGCGCTCGATCGCGGCGAGGCACCGCAGCTGGCTGAGCTGACCCTGCACAACGGCACGGTCTACCGGTGGAACCGGCCGGTGTACGCGGTCGTGAACGGCCGCCCGCACCTGCGGGTGGAGAACCGGGTCCTGCCGGCTGGCCCCACCGTGATCGACGTGATCGCGAACGCTGCCTTCTACTACGGCGTGGTGCGGACGCTGGCCGAGGCGGAGCGGCCGGTCTGGACGCAGATGTCGTTCATGGCGGCCGCGGAGAACCTGGTCGACGGCGCACGCCACGGCATTGACGCGAGCGTCTACTGGCCCGGCATCGGCGAGGTGCCGGTCACCGAGCTGACCCTGCGCAGGCTGCTGCCGATGGCCTGGGACGGGCTGCGAAACTGGGGCGTGGCCACGGCCGATGCCGATCGCCTGCTCGGCATCATCGAGCAGCGCTGCCTGACCGGCCGGACTGGCGCAACCTGGCAGGTGGAGAACGTGCGCAAGCTGCGCTGCAGCCGGGCGGACCGGCTGCAGGCGCTGCAGCGGATGACGAACGGCTACATCGAGCGAATGAAGTCGAACGAGCCCGTGCATACCTGGCCGGACCTCTAGCCCCGTGTCCCGCAGCCGCCGTGCCCGGCAGCTGCCATGTCCAGCCGGACCTGGCCAGCGGGCCCCGCTGACGGGGACCCGCTGGCGACAGGGCCGCGTTGCGCCGCTGGCTTACCGCGGCTGGCTTACCGCCGCTGGCTGCGGTCCGGGTTCTCCGGGGCCGCCGGGGCTGGCCGGGTGAGTTCAGCCGGGTCGGCCTCGGCACCCGCGGCGGAGCTCTCCGGGCCGGCCATCGTCGCCCCGGCCTGGCGGGGCACCTGCGCCTGCTCGCTGACGGCCGCTGCGGCGGCGACCTCCTCGGGCTGCTTGCGCTTGCCGATGAGGCCGGTGGGCAGCGGGTGCACCAGGAAGTGCAGGCCGGCCGCGATGACCGCGCCGACCAGCGGCGCAAGCAGGAACACCCAGACCTGGGAGAACGCTGCCCCGCCGGCGACCACCGCCGGGCCGAAGCTGCGGGCCGGGTTGACCGAGGCGCCGTCGAACGGGATCCCGATCAGGTTGGCCAGGGCCAGCGCGATGCCGATGCCCATCCCGGACACCGCCACGCTGGCCTCCTCGCGGGTCAGGCTCAGCACCACGAGGACGAAGAAGGTGCTGAGGATGACCTCGACCAGGAAGGCGCCGCCCGCGCTGACGTGCAGGAGCGAGCTGGCCCCGTACCCGTTGGCGCCCAGGCCGATCCTCGACTTGGTGTAGAACGGCGAGGTCCGCATCATCCAGTACAGCAGCAGCGCGCCGACGATGCCGCCAGCCAGCTGCGCGACCCAGTAGCCGACGGCATCGACGATCCCTATCCGCCTGCTGATATAGGCGCCCAGGGTCACCGCCGGATTGACGTGCCCGCCGGAGATCGGGCCGATCACGTAGACGAGGGCCGCGTAGATCAGGCCGAAGGTCAGCGCGACGAGCACGATCCCGGCGGCCAGGCTGCTGCCGAAGATCCGGTAGCCGAGGACGAGCGTCGCGGCCCCGGCCCCGAAGAACACCAGGAGTATGGTGCCGAGAAACTCAGCCGCGAATTTTCTCCCCATATGTTCCCCCTCATAGTGTCAGGCACTCCCGCGTCCGCCCTAGAGACCTGCCCACTATGGGTAATTTGAACGCTACTTTAAGTAGCCGTACCTGTCCTTCCCGCACGGAGACGTCGACGCCCGGGCGGCCGCTGGGCCGGCCTGCCGGGTGGTGAGACGATCGCCAGGTGACGACAGGCGGCGGTACGCCAGGCTCCCCGGTGCGGTTCGGCACTCCGGCAGCGCGCTGGGTCCTGCTCGCCACCGTGCTCGGATCCAGCATGGTGATGCTGGACGCCACGGTCGTCAACGTCGCGCTGCCGACCATCGGCAGGCACCTGGGCGCATCCCTGGGCGACCTGCAGTGGACCGTCAGCGCGTACACGCTCACGCTCGCCGCGCTGATCCTGCTGGGCGGCTCGCTCGGTGACCGGCTCGGTCGCCGGCGCGTCTTCCTGACCGGCGTCATCTGGTTCGCGCTGGCCTCGGCGCTGTGCGGCCTGGCCCCTGACATCGCGGTCCTGATCGGCGCGCGGGTGCTGCAGGGAGTCGGCGGCGCGCTGCTCACGCCGGGATCACTCGCGATCATCCAGGTCTCGTTCGCGCCCGATGACCGGGCCCGGGCGGTCGGCGCGTGGTCGGGCCTGGGCGGCGTAGCCGGCGCCGCGGGCCCGCTGCTCGGCGGGTGGATCGTGCAGGTGGCCGGCTGGCGCTGGGTGTTCCTGCTGAACCTGCCGCTGGCCGTCGTGGTGGCGGCGGTCACGATGCGGCACGTGCCGGAAAGCCGTGACCTGGCCGCGCGCGGGCGTTTCGACCTGGCCGGCGCCGGGTTCTGCGCGCTGGCGCTCGGCGGCATCACCTATGCGCTGATCGAGGCACCGGAGCTGGCCGGCCACCCGGCCGGGCCCGTGCTCGCGGCCGTGATCGGCGTCGGCGCGGCGGCGTCCTTCATCTGGCTGGAGCGCCGCCGCACCTACGCGCCGGGCGCGGTGGCGCCGATGCTGCCGGTCGACGTCTTCGGCTCGCGCCAGTTCACCGTGGTCAACGTGATCACGTTCCTGGTGTACGGGGCCTTCGGCGGAATGATCTTCCTGCTGATCCTGCAGCTCCAGGTGGTCTCGGGATTCTCGCCCCTGGCGGCCGGCACCGCGCTGCTGCCGACCACCGTGCTCATGCTGCTGCTGTCCGCGCGGGCCGGGGCGCTGGCCCAGCGGGCCGGACCTCGCTGGCTGATGACCGGCGGCTGCACGGGCTGCGCGGCCGGAGTGCTGCTGATGACCAGGATCGGCCCGCATGCCTCCTACCTGACCGATGTGCTCCCGGCCGTGGTGGTCTTCGGGCTGGGCCTCTCGATGACCGTCGCGCCGCTGACGGCCACCGTGCTGGCCAGCGCGGACGTGCGGCATGCCGGGGTGGCGAGCGGCGTCAACAATGCCGTGGCCCGCGCTGCCGGGCTGCTCGCCGTGGCCGGCCTGCCTGCGGCCGCCGGGCTGGGCGCGGCGAGTTACCACTCAGCTGCCCGTTTCGGAGCAGGGTTCGACAAGGCCATGATCGGCTGCGCCGCCGTCCTGCTGACGGCGGCCGTGCTCTCCGGGCTGCTGATCGATAGCAACGTGCTCAGGGGCGGTCCGGCCGGGCAGCGGGCGGCGATGCCGGAGTGCCGGGTGAACTGCCCGCTCGGCGGACCGCCGCTCGAGCCGGACCAGGATGACGTGGCTGCCGCGCGGGCGCTCCCCTCGGCCGTCGCCGACCGCCGGGGCGGCGCTGACCGCCGGGGCGGCGCTGACCGCCGGGGCGGTGCCGAAACATGAGCGCGGGGATTTCTCCGTCGCGGCGACGGAGAACTCCCGCGCTGGCGGTCCGGCAGCGGCGCTGCGCGGCGGGCAGAATGCGGTGGGCAGAATTAGGTGTCGAGGCCCAGCGTGAATGTCGGCTTCGGTGAGGTCGCGGCCAGCCGGTGCTCGTCGCCGAGCCGGCGGATGGCGGTCCCGGTGGCCAGGAACTCCGTCGCGTGCTCGCCCCAGACGTGGTTGTAGACGCCGACGTTCACGCCGACGATGCCGGTAGAGCCGGCCTGCGCCGCCTCGGCCTGCATCCGGACCAGCGCCAGCTCGCGCGCCTCGTAGACGCCCTGGGTGAACTGGACCATCTCCTGGTTCTGGCCGGCCTGCCGCAGCGCCTGCATCGCCGACTGATGGGCGATGTGGTACACGCAGGTGCCCAGCACGAACGCGACGGGGACCGAGCCGGCCGCGAGCAGCCGGAAGAAGTCCTGGGCGGACAGGTCGGAGGTGAAGGAGCCGCCGTCCGGTGCGCGGTGCGCACCCGGCGCGGTGCTTTCGCTGTAGGCGCGGACCGCGGTTCCGGTGGCCACGAACTCCAGCACATCCTGCCCCCAGGCGTACATCTGCATCCGCAGCTGCACCCCGACAATGCCGTCGGCGCCCAGGTGATCGGCCTCGGCCCGCATCCGGGTCATGGCCAGTTCCCTGGCGCTGTACATGGCCTGCGTGAGTACCTGCAGCTCCTGATTCTGGTTCCAGCGGCCGATCTGCAGCCCGACGTGGTAAATCGAGGAACCGACGACGAAGCCCAGCGGCTCGAAGCCCGCCTCGCCGAGCAGGACGTACTCGGAGACCGACAGGTCCGAGGTGAAGACGCCGGCCGGGTCGGCGCCCGCGGTGTGCGCGAGCCGGCTATCGGCTGCCTGCGGCTCCCAGGTGGCGGTGGTGCCGCCATCTGGCCGGTTCGAGAACAGGGGCATGAGATCTCCTCAGGGACGGACGGCAGGCAACGGCAGCATAGCGCCCGCGACGGACGATGCCTTGCGGGCCGGGGACTCGCGGCGGGCGCTAGCGGCCGCCCGGCTGGCCGGGCGACGCCTCGCCTGCCGCCTGCTCGGCTGCCGCCTGGTCGGCTGCCGCCTGGTCGGCTGCCGCCTGGTCGGCTGCCGCCTGCTCGGCTGCCGCCTGCTCGGCTGCCGCCTGCTCGCTGGAAGCAGAGGGCTGGCCGGCCGGGGGCTGGCCGCCGGATGCCGCCGCGGCCGCGTGCCGCCCGGTCGGCCATGGCGCTGCGGGCTGATCGGCGGACCGCTGGATGTCGACCTCATAATCGGTCCGGCGCTGCTCAGTCTGCGCGTAGAGGCGGTAGGCCCGAACGTCGGCGCTCGTGAGCGGCGGCGGGGCCATGCTGCGCGGCCACAGCCGCAGGGTGCGGACCACGTTCAGCTCGACCGCGTACATGGTCAGCTCGGCGATCAGGTAGAGCCAGGCGATCAAGCCCAGGACGATGGCGAACACGCCGTACAGCGCGGAGTTCCTGGCCAGCTGGTGCGCGACCAGGTAGCCGCCGGCAATCTGCAGCACCTGCCAGGCGATCGCGGCCAGGATCGCGCCCAGCCAGAGCGCACGGCCCGCCACCTCGCGCGCGGTCCCGAGCCGGAACGAGAGCCAGAACAGCCCCACGTTGAGCAGCAGCGATACCGCTATGGCGCCGATGTGCGCGGCGGTGCCGGAGATGACATGCCCGGCCCCCGCGGCGACAGTGGACAGCAGGACGGTCACGACCTGGCCGGGGCCGACGACGGCCATCAGCCCGAGGCTGCGCAGCAGTGACCACGGAAAGCCGGGCCGCCGCGCGAACGGGATGGCCCAGGCGGTGTCCAGCGCGTTCTGGATGGCACCGGCCACGCCGCGGGCTCCGAGCAGCGTCCCGATCAGCCCGATCGCCAGCGCCACGCCGGTCTCGTTCAGCGAGTGGACATTGCTCTTCAGCTGCGTGCCGATCACCGGGAACTGGCCGAGCGCCGAGTTGAGCAGGTGCTGCTTGAGCGTGGCGTTGTTCTTCAGGACGAGATCCAGCACGGTCACGAAGACGAGCAGCAGCGGGAAGATGGCCACGAACCCGTAGTAGGCGACCAGCGCCGCGAGGTTGCCCGCCTGGTCGTCGCCGAACTTCTTGCCGACGGCAACCGGCACCGCCAGCCAGGCATGGCCCTGCTGGAGCCGGTCGGCTGCATGTAGCAGCCGCTGCGCCTTATTCATGACGCGCCCAGTCGTACCCCGCCGGGCCGGTATCACGCCAGCACCGGCTGCCGGCAGGGCGCGCTCATCGCCAGTGAGACCGGCTGCCGTCACCGGCGACCCCGACCCGGTCGCCAAGGTGGCCGCCAGAGGACCGCGCCGTCGGCCGGATCATCGCGGCTGGATGGAGTCGTCCCCGACCTGCTCGCGCTGGAACCGGTCGGTGATCTCCTCGCCGATCAGGATGGCTCCCCACATGGCCGGCCCGAACGCGACCAGCGGCGGCAGCTTCCCGAGCTCGCGCACGTGCCGCGGCGGCTCGTAGACCGGGGCGCCGATGCGCTCGATCATGGCCTGACCGCGGTGATCGGGGATTACCTGCGGGTCTTCGGGCTCGACTCCGGCGCGGCCGAGCCCTGGGCCTACGGGATCACCGGGCTGGTGCAGAGCACCGGCGAGTGGTGGCTGCAGCGGCGGTCCATGAGCCGGGTGCACGTGGTCGAGTACGTGACCCGGCTCATCTGGGCGGCCCTGTCCGGGGTGCTGCGCGACGGTGGCGTCCTCGTTGACCCGGACGAGCCGCTGCCGCCGGTCCGTCCCCGGCTGACGGCGCAGCCGGGCGGCCTGGCCGAGCGGCGCGCCGATGGCTGAGCGGCCGGCCGGGCCGGCCCCCGGCCAGGCCGGCGAGCCGAGCGGACCGGACAGCTACGCCGCGCTGCCGGGGCACGTGCGGGTCGCTATCATCGGCGCCGGCTTCGGCGGCCTGGGCGCCGGCATCAGGCTGCGGTCGGCGGGCGTGACCGACTTCGTCATCCTGGAGCGGGCCGGGGCGGTCGGCGGGACCTGGCGGGACAACAGCTATCCCGGCTGTGCCTGCGACGTGCCGTCGCATCTCTACTCCTTCTCGTTCGCGCCGAACCCTGGCTGGTCCAGCAGCACTACATCGCCGACTACCTGCGCATCCTCGACCGGGCGCGCGGCGACCGGGGGGCGGCCGCGCTGGACGCGAGGGCGGACGCGCAGCGGCGATGGTGCGCGGACATCGAGCGCCGGATGGCCCGCACCGTCTGGGCCACAGGCGGCTGCGTCAGCTGGTACCTCAGCGCCGCGGGACGTAACCCGACGCTGTGGCCCGGCTCCACGCTGCGGTTCAGGCGCGCGACCCGGCGCGTCGACGTGGCCGAGTACGACGTGATCACGGCCGCGTCGACGTGGTGGTCGCCAACGCCGGGATCGCCATCGGCGGCCCGTTCGCGGACTCCGACCCGGCCGCGTTCGACCGCGTCATCGAGGTGAACCTGCTCGGCCCGTTCGCGGGCCGCCGGCCGCCAGCGCCGCCTGGTTGGCCCGCTGCCATGCGATCCCTGACTGCCCGGAGTCCCGGCTGCCATTCGCTGCCAGGCCGATCCGCGGGCTGGTTCGGCCGCGGCTCAGTAGTTCGGGTTCTCGCGGCTGTAGTACGGGATCACCGCCTGGACGCCCTGAACGGTGTGCGGAGTCCTGATCAGCCACTGCTCGGCGTGGGTGGCCGG
>Ga0187879_10001116_pt1 | contig 18294 bp, 13 predicted proteins | sample June2016WEW_19_1_FD_132423 | JGI IMG/M metagenome (GOLD analysis project Ga0187879, IMG submission 132423) | Peatland microbial communities from SPRUCE experiment site at the Marcell Experimental Forest, Minnesota, USA - June2016WEW_19_10 | ecosystem: Environmental > Terrestrial > Soil >... | reverse complement strand
CATGCACTTCGCCTCGCCGCACCCGCAGGTTGCAGTTGCTCACGGCCACGAAACCCTTGAACTCCTTGGTCAGTTCGCGCGTTTCGATGATCAGATCTGGAACCATGCCCGTTCATGCCCCATCGAGGTTCTTCCGGACCTCCTGCGCATCATGATGCGTCAGGCATGGCATTGTTTCAATGCCGGCCCCAATCCTGTTGACGGAGATAGCGATTCGCCGTTAGCTATAGCGCGCGTACCAGCAAACCGGGCGACTGCACGGTCAGCGGCCTCAATGAAGCAGTCCGGCGATGGCCTGTTTACAAAGCAGGAGAGACTGCCCGGCCACCATACCCTTCCAATCGTCCGCATCGCCGTAGAACGCGGCACGGATTTGCTGCTTGATCGATGCGCCGAGCGCAGAGCCGCAATCGCCGTGCGCGTGCAGCCACGCATCTGCGCACAACGCCTGAAGAACCTGATCCTGGGGTTGCGTCCCGACTTCCAGCGCCACCGCGGTGACTTGCGCCTGCGCCAACAGCCCCGGAGCCGCACTGAGGCCGTCGCCGAGAATCGCGGTCGACGCAGAGCTTCCGTCCAAAGTCGAAGTCAGCGCCGCACCGAACCAGGATGCCGCCCGCGCAAACGCGGCGGATTGACGCGCCTGCGTGACGATCTGTTCGCCGAAGCCCCACGGTCCAAGACCGCTGTGGTAGTCGATTATCGCAACCTTGCCTGCCTCAGCCAGGTAGTGCGCGAAGATCGACGTCTGCGTCCGCCGCGACCATGTCGGCGCCTCTCCACCATAGAAAATGCCGCGCGGATGACGATACTGGCCGCTCGAAATCGCGTGTTTCAGGGCGGGTGCACCCTCGCGTGCAACGAATGCGCCGAGTGCCGCGGCGTTGCTCACCCGCGATGCGTCCGCCCACCGCGCCGGACACAGCGCGTCGGCCAGTTCGTCATAGCCCGCGTTGCCCGGCAGCGCTTGCGAGAAATCGATCCAGTTGCGGTTGAGATCGACATTCTCGTGGGTTACGCGTCGCAGCCACGCGAAACCATGGGGATTGACAGCGTGGATCATCAGCACCGCCAGCCCCGAGGGCAGACGCCCGGCCTCACCGCGGCGCAGCCAATCCACCTGCGCACCCGAGCCACAAAAACCTTCGACGCCGTGGGTACCCGATATCGTCACCAACACCCGTTCGGCCGAGCGCGGCCCGAACCAGGCGACGTCGCAATGCAGTTCCGCGCCGTCCGGACCCCGTTGCGGATGCTCGAGGTGCTCGAGCGCTCCACCCGCCCGCGCCGCCTCGTCCCGAAACCTGGCGCGTGCCGCGCGGTAATCCGCGCTGAAGCTCTCGCAGGAATTCATGCGGCAGAACGCGACATCGGCGCCTCCCTTCATCCCGAGCCAGTCGGCGCGGCGTTCAAGAATATAAACATGCGGTCAGTGAGAACTGGCTAACACTATCAGGAATATGTCCTAAAGAAATGGACGACGTCCGAAAATTGCATGTGATACCAATCCCATAACCGACAGTCCATCGTCAAATTCTCCGGGGGTCGCCAGATAATAGCTGCGCCCACGCAATTCTCTAAAACCCCTCCCGGAGCGATAGTTATGTTGAAACAGAAAGCATTGAAATCGACTGCGCGCCTGCTGCTGGCGCTCACCGCCACGGTGATAGCTTCCGCGCCGATCTGCAGTCACGCCGACGAGTCCGAAACCGCCTCAGTGACGGTACGCTATTCGAAGCCGCTCACCGCTGAAGCGGCCCGCCATCTTTACGCAAAGATTGAGAGGGCTGCCAACTATGCATGCGGCACATCGAACACCGACTACCAGGTCATTGCGAATACTCCGGGCCCCTGCGTGCGGGTCGCGATTGGCCGTGCGATACACGATGCCAAGAACCCGATCCTCGCGCAGATCTACATCGAAAAGAATGGCTCCGATGAAGCCAAGAAATTCGATATCACGAGCGACGTGCTGACCGCCGAGCGATAAGACCTTGTAGTTATGAGCGACCGGGCGCCGGAAGGCATGCGAGATCGAGTGAATCAATGGCGGCGAGTCTGCAGCTTCTCCAGTGTGCGCTTCAGCCCCTCCAGTTTCTCACCTGCTTCCGCGAGTTTTCCGGCGGCAGTCAGTTGCTGATAATCGGTGAAGTCCCGAGCCGCCTCGTCGATCAGGGCGTTGAGGTCGCCGGGAGCTGCGGGCGCCGTGGGTGCGGCGCTCGCCGGCCGCGCCGCGGGAGCGGCCGGCGAGGCCTGCGCGCTCAGCATGGAGGGCGCCGTGCCAAACAGGGCGGCCATCGCCGATTCGAACGTCGGCCCATACGCGAGGCGATCCTGCACCGCGAGCACCACCAAGCGTAGCTCAGGCATGGGACTGCGATCTGCTTGCAGGTAGATGGGCTCGGCGTAGAGCAGCGCGCGCCCGATCGGAATGACGATCAGGCTGCCGCGGCGCACGTGCGAACCCTGCTGGTTCCATAGCGTCAACTGACCGGACAGCTGAGCGTTCTGATCGATGCGCGCCTCGATCTGCAGGGGTCCGTCGATCAGCTTGGTCTTCGGAAAATCGTAGACCACCGCCTCGCCATAATGTTCGCCGTCGCTGCGACCGGCAATCCAGCCAATCAGGTTGTTGCGATTGGCCGGCGTGAACGGGAGGATCGCGATGAATTCGGTCGACCGCTCGCCCGGCAGGGTCATCAGCACGAAATTTGGCTCCACGGCCTGTTGGGGTTGATCGGGCAACGCCACCTCCGCGGCCACGCTCCACAGGTCCTCGCGGTTGTAGAACACGTCGGGATCGGTCATGTGGTAGAGGCCATAGACGGCGGCCTGCACGTTCAGCAGCAGTTCCGGGTAGCGCACATGTTTGCGCACGGCGGCCGGCATCGCCGCCGCGTCGGCGAACAAGCCGGGAAACACCGCCCGATAGGCGGCGATCATCGGATCGCGCGTGTCGAACACATACAGTGTCGTCTGCCCGCTGTAGGCATCGATCAGTATCTTCACGCTGTTGCGAATGTAGTTGATGCTGTCATTGCCGAGCCTGTAACGGCGCGCGTACGGATAGCTGTCGGACGTCGTGAAGGCATCCATCAGCCAGTAGATTCGGCCATCCTCGCCGACCACGACGTACGGGTCCGGGTCGAGCGTGAGAAACGGCGCAAGCTCCTGCACGCGTTCGTTCAGCTGCCGGCGCATCAGCAATCGACTCTCCGAATTCACATCGTCGCTGAACGGCAGTTTGGCGAGATCGCCACGATCGAGCGCAATCAGCGTACGGCGGAGAAAGCCGCCCAGCCGGATACCGCCGTTGCCCTGATACGAGGTGAGATTGTTGGTATCGCCCTGCGGGTAATTGAATTCTTGCTGGCGTGTCTTGACGTACACATCGGTATTGGTGAGCTCGCCGAAATAAATCTCCGGGCGCGTCATGCTGAGTCCTGGAACAGTGCTCTGGACCGGCATGTTGCCGAGGACGAGTGTCGGCAACCCTTCCGGCGTGAATCCGTTCACCGGGGTCATCGTCACGCCGTACCCGTGGGTATAGATCAGCTTCTCGTTGATCCAGTTGCGGCTGCTTTGCGGCAACTTTTCCACGTTGAGTTCGCGTGCCGCCAGCATCATTTGGCGCACCGACCCCCCGATCTGATATCGATCGATGTCGATGTCCGGAAAGTCGTAGTAAGTGCGGATTTCCTGAATTTGCCGCAGCGTATCCTGCAACGCGCGCCAGTCCCATAAGCGAATATTCTCGAGCGTCGTCTGGTTATTGGCCGGTTCCACCGCCTCGATTCCCGTGTCGGCGGGAAAGGCGTGCGTCTCGATGCGGTCGAGCGCATAAGCGCGCCGAGTCATTTCGATATTGTGCGCAATGAAGGGTCGCTCTCGCACCAGCTGGTTCGGTGCGACGATAAAGCCGCTGACGTACCAGTGCACGACCGCGATGATCAGGTAGCAGGCAATGGCGGGACCCGCGGTAGCCAGCAGCCAGCGCGGGCGCGGTGCCGAGGCCGCAGCAACCGCGGCGACGGCGGCGCCGACGATGAGCGCCAGGCAGACTACCAGCATTCCGGTCAAGGTGACGTGGGCGTCCGTGTAGGTGACGCCCGAAAAGACGGTGCCATCCTGGAACAGCTGCTCGAAGCGTCCAAGGTAGGTGCGCACGGCGAGCATCGAGTAGAGCGCGGCGAGGCTGATTCCTAAGCCGCGCCAGAGTCTCACCTGCGCCGCGGTGCCTTTTTCCGTCAAGATGCGCGTGCCGCCGGTGACGACGACGAACACCGCGCCGATCACGCAGGCGATCAGCGACAGTGTCAGCAGCCATCCGCAGAGGAGCTGCGCGGCCGGCAGCGTAAAGAGGTAAAAGTCGAGCGATCGCCCGAAAATGGGGTCGAGCATGGTTGAATTACGCGGCGCGCTCCAAGCCAGGGCCAGGGTCATCCAGCGCTCCATCATGCTGGTGCCGGTTACGGCGGCGATTACCGCCGACAGCCCGAGCCCGATCAGCCCAAGGGCGGGCTCGACCGGCAGCGTGACCGGCCGCCGATTGCCGAGAATCGTGGCGCCGATCACCGCCTCGAGCCGATCGGGCTTCAGCGCCCGGAACACTCCGTACACCACGAGAAAGGTGACGAGGGCAAAGGCGCCGAAAGTTGCGGCCTGCAGGCCGAGCCGCGTCCAAAACACGGACGCAAGCCCCAGCGATTCGAACCAGAGCGCATCGACGTAATAGGACACTGCCGCGCCGCCGCCAAGAACCGCAAACCCCAAGGCCGCGAGCAGGGCGAGAAGAACATATCGGCGGCGACGCGGGCGCGCGCCGATTACGATGTCACTGCGGTCCCCCTGGTTGCTCATAGGCCGGTTCTTCCGATCGCGATCCCGCACGCCTTCACGGGGCATTCTGCGCTTCGGCCCCGATGTTTGTCGCGTTGGGATGCCAGCGCTTGCGCTGCAACGGCTCAAACGCCCGAACCGGCGGCGGGAATTTGGCGTACCTTGCCCGTTCGCCAACACCTGTCCCTGGAGTCGACATGAAATGGATTTGGGCGGCTCTAGCCCTTATATCTCTGAATGCGCACGCGGCGGGAGCCACGCTGGAAATCGTTGCCGACCACGAGCGACTGGCGTTTTCCGAGGCGCAGTTGCTGTCCCGAGGCGACATTCAGACGATCTTTGTTGCCGATAGCGTTTACAAGCAGCGATTCACCCAGTTCAAAGCGATTCCCATCGCAAATCTATTCAAGGGGTTCGCCATCCCGGAACTCGCGGCGATTCAATGCAATGGCACGGACGGCTTCGCGGCGGTTTTGGACAAGACGCGACTGTTCAGCACGGACCCCGAGGCATCGAAGGCATACCTCGCGATCGAGGATCCCAAGAGCCCCTGGCCGCAGCTCGCCGGAAGAACCACTTCAGCGGGACCTTTCTACCTCGTCTGGACAAATCCGCAGGCGTCCGCCATCGGACGGGAAGAATGGCCATTCAAGATTGCCTCATTCGATGTCCTGTCTGACCCGCACAGCGTATTTCCGCACATCTACCCTGCCGGCGATGCCGCGCTCAATGTCCAAAATGGGTTCAAGTCGTTTCAGAAGAATTGCCTTGCCTGCCACAAGATGAACGGCGACGGCCCTGGATCGATCGGGCCGGACCTGAACTTTCCGATGAATCCGGCCGAATACTTTGAAGCGAAGGCGCTCGCCTCGCTCATTCGGCATCCGGCGAGTGTGCGGACCTGGCCGGGCATGGTCATGCGTGGATACTCGGAGGCCGCGATTCCCAATGCCGAGCTCTCGGATCTGATCGCGTATCTAACATACATGAGTACGCCCAAGGACAAGCCGTGAGCGAGGCGTCGCTCCTCGCCGCGAGCGAAGGGTAGACGGCCGGCCTCGAGATTGACCGAGGCGTGATTCTGAGACCCGCGTCGCAATCCGATCGCAGGGACGAGCCGCGGGCTCGATCAAGTTACGTTGCGCCACGCCGATACGTGAGGAGCACGATGTGCGCCGCCGCCTTCGTCTGGGACGTCAACGCATGCCCGGCGATCATTATGAACGTTAAAACCAAGGTGACTGCTCAAATTGTGGGGCTCTTCGTGATTCTCGTGGCGGGGCAATTTGCTCTACAGCGGCGCATATTACTTCCCAGCTTCGCGGAGCTCGAAAGGCAGGCCGCCGCGACCGACATGGACAGGGTCATCCATGCGTTCGACCGCGAAAGCGATCTCCTCAGCGTCTCCGCACACGACTGGGGCAACTGGGCCGACACGTACGCGTTTATGCAGAATCACAACGCGCAGTACATTACCGCCAATCTGACTCGCACGGCCATTGCCGCACTGAAAATCGACGCTCTCGCATTCGTCGCAACCGACGGCCACTACGTCGTGTCCATCGAACCGGATTCCGACCCCGGATCGATCCAGAATATCGACCTGTTTGCCGAGGGCCGGCTGCCGGACAATCATCCGTGGCGAACAGCGGTGCGCAACGGCCGACCGATGTCGGGGCTGCTCATGACCAATCGCGGTCCGATGCTCGCAGTCATGCAGCCGATACTGAATGGATTCGACCAGGGGCCTCATCACGGGATGGTTCTCTTTGGCCGCCTGATGACGGACGCGGAACTCGCCCGGATCGCAACCCAGGCTCAGGTCCGACTGACCGCCAACCTCATGCCGACGGCGCGCGACGCGGCGGACGGTGCGGCGAACCGAGTCGTCGAGGAGCAAGCGGTCACGGAAGTGTTCCATGTCATGAACGACATTGAGGGTCGACCCGCATTAAGGCTGCGCATCGACGTTCCGAGGGCCATAACCGCGCGCGGGTACAAAGCCGTTGCCTTCGCCTCGGTCTTTGTCGCAGGCTCTGGCGCAATTGTCCTGCTGGTCATGCTTTTCTTGCTAAACCGCTCGGTACTGGCCCCTCTCGCGCGTATGACGCGCCATGTCGTCGCTATCGGGGCCCACAACGATCTGACCCGTCAGCTCGACCTCAGCCGATCGGACGAACTCGGCGTTCTGGCACGGGCGTTTGACCGAACGGTCGGACACCTGGCCGACGCCCGTCACCAGCTAGTGCAGCAGTCGTTCCTCGCCGGAATTGCCGATCATGCCAGCGGCGTTCTTCATAATCTGCGCAATGCGATGACGCCGCTTACCGTCCACATAGGTGCGCTACAGAGCACCTTGCGTGCCGCGCCCGTGGCCGACGTGGACCGAGTGCTGGCCGAGCTCGACACCGGGGCAGTCGTGGCGACCCGCAAGGCCGACCTGGAGGCGTTTTTGCGGCTGACGAGCCGCGAGATTGTGCGCGCCGTGATTGCCGGTTGCCATGACGCGGACATCGTCGAACGTAGTGCGGCCTCGATCGAGGCGGTGCTGTCCCAGAGCGCGCGCGGCGCGCGCGCGGCGAACGTATTGGAGTTCACTCGGCTGTCGAGAATTATCGAGCAGAGTTCCGCCCTCGTGCCACTGGACCTGATGAAGTACCTGACCGTCGAGATCGACGCGTCATTGCGGTCGATTGACACAGTCAGAGTGGCCAGCACAATATTGCAGCAGGTATTTCAGAATCTGATGGTGAACGCGGCCGAGTCGTTGCGCGAGGCGGGTCGAGCTGACGGGTCCCTGAAGATCGCGGGCCATCTCACAACCACACCGACCAGCCAGACCCTGCACCTGAGATTCGCAGACAACGGTATCGGCATCAGCGCGGAGAATCTCCCGCATATCTTCGACAGGGGCTTTTCCACCAAATTAGGCGCCGGCAACTCAGGTATAGGCCTGCACTGGTGTGCGAACGCGATAAACGAGCTAGGCGGCACACTCCAAGCTGAAAGCGCGGGCTGCCAAAGCGGCGCGACTTTCATCATTAACCTGCCACTCGAAGTCGCGGCAGTCGCTCTTACGACCAAAGTTGCCTGAGATCCGCCATGTCCACCTCCCCCGTGCAATCGACTCGCGTGCTCATCGTGGATGACGAGGAGCCTGTGCGGGAGGCGTACCGGAGAATACTGAGCCCAAAGGAGCCGAGCGCCGATAAAGCGGCAATCGACGATCTACGCGCCCGACTGTATCGGGACGAAGCCGCGGACCGGGCTCCGTCCTGCTACGCGCCCGGAGCCCGGCCGTTCGAAGCAGAGTTCTGCAGCGGCGCGGAAGAGGCTGTCGTCGCGGTGCGCAGGGCTCAGTCCGACGAACGACCATTCGCCGTGGTATTTCTCGACATGCGGATGCCGCCCGGAAAAGATGGGGCGTGGGCTGCGGCGCGAATTCGGGACATCGATCCGGATGCCGAGATCGTGATATGCACCGCATTTTCCGACATTGATCCCGAGGAAATCGCCCGACGGATACCGCCGGAGGACAAGCTCTTCTACTTGGAAAAGCCACTCCATGCGAACGAAATACGCTTGATCGCGACCGCGCTTGGCCAGAAATGGAGAGCGGAGCGGCGAATCACGAAACTTGCATACTTCGACGAACTGACCGGCCTGCCAAACCGCACCCGTTTTCAGGAGAACTTGCATGCTGCGGTCGAGACCGCAAAAGAGCGAGCCGAAAGGCTTGCAATCCTATACGTGGACCTTGACGACTTTAAGCGCATCAATAACACGCTCGGGCACGACGTGGGCGACGTGCTGTTGCGAATGATGGCGGAGCGTCTGCGCGGAATGTGCCGACGCGACGACATCGTGTTGCCGCACGCGGCGCTGATGGACTGTTCAACGGCCGATTTGGCACGATTGGGCGGCGACGAATTTGTCATTTTGCTACGCGCCGTTCATGGCCATGAAGTTGCGGTCGCAGTTGGCGAGCGTGTGATCAATGCGCTACGAAAACCCTTGAACCTATCGAGGCATGAAATTCTGGTCACGCCTAGCATCGGTATCGCCGTCTACCCGACCGATGGCACCGACGCGCAGACGCTCTGCCGCAACGCAGACCTCGCCATGTATTTTGCGAAGCGGCAGGGCCCGGGCCGCCTGGCACTGTACAAGGAGACGATGAACGCAAGAGCCGTAAGCCGACTTCAGCTCGAAAGTCAGCTTCGAAATGCGCTCAATCAAAACGAATTCACACTGCACTATCAGCCGCAGGTGCATTTGCGAACCGGGAACATCTCCGGTCTCGAAGCCTTGTTACGCTGGACGAATTCAGAGCTTGGCGTCGTTCCACCGAGTGAGTTCATTCCCATTGCGGAAGACACCGGGCTGATACTGCCGATCGGTGAATGGGTATTGCGGACCGCGTGCGTCCAGGCAAAAGCGTGGCACGACGAAGGGCTCCCGGTGGGTCGACTCGCTGTCAATGTTTCGAGTCTGCAGTTGACCCAGGACGAATTTCCGTCGGTAGTGGCCACGGTGTTGCGTGACTCCGGCCTCGCACCGGAGCAACTTGAACTGGAGGTCACCGAATCGCTTGTGATACACGACGAGACTCGAGTCGAGCGGTTCTTCGCGGAGCTGAGACAGCTCGGGGTCTCAATAGCAATCGACGACTTTGGCACCGGCTTCTCCAGTTTCGGACGGCTTCGCCAGCTGTCCGTCGACCGGCTCAAGATCGATCGCTCTTTCGTACGCGGGATGCTCGCCAGCGCCGAAGACCGCGCACTCGTAGCAGCGATAGTACAGATGGCCCGAGCGCTCGGGATGGAGGTGATTGCAGAAGGAGTCGAGGAATTTGCTCAGCTTCTTCAGCTCCAGGAAGATCGGTGTGATCAAGCGCAAGGCTTCCTGTTGAGCCGACCACTCACGACAGCCGACACCCACTCATTCCTCAGCAGAGCAGTGGGGAACCAGGCGACTAGCGATACGGCGCGACTGCGGACGATCGCCCAGCCTCGCCGCTAGTCAGCGCGGGGTATGACGGCCGGATTCGAGATTGACCTGGGCTTCGACGGCGCTGGCGTACAGGCGCGGCGCGAGATTGCGGCACGCCATCGCCTCGCCCAGCTTCAGGCGCAGGAAGGTACTCGACGTGTACCGGGTGACGTCGAGGTAGTGCCGTTCCATCAGTCCTTTGACCATTTGGATGTACTCATCGGTCAGTTCCGGCGCCAAGGTGAAGCGGTCGTAGTTCACCACGCCATAGACCTTGTGACCGATGGCACCGAGCCGATTCTCGACAGCCGCACGGATGCGCTCGATATCCGCATGCGTCCGCACCGACAGTCCTTCGAAATTGACGAAGAAGAGATTGCCCGCCGCGTCATAGCTGAAGCGCGCCTCGAACGGCAAGTCGAGCAGGGCCGCACGCAGGTTCATCGGTGCCTCGGCAAAGATCCGCTCGTCCATCAAGGCCGGCTCGGCCTTGAGAACCGGCCGAAAACCCATGCGCGCCAGGATGTCGCGCTCGATGTCGATCCCTGGGGCGATCTCGATGAGTTCGAGGCCCTCGGCGCCGAGGCGGAACACGCAGCGCTCAGTGATGTACAGCACCGAGGTACCGCGGCGCACCGCTTCGGCGCCACTGAAGGTTCGATGCTCGACATGCTCGACGAACTTGTGCGCCTGGCCGTCCTGGCGGATCGCCAGCGCTCCCTTGTGGATCGCGACCTCGAGCTTCCCGGCGCTGAAGGTACCGACGAACACCACCTTCTTGGCGTTCTGGCTGATATTGATGAATCCGCCCGCGCCTGCCAGCCGGCGGCCGAACTTCGAAACATTGAGATTGCCTTCCTGGTCGGCCTGCGCCAGGCCCAGAAAGGCGATGTCGAGCCCGCCGCCATCGTAGAAATCGAACTGGCTGGGTTGGTCGATGATCGCCTGGGTATTGACGGCGGCACCGAAGTTGAGGCCGCCGGCGGGGATGCCGCCGATCACCCCCGGTTCGGTGGTCATCGTGAGCAGGTCGATCACCTTCTCCTCGGCGGCTACCGAGGCGATGCCCTCGGGCATGCCGATACCGAGGTTCACCACGGCGTTGGCCTTGAGTTCCAGCGCCGCGCGGCGCGCGATGATCTTGCGCTCGCCCATGGGCATCGGTGCAATCGAGGACATCGGCACCCGCAGCTCGCCCGAGAACGCCGGGCTGTACTGCTCGATGAACGTCTGCATATGGTACTCGGGCTTCTCGGCCACGACCACGCAGCTCACCAAAACGCCCGGAATTTTCACCTGCCGCGAACTGAGGCTGCCGCGTTCGGCAATCCGCTCGACCTGGGCGATGACGATACCTCCCGAATTGTGCGCGGCCATTGCGATCGCTTGGGCTTCGAGTGTGAGGGCTTCCCTTTCCATCGTGATGTTGCCGTCCGGGTCGGCGGTCGTGCCGCGGATGATGCCGACGTGGATCGGAAAGGCTTTGTAAAATAGGAACTCCTCGCCGTCGATCTCCATGAGGCGCACCAGTTCCGCCTGCGTACGCTCGTTGAGCCGGCCGCCGCCGAAGCGCGGATCGACGAAGGTTCCAAGGCCCACCCGCGTCAGCGTTCCGGGCTTGCCTGCGGCGACATCGCGAAACAGATGCGTGATCACGCCCTGCGGCAGGTTGTAGGCCTCGATCCGGTTGGCCACCGCCAGTTCCTGCAGCTTGGGCACCAGGCCCCAGTGGCCGCCGATGACGCGCGCGACCAATCCCTCGTGGCCCAGGTGATTGACGCCACGGTGCTTGCCGTCGCCTTGCCCGGCCGCATAGACGAGTGTCAGGTCGCGCGGAGCCCCGAGCCCTTGGGGGTCGCCGGCTTGGGCTTCCATGAACAGATCCTCGATCGCGACGGCGATGTTCTCCGCGAAACCGATGCCCACGAAGCCGCTGGTGGCGACGGTATCGCGGTTGCGGATCAAGCGCACCGCCTGACGTGCCGAGACGATCTTGCCGGTATCGGAGCCGCGCAGGGACGCCGCCGCTGGATGCTGGGAAAGGGCCATGTTCACTCCTTCGCGCCGCGCCGCAAGGCGCGGCCGCTCAGACGATTCGGGTCAGGTAGAAAACTGCGATCACGACAAAGACTGCGGTGGCCGAGTGCGGCGATCGGCGCGAACAAGATGACGCTGTAGCTTCGATAGGCGACGAACATCAGCAAGCAGAGCGATGCCAGGACGATCAGCAGCGACATCAATCCCCCAAAAGAATGCGTGCGCGGCTTCTGCGCAGTGTAACGCGCCCGCCGTCGGCTCAACGTGTATTTTTGCAATAGCAAACGCCCTGAACATCGAGATTTCCAAATTTGGCGTGCACTTCATTGCACGTGTCGTGCACGGTGAATCTCATCGCGTCCAGTTCTGCTCGCTCAAGGTGGGTGTCCATTTTCGTGCACAGGTGCACGATGGTCCGGGTCGGGATAGGCTCCTTCCAACACGAATGAACAGTCGCCGCGACTCAACCCAGACTACGGTGATCATGCGCGCACAGATGTCCTCGATTTTGGACACCGGCGATCGAGGTCGGCGACGCAAGACGTCATGGAATCAGGCACTTGGCCACACACACTCCGCGGAAACAACTTGGTACGGTAGTTGCTTGATCGGTCTGCGTAGGTCGCCGTCCATTGCGGCGCCGGGAGAGAGACCATCGTGACGACATTCAAGCGCCTGGACCTCATTGCACGCGCGCTCCGCGGAACTACCCACGGCTGTGCGAAACGATTCTCTTTGCAGTATTGCATCCAAGCCCTTTGCGGGTGCGCGCTGTTCCTGGCATTGGTGCCGCTTTCCGGGCTCGCGGCGTCCAGCGAAGAGTCGGAGCTGATCGTCGAGGACATGCATTGCAGGGGCAACGCCGTCACGTCCTGCCAGTTCATTCTCGGGTACCTGCACCTTGCGCCGGGTGACCGGCTGAACGAGGAGGAGATTCAGACCGCGAAACTGAAATTGTCTTCGTTGCGGAATTTCGTCTCGGTCGACATTCACCTGGAAAAGGGCTCGGAGAAAGGCAAGGTCCTGGTGATTGTCGAGGTCGTAGAAGCGGACAGCGTCGAGAACGAGTTCCTGACCGGCACCTCGTCGCGCCTTTCGAGTCTCAGTCAGACGATCGAAGGCCGCATTGCGGATCACGATGTGTTCGGCACGCGCGGCACGTTGAATGCCGATCTCGAAGGCATGGTCCCCATCAACGGGCTCACGCGTCGCGGCATCTACTCGCGGCTGCAATTCGCCGACCCCAAGCTGCTCGATTCGAGCAAGTATTTTCTGATCACCGGCGTCTCTTACCAGAATACGCTCATCGACTACCCGAACGGCGACTTCGACAAGACGGACCAGCTCGGTATCGATGCGAGCGTCGGACGCCGCATCTTTGACTACTCCTACGTGACCCTCGGCTATCTCTACAGGCCAATTTCGCAAAGCGTCAGTCAATACATCAGGCGCGCGGGAGTCTTCTCGACGGACACCGACCCCAACAATAACCGGGGAGTGTCCTTGGGTTATGGCTGGGACTCCGAGGACGACTCTTATTTCCCGACCCGGGGCTCGCGCTTAAGTTCCAGCTTTGGATCCTCCTGGGCGAGCGTTCGATTTCGCAAAACCTGGAGTAGCGGCACCGATTCGGCGTGGACGGTGCAAATTGGCGGGACACCGGGAACCCAATACCGGGCATCGCTCGACGAGAGTCAGGATTTCTCCGTCGCCTACGCACGCACGATCTCGGCCGGCGACGGCTTTGGCGGAATCCGGCACGGCCGCTGGTACGTCGAACCGGGCATCAGCTACTACGGCACCTCTGCAGACAGGAGACCCCTGCTCGAGTGGGGACTCAAAGCGGGCGTCCGTCTCGACACGAAGGCGCTCGGCATGATCGATCTCTATGTGATCGGCAGCACCTCCGGGCAACTGGGTGGCAGATGAGGTCCTTCGCTGCGCTCGTCCTGCTGATGGTGCTTGCATCGGAGATTGCGGCCGCGACGGAATTGACGCCGTTTGTCAAAGACCAGAGATTGGGTGTCGTGATCAGAACCTTAGGACTACCGGCGACCTTGCCGAAGGATCTGGTGAGCGGACTCACCAATCGATTGCTGATTCGGGTGGCCTTGATTGCAAAATCACGGCTGGTGGATCAAGCGACGGCCGAAGTCGCCGTAAAATACGACCTGTGGGATGAAAACTTCGCGGTGACACTGACGGTCAACGGCGTCGTCGTCAGCGCACGGACCTGTTCGAATGTGACGGAGGTACAGGCGATTCTGGCGGATATGCGGCTGCCCGGCCTGTTCGCGCGCAGCGAAGTGCCGGGGGGCGGCGCCATGCTGCGCGCGGAGATGCTGCTCAACCCGATCGAACGCGAACGAATGGCCGCAATCCGCAAATGGGTTGCCGAGAACAGCACCTACACTCCATCGGACACGGACGGGTTCGGCTCCGAGAAGGGTGTGGCAAGCTCCCGGTCGAACGCGATCTTCAATAGGATATTCGAGCAGTACTCGCAAGGGATGGATCTCGTGGCCGCATGGAAGGAAACGGTGACATCAAAGCCGTTCAATATCGAGGAACTCGGCAGTGAGTGATCGCAAGATCAAACTTCTGCTGTTCCTCACGATCCTTGTGGTCTGCGCGCTGCCGCTCGCGGCGGCGTTCTATCTCGTGGACGATGCCTTGCAGAGGAGCCTGAACCTGGGATTCAATCCGCAGGTCGTGCGTGCCATGGAGGTCAGCGCGCAGAATTTGAAGACCTTGAAGAGCGCCGATCCCGGACATGCGCGGGAGTATCGCGAGGAGTTCGAGGAAATCCAGAGCCTCAAACGCATCTATGCACAGCCACAGTGGGTGAAGAGCAGCATCCTGGGTTCGCTCAAAATCTATTTCGGCTTGGGGCTGGCGGGCGCGGTGCTCGTGTCCTTGCTAGTGGCGGCCTTCCTCAGCCGGCGCATCAGTCATTCGTACCGGGTCACCTTCAACGAGCTCATGGCGCATCGGGAACGAGTCCGGTACCTGGAAGAGATGTCGTCGTGGCAGGAAATGGCAAAAGTCCTCGCTCACGAGATCAAGAATCCGCTGACGCCCATCGAGGTGCTGGTCACCTCCCTCACCAAGTCCCTCCTCAGCAAAACCCGCGAGGAGTTTCAGGTGCAGTTGGGCCAAACGCAGCTCATGGTCGCGGAGGAAATCGGTCATCTCAAGCGGACGGTAAGCCGGTTCAGCGATTTCGCCAAGCTGCCGCAGGCCCAGCTGATTAAAATGAACCCGGTGCATGTCATCAAGGAGCACGTGGCGGCAATCCTGGCAAGGTTCGGTACCGCGCGAATCGAAGTCGAGGTAGGGGCGGACCACGCCGACCTGCGGGCGAGAATGGACTCGTCCCTGTTCAGGCAGGTGCTGATGAATATCGTCGCCAACGGCGTGGAGGCGAATCCGGCACGCCATGTCTCCTTCTCGATTCAGGTGTTCGGGGCCAAAGATTCAGTCGTGATCGACATATCGAACGATGGCCAATCCGTCCCCGCCGACATCGCCGCACGCATCTTCGACCCGTACATCTCTGGCAAGCAGGGCAAAGATAACATGGGCCTGGGGCTAGCCATCGTCAAGAAGATCGTGATCGAGCATGAGGGCGAAATTACCTACGCCGAGCGCGCGGGCCATCCTCGGTTCACCATTTCCTTGCCGCGGGTGAGTTGAATGAGCGAGCCCGCCAGTGCACCGACCGTGCTCGTGCTCGACGACGAAAAGAACATTCGTCATTCGATCGACATTGCGCTCGGGGCGGAAGGCATTCGAGTCGTTGCGGCGCACGATCCCGCTTCCGCTCTGAGAGCGCTCCGCGAGCGGATCATCGACCTGCTCATCCTCGACATCAAGCTGGGGGAGATCGACGGAATCACCTTCTTCAAGACGATGCAGACGGCGGGATTCACGGTCCCGACCCTGTTCATTTCGGGGAATGCGACGCTCACGCAGGCGGCGGACGCGGTGAGGATCGGCGCGTTCGATTTCATCGAGAAGCCCTTCAGCGCGGAGAGGATCGTGATCGCCGTGAAGCGTTGCCTGGAGTTCTCGACGCTCAAGGAGCGTTTGCGGCTCATCGAATCCCGGCAAGGGTCCATGGAAATCGTTGGCGATTCGCAGGCCGTCAAGAAGGTGATTGCGGCGGCGTTGAAGATGGCGCGTACCGGCTCGAGCGTGCTCATCACGGGCGAGAGCGGCTCGGGCAAGGAACTGGTGGCGAACACCATTCATGCGGGGAGCGATCGCAGCCAAGGGCCGTTCGTCAAGGTCAACTGCTCGGCCATCCCGGACAATCTCGTGGAGAGCGAATTGTTCGGCTACGTGAAGGGGGCATTCACCGGCGCGGTGGCGAGCAAGCGGGGCCTTTTCGAGGTGGCGCATCGTGGCACGCTCTTTCTCGATGAGGTCGCGGACCTGTCCTTGGGCGCTCAGGCGAAGATTCTACGCGTCGTACAAGGCGGGGAAATGCAAAAGGTCGGCTCCGAAGAAACCATCAAGGTTGACGTGCGCGTGCTCTCGGGCACCCACAAGGATCTCAAGAAAGAGGTATCCGACGGACATTTCCGAGAGGACCTGTTCTATCGTCTGAACGTGCTGCCCATCAGGGTGCCTTCCTTGAGAGAGAGAGCCGACGACATTCCCCTGCTCGCGAAATTTTTCTGCCGCCGTGTGTGCGAAAAGAATAATATCAAGGAGAAACCGATCGACGATGAGGTGCTCTCTGAGTTGAAGCGCTACCACTGGCCGGGAAATGTGCGTGAATTGCAGAATGTCATGGAACGGGCGGTGATTATGAGCGGCGATCGGATTTCGCCGCTCGATCTTCCGGAGGAAATCGCGAGTTCCGCGAGCGAGCTTTCAGACTGCCGCAGCGGCGGATCCGCGCTCAAGGAATACCGGGACAAAGCGGAGCGAGAGTTCATCATCGGCACCCTGAAGAAGAACAGCGGCAACATCAGCCAATCGGCCATTGAGCTCGGGGTCGGGCGGACCTATTTACACCGGCGGCTGGCCGTGCTCGGGATCGCCAAGAAGGATTGGTTCTCGTGAAGCGGCATCGAGTCCGGGTCGCTCTACATACGAGCCGTTGGATGTCCGCGCTTGCGTTGGCCTCCATCGCAGGGGCGGCCTGCGCGCAAAGCGAAAAGCCGTGGGACGGCCTTTACGCGGGCCTCAACGCGGGCAGCGCATCGAACGCCGCGTGCCAGAGCTGGACGCCGAGCGGCGCGACCATCGATCCTGCGCTGGTCGCGGCATTTGGCAGCCGCAATTGTCCCAACGGCGGGAGGTTTGTCGGCGGTGTGCAAATCGGCGACAACTTTCAATACCAGCGGCTGTTCTGGGGCCTTGGAGCCGATTTCGGCGTCTGGGCTGCCACGAATCAAAGCCGATCGTTGCAATATACGGGCGGAGCACCGCCTCCGGGCGGCTATGCTTTTTCCGGCAAAGAGAGCCCGGACGGGTTCGCCGCCATCGGCCCGCGATTCGGTTACGCCGGCCATCAACTGCTGACATACCTGCGGGCGGGGGCGATGTTCCCCATGGGACCCGGCAAGAGCACGTTCAGTTACACGCCGGCAGGTGCGGTGAAACCCGTCGCCTCATTCACGGGCGGCAGTAATTTTGCCCCCATCGGCTGGGTGGCCGGCGGAGGTGCCGAGTGGGGGTTGAACGGCCCGTGGTCGATTACGGCGGAGTATCTGCATGCGAATCTCGGCAAGGGAGCCGGCTCCATTGCGAGCTGCTCCGGCCCCGCCGCAGCGTGCGCTGGATTCGCGGGCATATCCTTTCAAAGCATTCATACCAGCGCCACTGCGAATATGTTCCGGGTTGGCATCAACTATTGGTTCGGATACTGGGAGCCGTGAGGCGGCAAGCCGCGAGCGCCACACTACGGAGACTTCGACGGCGCATCCGTTTGTAGACGCAACACCGATCCGGTCTTCGCCCCCCGCGCTTCACAAAACTTTACCTGCCGTACAACAGCCGTAAATCTTGGCCGCGCAGACTTTGCAGCGTGTACTTCCGATATCCGCAAAAGGACTGACAATGATCACCCCTACTCCCAATACCCCCGCGCAGCCGCTCCGCCCTCACCTATTCAACCGCTACACCGTCCTCGCCTTCGTCGCGGGGGCTGCGGTCGCCATCGGCGCCGGTCTCTCGGCTCGGGCAGCCGGCATGGCCGCCTGGCATCACGGCTCGATCATGGACGGCACGCACAGCGCTGCCGAGGTCGATGCCCACGTCGATCACATGCTCAAGCATTTCTACGTCGAGATCGACGCAACCGATGCGCAGCAGGCGCAGATCGCGCCGCTGGTGAAACAGGCCGTCAACGATCTGCTGCCCCTTCACGCGCAGCTTCACGCCGCACGTGCCCAAGCCGTGCAGGCACTCACT
>Ga0187879_10001114_pt1 | contig 18296 bp, 12 predicted proteins | sample June2016WEW_19_1_FD_132423 | JGI IMG/M metagenome (GOLD analysis project Ga0187879, IMG submission 132423) | Peatland microbial communities from SPRUCE experiment site at the Marcell Experimental Forest, Minnesota, USA - June2016WEW_19_10 | ecosystem: Environmental > Terrestrial > Soil >... | reverse complement strand
CCCAGCCATTGGCGTGCCTGCGCATCTGTGCGGCGGTCAAGGGAGAAAGATTGGATCGTACTCTCGTCGCAATGCAATACGAGCGTGAGACAGGCAATTTTCAAGCTTAGGCACATGCCGCCCTGCATCCGATGGGTCGTAAAGCCGTCGAGAGTGGCGTTCCAGCCGAAATTCATATGGCCGTCGTCTGGCTGCGGTGGAACATAGGCGCGCGCTGTCCGCGCGAGCCATTGCACTGCATGATGGGCTTGCTGGCGGGCCATGCTTAGCCGACGTTGGTCAATGCCTCGAAGTGGCCGCCAATCCGATCCACCCATGGTCGCTCTGCCCCTGTCAGGCTTACATTTACGCTATCATGCTGAGTTGAGATCGGTGATGATCTCGCTCAGGCAATTTTTTTGTGAGACACGTCTACAGGTGATTTATGGAATTCGAGTCTTAAGACCAAAGATTAATATCGATGAAACAATAGGCTTGCGAATGGATTAATACAATTGGGAGCATGGGATCATCGTGGCCGGAGATGAAAACTGGGTCGACATCGGCTAAATTTGCTTCGCCGCATACAGGGCATTCCCTGTCCTTGGTTTTCCGATGAGCGAGGATGTGCACATTGGTACACCGCACCACAGATTGACCATCCTCAAAATCGATTACACTTATCCTACGTGTCAACACCCATCCGTCGTCTCCGTCGGCATTGTGTTCCCGGCCGCCCTGGGTTGATTGGATGCCGCCCATGATGAGCTGCGGCGCGCGACGATCTACATAGGCCCGCTACTTACGCCACCTGCGCCGTACGCGGCTTCGTGACCTGATAGCTGATGCCAAGGAGGGTGAACCAAACGGGAGCGACATAGAGAGCCACCCGAGTGTCTTCATCCACGCTGAGGAGTATCGCGACCAGGATGAGGAACGCTACCACGAACCAATTCGTATACGGCGAACCGGGCATGCGGTATGAGACCGCTCGTGCCGTGCTGGCCGCGACTGCCTTGCGGTATCCCAGATGGGCAATGACGATCAGTGCCCAAGTCCACAGCGATCCCACTAGAGATATGCTGGTCACGTACACGAAAACCCGCTCGGGAATAATGTAGTTGAGCGCCACGCCAATCAGCATAAGCGTTGCCGATGCAGTGATGCCCGCCGCGGGGACCTTCCGGCTGCTAACCCTACCGAATGCCCGCGGAGCCTGCCCAACCCGTGCCAAGCTGTAGAGCATACGCCCGGTGCTGAAGAGCCCGCTGTTACACGACGATGCAGCGGCCGTGATTACGATGAAGTTGATGATTCCTGCCCCAGCTGGAATCCCTATCTTGTCTAGAACCAAGACAAACGGGCTTGTATCTGGACTCAATTGGTTCCAGGAGACGAGAGACATGATGACCAGCAAAGCGCCGATATAAAGGACCAGCATCCGGTAAACAACGCTATTGATCGCATGGGGGAGCACCTCCTCCGGGTTCTCAGTTTCGCCCGCAGCCACGCCGATCAGTTCCAAACCTTCGTAGGCGAACATAACCATCTGCAGCGGTAAAAGCACGCCGAATGCCCCGAAGGGGAAAAAGCCGCCCTGCGTCCAAAGATTCGAGAAGCTTGCTGATTTTCCTAGATCGCCGAATTTGAACACTATGATTGCTAAGCCAGTGACTATCATTGCGATGATAGTGACCACCTTGATCAGCGCAAACCAGAACTCGATTTCTCCAAATAGCTTCACCGTGATCAGGTTTGCGGAGTACAGAAGGCCCAGGGTTATTAATGCCGGGATCCATTGGGGAACTCCAGGAAACCAGTAATGAACATAGACACCCACGGCGGTGATCTCCGCCATGCCAATGACCACCCACATGAACCAGTAGGACCAACCAGTCATGAATCCCGCCCAAGGCCCGACGAACTCTTCCGCATAGGTGGCAAAGGACCCAGACACCGGCCGGTAGAGCAGCAACTCACCGAGGGCGCGCATTATGAAGGACATGACCAATCCGCCAATGGCGTAGGACACTACCAAACCCGGACCGGCCTTCTGGATCGACATGGCCGAACCAAGAAACAAACCGACGCCGATCGTTCCGCCGATGGCGATCATTTGGACGTGCCGGTCCTTGAGCGCACGGTGGAGGTCTTCTTGCGCGTGCAATTGCACTTCGTCCCGCGACTTTTTCATATCGATCTCAGCCATGATCCGCTCTGTCTCGCTGCGACTACGACTACCATGGCACAAATGAACCGCCACCTTCAAATGAGGGCGCATACGTCGGCGAGCGCCTATACGTGCGGTCATAATACTGACGGTCGTAACGATAGTGAGCTTCCGGATCATGGCGACGCATCTTGATGCCGCCTTGTGGCTCACTGTTCAGGAGGATCACAAAATCCGTGTCTTTGCCCGTCTCGGGGCTCATGCCTTCATCCGAAATGATCAACGAAGATCCAGGCGAAATGATTTCTGAGATGCGGTCGACGATGTCCTGAGGAATCTCAATGCGGTCGAGCGCCGCCCTGGCCGGGCCTGCATCCAGCAACATCGGCTCGGCATTGTGACCGTCACGACGTCGCGACTTGCCATTTTGGCCAAGCTGACTCTTGTCCGGACTCCTGTCCATAGAGACGGCGTTCCAGCGAAGATCGGCCCCGCCGTTCACGTAGTCGAGCACTGTATAGATATGCGTGCCGATGGGATGGTCGGCATCGCGGATCGTGATCGGGCTCTCAAATACGGGCTGAAAGGACTGCCGGACGTAGAGGCGCTGTGTCTTCCGGCTGATGAAGACGGACACCGGCGACATCATGCGCGTCGCCTCTCTTGAAGCTTCCATTGCCGTGACCTTCTCGTCCTCGGCCTCTCTCGCCTCTTCGCGTGCGTGCGCAGCAGCATCCGTCTTCAGTGGTGCTTCTGCCTTTGCGGCGACCAGCTGCGCCTCTGCCTCGGTGAGCCTTGCAAGCACTTCGGCCTTCGCCTCCTCGGCCGACTGGATCGCCGCCGGCGTACTTGCGGCCGCGAGCACGCTTTCTGCGGCCGTAAGTTGCGTTTCCGCCCGGTATTTCGCAATTTCCGCAGTGCGCAAGAGCCGCATTGCGTCCATGGTCATTCTTGCCGCGGTCAGCCTGGCCGCATTTGCCTTTCTGGCCGCTGCATTCGCCTCCGCCGACTTAGCGGCAAGGATTGACTTCAACGTCACCAGGGGCTGTTCTGGGCTAGCTGGTGAGGGCACGTCTACTTCGGCCGCAGCGGTCCCTGGCGTCACAGCCTGCACATCCGCGCGAGCAGCGTCCCAATGCGCGGTTAGCGCCTTGAGCGCAATATCAGCGCGAACCAGTTTCGGCTTGAAAAGGAGGGGGTGGTCAATTTCGGTGGGGCGCACGTCGTTTCGGGCCACGATCACCCGCATGCCGATTGTTGTCATGCCGAAGAGACGTTCGGCAAACTCATGTGGCATGCGGACACAGCCGTGAGAGGCGGGGTATCCGGGCAGAAGCCCCGCGTGGAGCGCGATGCCCGACCAAGTAATACGCTGCATGAAAGGCATTGAGGCGTCATCATAGAGGTTGGAGTAGTGTTCCTCCTCTTTTTGAATGACGCTGTAGATACCAGCTGGCGTCTCATATCCGGGTTGGCCGCTGGAGACCGGCGCGCGCAAGATCCAGCCATCCACATCATAGATCGTGACACGCTGATTGCTGAGCGAGACAATCGCCATGAGGGGCGCCCCCACGGGACGGGCCTCCACAGTCTCGACCCGCTCAGCCTCCCGACGGCGCATGGCGGCGCCCACGGGGTCAGCTAGGCCCGTCGCGAGCAGCGCCGCGAGACCGATGATGGCCTGCCTGACGAGCCGCCGCATGGTCATGCGCCTCATTCGAGAGCAAAATGAGATCATATAGGAACCAAGGAAGCAAAAATATGTCCCGCAAGGTAGCAGCCGTCAAGCAGCCGAGAAACGTGGATTGAGACCCGCGAGTTGCTTCCGATCCGATTGAATTGGAAAGTCCTCCCGAGCTCCTTGCTTGCTTAAAACTCCGAAAGGTCGAAAAGGTATAGAAATTTTCGCGCCACCGCCTCGAAACACAGTAACATCCATCGTCCTCGGTAAATCACAAGAACGCGTGTGAACAGGATGTCTACTGCTGCTGGGAGTTCTTTATCGATCTCCAGAAGGGTGCAGTGGAGGTCGCGGCCTGGCGATTCATTGTTGTGTCAGATATCTTTCGCAGATGAGAAATAAAAACCAAAATCTCGGCGGTTCACACGGTCGTCGTTGGTACGCTTATCTCTGGCATAAGTGGAAGGTCGAAAGACTGCGTCCAATTGCTCCAGCTTTCGCTCGGCCGACTCCGGCGGAGTGGAGCGATAATCGGATAACCGCGGCATGGCTCGGACACGCAACGGTGTTAGTCAATTTTTTCGGGATAAGGATTCTCACTGATCCAGTTCTTTTTCCGCGGATCGGAATTCGGTTGCCTGGATTCACACTCGGACCTAAACGTCTGACCGCGTCCGCGCTGACCGTTCGCGACCTTCCAAAGATCGACATCGTGCTTCTTTCCCACGCGCACTTCGATCATTTCGACATGCGCACGCTCCATCGATTTGATGGTTCTACCACGGTGATCACACCCGGACGGACACGTGATCTGCTTCGTTGGACGCGCTTCCGCGACGTGAGCGAGCTGCATTGGAGTGAAATAAAGTCAGTAACAACGTCTGCCGGCAAGATTGACATCGTCGCGTTCCGAGTGAAGCATTGGGGCGCACGGAAGCGACGCGACACCTATCGCGGTTACAACGGTTATGTTCTTGAGAGAAACAATCGTCGCATCCTTTTCGGCGGTGACACTGCGCTGAGTGACTCGTTTGCGGAATTACGCGCGTCCGGTCCCATCGATTTGGCGATCATGCCGATCGGCGCTTACAATCCTTGGATTCATTCGCACTGTACTCCGGAACAAGCGGTGCAAATGGCCAATGAAGCCGGCGCTCATTTCATCATGCCGATCCATCATCAAACTTTCCGCCTCAGTTCCGAAGACTTTCGCGAACCGATCGAGCGCTTCCAGGCCGCATTGCGTGAGACACCGGAACGCATCGCCCTCCGCGAAATCGGCGAGACATTCGTGCTCCCTTAGATGCCGATCTTTCGTTCCCACCTGTCCCTCGACTTGCCGGACGCAATCTTTGCCCGCTCGCGCCGACGTAGCTCAGTAGGTAAAGCAGCGACAAAATTGCATCCGCTTGCCTACGCGGCAGCTGACTGAAACGATGTGTCGCAGTTGCGAACCAGTTTCCAGGAGAGTCGAACCCGATCTCGGCTTCGCGGCTATGCGCCGGTCGGGTCGAGTTTAACAGTCTAATGACAAGTAAAACCTGCGAAAGTGACAAAGCCTTTGGTATTGCCAAAATCCTAAAAAAGCGGCACCTTCATCCTCGCCAAGTCTGTCATCCGATGTTGGCTCAAAATCCAGCGTAGTGGGAAGGAAAGGGTCGTGACGACTCCAGACCAACCGCAACAGTCACGATTGGGGGCCCCCTCGCGCGCCGATTTACACGGCAAGTCAGACGAGCCGCCAGACGGAACAGGATTTTTGCGGTGCTTGCGTTCGGAAACCGCTCGGGCTGCGCGCGGCGCAGTCCTAATGGCGCCGATCGTCCTGACAGGGTGTCAACCGGCCGTCCTCGACCCGCAAGGGCCCGTTGGGCTTGCCCAGAAGATGATCTTGATCGACTCGCTCGCCATAATGCTTGCTATCGTTATCCCGACGATCGCCGCGACCTTTGCCGTCGCCTGGTGGTTTCGAGCCTCCAACGAGAGGGCACGTTATCTGCCAGATTGGGCCTATTCCGGCCGCATCGAGCTCATCACCTGGTCCATCCCACTCCTCACAATCATGCTCCTGGGTGGCGTGGCCTGGATCGGATCCCATGACCTCGATCCCGCAAAGCCGTTGCCATCGAACACGCCACCGCTCGAGGTGCAGGTCGTCTCGCTGGATTGGAAGTGGCTCTTTATCTACCCCGGCCAGCGTGTCGCGAGCGTCAACCAGCTTGTGGTTCCCGCCGGCATGCCCATTCACTTCTCCCTGACGTCAGCAAGCGTGATGAATGTCTTCTTCGTACCGCAGCTCGGCAGCATGATCTACACGATGAACGGCATGAGGACGCAGTTGTACCTGCAAGCGGACGCGCCGGGCACCTTCCGCGGCCTATCGGCCCACTTCAGTGGCGATGGTTTCCCGGATATGCATTTCGACGTGCTAGCCTTGCCGGCGGAGCGGTTCGCCGCCTGGATCGAGGCCACGCACAACACGGGCCCAACCCTCGATTCCGGAAGCTATGCCGACCTCGCGATGCAGAGCATCAATACCCATCCCTTCACCTTCCGTGCTGCCGATCCCGAGCTGTTCCAGCAGATCGTCACACAGAAACTGCCGCCTGGACCGGGCCCGCGGACAGAGCGGTCTCATCAGAGCGTATCCCCGCGGACGGAGGACTAAATATGTGGGGCAAGCTCAGCTGGGACGCTATCCCATTCGATCAGCCAATCCCGCTGGTCGCATCTGGCGTGGTCGGCGGTGTGATCATGGGCGTCCTCGCCTTCGTGACCTTGAAGGGATGGATGCCCTATCTTTGGCGGGAGTGGATCACCAGCGTCGACCACAAGCGGATCGGCGTCATGTATGTCCTGCTAGCGATGGTGATGCTGCTACGAGGCTTCATCGATGCGATCATGATGCGGTCGCAACAGGCGCTCGCGTTCCAGTCCCCGGGCTACCTGCCGCCTGAGCATTACGACCAGATTTTTTCGGCCCACGGCACGCTGATGATCTTCTTCGTCGCGATGCCCTTCGTCATCGGGCTGATGAACTTCGTCGTGCCGCTCCAGCTCGGGGTCCGCGACGTCGCGTTCCCCACATTGAACTCGGTCGGATTCTGGCTTACCGCCACCGGTGCGCTGCTGGTCAATGTCTCGTTGGTCGTGGGAGAATTCGCGCGTACCGGGTGGCTGCCGTATCCCCCGCTCTCCGAGCTCATCTACTCGCCCGGCGTCGGCGTCGATTACTACCTCTGGTCAATTGAAATTTCCGGTGTGGGGACCTTGGTGGCAGCCATCAACCTCGTCACCACGGTCCTAAAGCTTCACGCACCCGGCATGACCTACACGCGGATGCCGATGTTCTGCTGGACGACGCTCGCCACCAGCCTGCTGATCGTCGCCGCCTTCCCCATCCTCACGGCAACTCTGGCCATGCTGGTGCTGGACCGTTACCTCGGTTTCCACTTTTTCACCAACGACGGTGGCGGTAACCAAATGATGTTCGTGAACCTCATTTGGGCGTTTGGACATCCGGAGGTCTACATCCTTGTTCTGCCCGCCTTCGGCATTTTCTCGGAAGTGGTCTCGACGTTCTCCGGCAAGCCGCTGTTCGGCTACCGCTCGATGGTCGCCGCGACAATGGCCATCTGTATACTTTCTTACACGGTCTGGCTGCACCACTTCTTCACGATGGGCGCCGGCGCCGACGTCAACGCGATCTTCGGCATCGCTTCGATGATCATCGCGGTGCCCACGGGCGTAAAAGTCTTCAATTGGCTCTTCACGATGTACGGCGGCAGGGTCGTTTATTCCACGCCAATATTGTGGTCGATCGGCTTTATGGTCACGTTCGTGATCGGCGGCATGACCGGCGTTCTGCTGGCGGTACCCCCGGCGGACTTCGTGCTTCACGAGAGCCTTTTCCAAGTGGCCCACTTCCACAACGTCATCATCGGCGGGGTGATCTTCGGCGTGTTCGCCGGCTACACTTATTGGTTCCCGAAGGCGTTTGGCTTCCGGTTGCACGAAGGACTCGGCAAGGCCGCATTCTGGTGCTGGATCACAGGCTTCTACGTCGCCTTCATGCCGCTCTACGTCGTCGGCCTTATGGGAATGACGCGTCGCATGCAGCACTACGATGTCGCGGCTTGGCATCCGTGGTTGCTGATTGCGGCAGGCGGTGCGGCGATCATCCTGATAGGGATAGGCCTACAGATCGCGCAGCTCGCCGTCAGCATTCGGCGACGCGAGCAGCTTCGCGACGAGACCGGGGATCCCTGGAATGGACGATCCTTGGAGTGGGCGACACCCTCTCCACCACCGGCCTTCAACTTCGCCGTGCCCCCCAATGTTCAGGCCGCGGAGGCCTATTGGGGGATGAAGCAGCACGTGCTCAAGCAGGCGAGGCTCGACGAGGAGCCCGCCTACGCAGATATCGAGATGCCGAGAAACAGCCCAACCGGCTTCGTCTGTGCCTTCTTCGCGTCCTTCATGGGTTTCGCGTTGATCTGGCACATCTGGTGGATGGTTGGCCTCGCCGCGTTGGGCGCCTACGCAACCTTCGTCGTCTTTGCCTGGCGGGACACAGACGAGTACTCAATTCCAGCGGAAACAGTCGCGCGCATAGATCGAGCCAACCGCAGCGCGCGCAATGCGGCAATCGCCAGTCACGAGGCGGCTCCATGACAGCTCTTGACGCGGCCGCCGGCCGCAACGATCCCGATCGCCTTATACACGAGCAAGTATCGTCGCATCGCCAGCACACGCTGGGGCACGCCGAACGTGGACTGGCATCGAAGCGCGTTGTCACCGCCTTCGGCTTCTGGATTTTCCTGGTGAGCGACATCATCATGTTCTCCGCCTTCTTCGCCACCTACGCGGTGCTAGTCGGCAACACGGCAGGGGGACCGAGCGGGCGGGAGCTGTTTAACCTGCCCAACGTCGCGCTCGAGACGGCGTTCCTTCTCGTCTCGAGCTTCACCTGCGGCGTCGCAAGCATCGGTGCCCGGGCGCATAGTGGGTCCTGGTTCTATGGCGCGATGGCCGCGACCTTCATCCTCGGAGCCGGGTTTCTTAGCATCGAGCTCCGGGAGTTCGCGAGCATGGTCGCGCGCGGGGCAGGCCCGACGCGGAGTGCGTTCCTCTCGGCCTTTTTCACGCTGGTCGGATGCCACGGCCTTCATATCACCGCCGGCCTGCTGTGGCTGCTGACGATGATGGCGCAGGTGTTTGCCAAGGGGTACCGGCCGGACATTCTCCGGCGCATGCTCTGCTTCAGCCTGTTCTGGCACGCCCTGGACATCATTTGGGTTGCGATATTCACCGTGGTGTATTTGATGGGGGTGGCGCAATGAGCTACTCCGACCTACCAAATGACCTCCATCCCACGGACATCGCGCCGGGCGTCCAGCGCCTCGACAGAGCAGAGATCGCCGAGGGAATCAGAAACTACCTGGTTGGGCTTGCACTCGCGACGCTGCTCACCATCGTATCCTTCTATATCTCGGGCACCACGCTCATCTGGGGTCCGAGCATTCCTGTCGCCCTAGTCGTTCTCGCGATCGCGCAGATGGGCGTTCACCTCGTCTTCTTCCTCCACATCACGACCGGCCCAGACAGCGTCAACAACGTCATGGCGCTTGCCTTCGGCGTGCTGATCGTCCTGCTGATCCTCACCGGCTCACTCTGGATCATGGCGCATCTGAATTACAACTTGGCGCCCATGGATCAGATGATGCAGATGCAGCTCGAACGCGGTTCGGCAGTCCGCACTGTGACCGCGAGCGGCATCGTCGGTCCCACCGCGACCGCGCCGGTCGGCGCGCACGCGTCCGGCGAGATCCAGGCGCTCTATTGCAACGCCAACATGCAAGTGAAGGCGGGCCAGCTCTGCGCAAAAGTCGATCCCCGGCCCTATCGAATCATTGTCGATCAGAGCAAGGCCGACCTTGCAGCAGCCGAGACTCGGCTCGAAAAGGACAAAGTGGATCTCACCCAGGCAAAAGCGGCCTTCAAGAGCGATGAGGCCACGGCAAAGCGCCGGGCCAGTTCCCCGAAAGCGATTGACAAGTCGCGCAAGGCCTTCGAGAGGGTGCAGACGCAGACAGAGCGCGACGAAGCAAAGGTCGCTGAGCTCCAAGCGACGCTTCATGCCGCCGAGACCAAACTCGGCTATACCGATATAGTTTCGCCGATTGACGGAACAGTGGTCTCGCGCAACGTCGAAGTGGGTCAGACGGTCGCGACGGACTCAGAAACGCCGCCGCTTTTCGTCATCGCCGCAGATCCCACGCTCACTCACATCGACGCCATTATCAGCGCGAAGGACAGCAGCGAGGTCAAGCTCGGTGATAAAGTGTCGTTCACCGTCGAGGCTTATCCGAACCGCAAGTTCTCCGGCACGGTGACGCAAATCCGGCCATCGGCGCAAACACATGAGCCCGCCGCGACCTACGACATTGTGATCAGTGCGCCGAATACAGATCTTTTGCTTGAGCCCGGCATGGCGTCAACAATCCGGATCATGATCGAATGACGCGTGACGTCCTGCTCGCACCCAATCAGGCATTACGCTATTCGCCTATGGATCTTGACAAGCAATCCCCAGCGGCGGTGCCAGTCTAAGGGTGCTGTCGCCTCGATCTCGCACGACTCGGGCGATTGTCGCTTCTTAAATCTAGAATCGAGCATATGGCACGCCGGGAGGAGCTGTCCGCACTGTGTACTTGGGCATTGCTTCATCCCTAGACCATTGACGGCACCCGCGTGCGGAGTTTCAATGCCGCGATGACCTGGCCGCTTCGGCTTGATGCCGATCGCTTCTTTCCCGCCGACCCAGCCACGCGGAGCCTCTCGCGGTGGCTGTTCGCCGAAGTTGAGCGCGTCCCGATCCTAAGTCCGCACGGCCACTGCGACCCGGCGTGGTTTGCTTTCGACCAGCCATTCGAGGACGCCGTTAGCCTGCTTCTGTGGCCAGACCACTACATCCTGCGCCTCCTGTTCAGTCAGGGCGTCTCGCTGGAAAGCCTGGGCCTGCGGCCTCACGACGATGCACCCTTTGAGACCGACCGGCGCGCCATCTGGCGACGGTTCGCCGGTCACTACCAGCTGTTTCGCGGCACGCCCTCACGGATTTGGCTCGACCATGTCTTCGTTGAGGTGTTTGGCATCAGGGTTCGGCTGGAGCCGGAAACCGCCGATACCTATTTCGACGCCATCAGTGCCGCTCTGGAGAAGGCGGCATTCCAGCCTCGCGCGCTCTTTGAGCGCTTCGGCATAGAGGTTCTGGCAACCACCGAAGCAGCGCTCGATCCACTCAAGCATCACGCGGCCATCCGGGCGTCGGACTGGCCGGGGCGAGTGATTACAACCTTCCGTCCCGATGACATCGTCGACCCGGACCGCGCGGATTTTGGCACCAACCTGGAGCGGCTCGGCGAGCTGACCGGCGAGAACACCAGCCAGTGGAGCGGTTATCTCGCAGCAATCGCCGCGCGCCGCGCCCTCTTCCGGGCCCACGGGGCAACTGCGAGCGACCACGGCCATCCGACCGCGCGTACAGCCGACCTTTCGAAAGTCGAGGTGCAGGCCCTGCTGGACCGCATCCTGAGCGGGCGCGCGGAACAAGGCGACGCCGAGCTGTTTCGCGCCCAGATGCTGACTGAGATGGCTTTGATGGCGTGCGACGACGGCATGGTCATGCAGTTGCATGCAGGCTCCTGGCGCAATCATAATCCATGGCTTTTGCGCCGGTTCGGCCCCGATAAGGGAGCGGACATTCCAACGCGCACCGACTATGTCGACGCCTTGAAGCCCCTCCTCGATCGAGTCGGCACGCGCTCTGATTTCACCCTGATCCTGTTCACCCTGGATGAGAGCGCCTACGCCCGCGAGCTGGCGCCCCTGGCCGGCCATTATCCCAGCCTGCGGCTCGGTGCCCCGTGGTGGTTCCATGATTCGCCCGAAGGCATGCTTCGGTTTCGCCGCCAGACCACCGAGACGGCGGGATTTTACAACACTGCAGGCTTCACCGACGACACCCGCGCGTTCCTGTCGATCCCCGCCCGCCACAACCTCGCGCGGCGGATCGACTGCGTCTACCTTGCCGAGTTGGTCGTCACGGGCCGGCTCGATGAGGACGAGGCCGCCGAGCTCGCGATCGATCTCGCCTACAACCTCGCCAAGACGGCGTACCGGCTATGACCGAGAGGCTCTGCGCCGCGACCCTCAGCCGCGCAGCCGGATCGATTCGGCGGCCCGGCTATGATTTCAGCCGGCTGCGTCCGGGCATCGTCCATCTTGGCCTCGGCGCCTTTCACAGAGCGCATCAGGCCACATTCACCGAGGACACAATTCTGGCCGAATGGGGAGACTGGGGTGTAATTGGCGTCTCTTTACGGCACCCCGACATCGCCCAAGCTCTTTGTCCGCAGGACTGCCTCTACACGGTCGAGATGCTATCAGAGGCGCCGCAGTACCGCATTATTGGCGTCATTCGCCGCGCCCTCGCCACAACGGTGCAACCAGCGGAGGTCCTGGCGGCGCTGGCCGCACCCGAAATCCATGTGATCAGTCTGACAGTCACCGAGAAAGGCTATACTCTGGCGCCCCAAGGCGGGCTCGATGAATCTCATCCAGATATTGTCCATGATTTGGCCGAGCCGGATCATCCGCGTTCGACGATCGGATGGCTCGTCCATGGACTCGCCGAGCGCCGTAGACGGGGGAGTAGACCCGTGACCGTGCTGAGTTGCGACAACCTCGCCGGCAACGGTCGCAAGCTCGAGGCGGCCGTCCTAGCCTTCGCCGCCCAGCTCGACGCTCGAGAAGCAGGCGGGCTCGCGCGCTGGATCGGCCAGAACGCCGCCTTTCCCAAAACCATGGTCGATTGCATCGTCCCCGCGGCGACGCAGGCGAGCCGGGATCGAATTGCGCTTGCGCTGGGGCTGATTGACGAAGCCTGCATCAGCCGCGAGCCTTTCGCACAATGGGTGATCGAGGATCGATTCACAGGGCCGCGTCCAGCCTGGGAGAAGGCGGGGGCCGAGATTGTCGGCGACCTCGAAGCCCATGAACGGCTCAAGCTGCATGTGCTGAACGCCTGCCATTCGGCGCTGGCCTATCTGGGGCTCCTGCGGGGTCATAGACTGGTGCGCGAGGCGATCGCCGACCCGGAGCTGTCCCGTTTCGTCGACGCCATGGTCGCAGACGAAGTGGCGCCCGCTCTGCCCGAATTGCCGGTCGCCGATTATTGGAAGAAGGTCCGCAGGCGCTTCGCCAATCCTATGATTGATCACAGGCTGGTCCAGATCGGCGAGGACGGCTCGACCAAGCTCGCGGAGCGAGTCCTTCCGCTCGTGATCGCTAATGCCCCCGCCGGGCGGCCATCCGGGCGGCTCGCTTCGGTCGTGCGCGCTTGGCTCAAACTCGCCGGCGATGGCATCGTGAAGGACCCGCAAGGAGCGCGGCTGGCAAAATGGGCCGCTGCAGGCCGGAACATGGCGGCGGCCCTTGATGATACGCTTCTGTTTCCGGTGCCGTTTCGCGCCGATCCGGCGATCCGCGCGGCTTTGTTGCGTGAGACCGGCTGATGCGCGCCATCTGCATCGGCGAATGCATGGCGGAGCTGCGGCAAGCCGATCGGGGCCTTTACGCGCTGGGCTTCGCCGGCGACGCCTACAACGCCGCCGTCTATCTGAAGCGCTCGGCGCCGCAGGTGCATGTGAACTTCCTCACCGCGACCGGCGAGTCTACGCTCAGCCGCGCGATGCGCGAGCGCTTTGCCGCCGAAGGGGTGGAGGACGCGCTTGCTTTCATCGCCAAGGATCGCGAGATAGGCCTCTACATGATCGAACTCGACGCGGCGGGCGAGCGGCGCTTCCATTATTGGCGCTCGGCCTCGGCCGCGCGCTGCTGGCTCCAGCATCTGATGCAGAACGGCGGCGCGGCTCGCTTGGCGGGCGCCGACCTTGTCTGTCTCTCCGGCGTTTCACTGGCGATCCTGCCTGACGACGCGGCGCGGGCGGCAGCGATCGAACTCCTCGGGTCGCTTAAGGATCGCGTAGGAAAGATCGCCTTCGACGCCAACCTCCGCCCGTCGCTGTGGCGTAACCTTGACGCGGCGCGGGCAGCGATCGCGTCGATGATCCGCCTCGCCGATGTTTTTCGTGCCAGCGGCGAGGATGCGGCCCTGCTTACCGGCGCTCGCGAGCCCGAAACCCAGATCGGCGCACTCCGCGCTGACGGGGCGCATGAAATCGTGCTCACACTTGGCGCGGAGGGCTGCATCGTGGCGACGAAAGATGGCGCTGCCGCGCTGCCCGCGTTTGCTGTCGAGGTCAAAGACACGTCCGGCGCCGGCGACGCCTTTACCGGCGCCTATCTCGCCGCGCGGCTGAGCGGCGCGGCACCGGTTGACGCGGCCTCGGCCGCGCTCAAAGTCGCTTCGCGCGTCGTGACCTATCCCGGCGCCATCGCGCCCCGCGAAATCTCCCACCCGGAGGCAAGACGATGCTGAAAATCACCGACGCCCGCGTCATCGTCACCTGCCCGGGGCGCAACTTCGTCACCCTAAGGATAGAGACGCGCGGCGGTCTGCACGGTCTCGGCGACGCCACCTTGAATGGGCGCGAGCTGGCGGTGGCGAGCTATCTGACCGACCACTTGATCCCTGCCCTGATCGGCCGCGACGCGCAAGCGATCGAGGACATCTGGCAATATTTCTATCGCGGCGCCTATTGGCGGCGGGGACCCGTGACTATGTCGGCCATCGCGGCGATTGATACGGCGCTCTGGGACATCAAGGCCAAGCAAGCGGGTTTGCCGCTTTACCAGATCCTCGGCGGTGCGAGCCGGACCGGAGTGATGGTTTATGGCCACGCTAATGGGAGCAATATCGAGGAAACCGTGGCCGAAGCCCAGCGCTACCAAGCGATGGGCTATAGGGCGATCCGGCTGCAATCGGGCGTCCCCGGCCTCGCCGCGACCTATGGGGTCTCGCGCGATAAATTATTCTATGAACCGGCCGATGCCGCTTTGCCGACCGAAACCATCTGGTCGAGCGCGAAATATCTTCCGTCAGTCGCAAAACTGTTCGAGGCCGCGCGAAAAGCGCTGGGGTGGGACATTCATTTGCTGCATGACGCGCATCATCGGCTGACGCCGATCGAGGCTGGCCGCTTGGGCCGAGACCTCGAACCCTATCGGCCGTTCTGGCTGGAGGACGCGACGCCGGCGGAGAATCCGGCGGCGTTCCGGCTGATCCGGCAGCACACAACCACGCCACTCGCTGTGGGTGAGGTGTTCAATTCGATTTGGGACGCCAAGCTGCTAATCGAGGAGCAGCTCATTGATTACATCCGCACCACGGTCCTGCATGCGGGCGGGATTACGCATCTGCGCCGCATCGCGAGCCTTGCCGACCTCTATGGTGTTCGCACCGGCTGCCATGGCGCAACCGACCTGTCGCCGGTGTGCATGGGCGCGGCGCTGCACTTCGACCTCTGGGTCCCCAATTTCGGGATTCAGGAATATATGCGCCATTCCGCCGAGACCGATGCCGTGTTTCCGCATGCCTACAGCTTCAACGACGGGGCCCTTCACCCGGGTGAGGCGCTTGGCCATGGCGTCGACATCGACGAGAAGCTGGCGGCGGAATATCCCTATCGGCCGGCTAGCCTTCCGATCAACAGGCTCGAAGACGGGACGATGCACAATTGGTGAATCTGGCGGCGCCCCCGCGGTTCAACTTGGCCGCGCGCGAGGCGGGTCACCTGACGCTCGCCAGCGACCATGGCGATGCAGCCCATATCTTCGTGCTCGAGGCCGACATCATCCGCGTCTTGGTGCTGCCTGGCGGACGGCTCAAGCAACCTCGGACCTGGGCAATCGCGCCAGGTGCTGATGATGTCGCACAGGATGGCCGCGACCGTTTCGACCTTGCCGGTTTCGCCCTGCCCGAATTCGTCCTCGACCTCGATCCGGAAACTCTGCACATCGAGACGTCGGCAATCCGGCTCACTGTGCGGCTTACGGGCCTGTTCTGCTCCTGGGCTCTGCGGCTCGGCGCCCTCTGGCTGCCGGTGGCGAGCGACCGGCCGACACAGGCCTATAATTTTGGATGGTGGGACGAGCGCGTTTATCACTATCTACGCCGGGAGCGGGACGAGAAATATTTCGGGCTTGGCGAGCGCGCGGGCGACATGGACCGGGCCGGCCAGCGCTATCGCCTCACCAACATCGATGCGATGGGCTACAATGCGCGCACGTCCGACCCGCTCTACAAGCACATCCCGTTTTATATCACCTGCGGGCCGGAAGCGGGGCTCGCATTCGGCCTCTTCTACGACACTCTGTCGGACTGCGTGTTCGACTTCGGCAAGGAGCTGGACAACTACCACGGACCCTACCGCCATTTCGCAGCGGATCATGGCGACCTCGACTACTACGTCATCGCAGGCCCCCGCGTAGACCAGGCGACGCGCCGATTCACCTGGTTAACGGGACGGCCGGCCTTCATGCCAAAATGGGGGCTAGGCTATTCGGGCTCATCCATGGCCTACACCGAGGCGCCGGACGCCCAGGCGCGAATGTCCGAGTTCCTCGAACGCTGCGCCGAACATGACATCCTGTGCGACAGCTTCCACCTTTCGTCCGGCTACACCTCGATCGGCGACAGGCGCCACGTGTTCAACTGGAACAGGTCAAAGTTCCCCGATCCCGGGGCATTGGCGCAGAGCCTTCTGGCAAAGGGCGTGCGGCTGTGCGCCAACGTCAAGCCCTGTCTTCTGCGAGATCACCCTCTTTTCGCCGAGGCCACGGCTTTGGGCCTACTGATCACCGGCCCGAAGGGCGAACCAAGCTTTGTGCAATTCTGGGATGGGATTGGCGCGTATCTTGATTTCACCCAACCTAAGACACTCGCCTGGTGGAAGGCGAAGGTGAAGGAAACTCTGCTTGATTACGGCATAACTGCGACTTGGAACGACAACAACGAGTTCGAGATTTGGACCGGCAAAGCGACGGTGCATGGCTTCGGCCAATCTCGTTCTGCCCGCGAATGCAAGCCTCTGCAAAGCCTTTCGATGATGCGCGCTTCGCGGGATGCGCAAAAGGAGCACGCCCCCGACAAGCGGCCTTTCCTGGTCTCCCGCTCGGGCGCGGTCGGCATGCAGCGCTATGCCCAGACCTGGTCCGGCGATAATTCGACCAGCTGGGAGACCTTGAAGTATAATTTAAAAATGGGGCTCGGCCTCGCTCTCTCAGGTGTCTCCAATACCGGCCATGACATCGGCGGCTTCTCAGGGCCCGCGCCCGATCCGGAGTTATTGGTCCGTTGGGTGCAATTCGGCGTCTTCATGCCGCGCTTCTGCATCCATTCCTGGAACGACGACGGCTCGGCCAACGAACCCTGGATGCATCCGCAGACGACTCCTTTCATCCGCGATCTGATCAAGCTCCGCTATCGGCTGATCCCCTACCTTTATGACCTGCTTTGGCGCTACCATCACGCCTACGAGCCCATGGTCCGGCCGACCTTCTTCGACTTTCCCGATGATCCGCGCTGCTGGCTGGAGGGCGACGAAATGATGGTCGGCTCCTCGCTGCTCGCTGCGCCGGTGATCGAGCCGGGGCATGTCTATCGGGAAGTCTACCTGCCGTTCGGCACGCGCTGGTACGATTTCTGGTCCGGCGAGGTGTTCGAGGGCGGCCAGACCATCACTCGCCCCGCACCCTGGACACGGCCCGTCCTTTTCGCGCGAGAAAGCTGCGCCATCCCCGTCAACGACGCCGAACAGACCTTTGCGGCCCGTGCGGACCGTCGCAGCTTCATGATCTTTCCACCGGCCAGTTCCGGCGCCTTTACCGCGGAGAATTTCGAGGATGATGGCGAGAGCGAGGCCTATCAGGCGGGCGGATACGGCGGCTGGCATATCAAGGTCGAGGCCGACGAGAAATTGGTATCGGTGCACGTTCATCGCTTCGGCGCCTTTACCGAGCTTGCCCCAGAGGCAAGCTTGATCTTCCCCAAGATCGAAACGCGCAAGGTATCGATAATGAGATTGTGATCCGCGGGTATATCGTGAGTCCGTTACTCGACTTGCAGGAGCAGCGCGACAAGCTCGCTTTGGCGATGCGTGTCCGTCTTGGCAAACACGGATTTCAACTGATTGCGCGCCGTCTCCCGGGAAATCTTCAATTCGCGTGCGGCGATATCGGGAGGGGCGCCGCGCGCAATGATACAGGCGAGCTTTGCTTCCGACGGCGTCAGGCGGAACGTTTTGGCGAGGATCGCTGCGGGCGGCCCTGGCTTGGGCCCCAAGGCATTGAGCGTCAAAAGAGCGCGCACGTCCTGCTCCGGCTGATGCGCCGGCCCGTCGAAGGGCCAAATGCGCACGATGACCGGTAATTTCTCCATGCGGGGAACGATGACCGGCTCCAAAGCCAAGGAATCCAGATGGGAGTGGTCTTTCAATTGAT
>Ga0187879_10001102_pt1 | contig 18408 bp, 15 predicted proteins | sample June2016WEW_19_1_FD_132423 | JGI IMG/M metagenome (GOLD analysis project Ga0187879, IMG submission 132423) | Peatland microbial communities from SPRUCE experiment site at the Marcell Experimental Forest, Minnesota, USA - June2016WEW_19_10 | ecosystem: Environmental > Terrestrial > Soil >... | reverse complement strand
TGCATGCGGCTCGTCGCGAGGTCCAAGTCGCGCCGCTCGACGTACAAAGTTCCGTCCGCGCCGGTATGCCAGTCGTTCTGGATATAGTTATCGATCGCCCATTCGCGGTTCAGCATGTCGAGCAGAAGCCGTCCGCCCGCTTTCAGCGCCTTGGCCGCCGATTCCAGCACTTTCAAATCCTCGTCTTCGGACTCCAGGTAGCCGAACGAGGAGTACATATTTACGATCGCATCGAAGGTGTTTTCGAACGGGATCTTGCGCATGTCGGCGGCCACCGTCTCGATTGTGACCTTGCTCGCCTTGGCCGCCTGCTTCGCGAGTTCCAGGTACTCGGGATTCAGATCGAGACTCGTCACTCGCAATCCACGTTTCGCCAACTGGATCGAATGCCGCCCCTGGCCACAGCATAGGTCGAGCACCGATGCGCCCGGCTTGAGCTCGAGCGCGCTCGCGACGAAAGCGCTCTCTTTTTCAGCCCGCTCTTCGGTGAACGTGTGGCCATAGACGTTCAGGTAGTCGGCGCGAAAAAAGTCCACGTACCAGGCAGAGCCTTGCGATGCCATCGCGTCCCTCTCAAGCGGTGCGGGTTCTCGCTTCAGGTGCGGACAACCACTACCGGGCGTGAGGCGACCCAGCGGCGCAGGAAAGCCACCAGCAATGGACGCGCAGCAGTCAGGGCGACTGCGTGAACCATTTCGAAGGGAGCAAAGGGCACGAATGGGTGCTCGCTGACTATTCGGGCTTTATCGTCGAGGTCCTCGATCATCTCTGCATGCCCGGACACCACGACGCCATTGCAGGTGACCTTGACCTCGGGGTTCTTGCGCAGGTTGCGGATCCAATCAGACTGCCAGCCGTACGTGGAGATCAGGAAAACATGATTGTCGCTGCGGGCGCATGGCAGCAGCGTCTCACGCGGCAAGCCGGTTCGCCGCCCGGTTGTCGTCAGCAGAACCCATCCCGGTGCGCGCGAAAAGTAATCCCTTTGCGCATCGACCAGGGCCGCCTGAACCCGCCGCATCCTGCGAGGGATGAAGTGCAGCCTCGCTGCGAAAGGCTCAACTCTGGCCGTAGGGAGCATCGCCAGAAAGGCTACGGTCGCGCAATTCGTGCGTCAAGCACGTTGCGAGTACTGATAGTGATCTAACCTGAACGGGCTGGCGTCTGGGGCCACCACTCCGGGAGCAGCCACTTTAACAGGGATTACGTGGTTCGAATTTATCAAAGCTCTGGGCGGCTCGAAAACGCGCCTACAGCCATGCGAATGACTCGCGGATGAACGCGGTAGCGTCGCCGCGCGCGATCGTCCCGTGCGCCATCACGAGGTTGACCGGGTCCCACGCAAGCACGCGCCCGAGCGCGGCACGCGCCGAGGCGCGCCGAACGAAGCTGAGGCGCCATTCCAGCGGAGCGCGCCCGACCGGCTCGGTGATTCCCCCCAGGCGCGCGTAGGCCGTCTTCCATCCCTGCCATCCGGGGGTGTTGCGGATAAACTCCATCGAGAAGTTCTCGATCAGATCGGCGAACAGCGCAGTGCGCGACGCGCGATGAAAGAAAACGATCTCATCCATGATCAGGCTGCCACCGAAGACCGCTTGCTCGATCTCGCCGCGCCAATCCTCGGGCGGATCGTCGGATAGCACGCCGCTGAATTTCAGGTCGGCGCGCTTGCGAATCACCGACGGCAGGCCCCACAGCCTCGCGGTGGGGAACTCAGATGCCCAGTCGCCCATGAACAGATGATGGATCTTGTTGGGAGAGACAAGATGCGCCGGACGGCCGAGTGCTGCGAGTTCCGCCCGGAGCGAATCGGTCAGCGGAATCGGCGACCAGATCCACAGCGCGCCAACGGCGAGCCGCGCCACCGCCATCCGGGTGGGATAGGGAAACGAGTAGAAATCGACGATCGGGCCTTCGGCGATCCAGAAATTTGAACCCAACTGCCGCAGTGTCGCACTCACGATTCTCGCCGCACCGCGCTATCACGCGCCCTGAATTATCTTTCGTACCTCGGAATTCGGATCATTCACGACCTGGCTTTCAAGATTGAACACCATCGTGGACCGCTTGCCGGCATCGTAGGGCGGCCAATGCGGAATTTCGGGACAATCGGGCCTGCCGGTGCGAGCAAACGCGACCCACGCTGCCCCTATCTGCTGTTCCATCCGCGCGGCTTCAGGGTCCGGACCGGCAAAGGCGCGCACCCGGCGGTAGGAATCGAGCATGAACGGAATCTCCATTGTATGCGGGGTCTTGAATAGCCCGTTTGCGACCGGAGTTTCCCAAGTCAGATACCACATGTATGCCGGCGCACCAGCTTGCGCCGCCTTGCGCTCGGCGAGCGTGATCGATCCGCCCATCGCGAACATCGAGCTCATCGCGGCAGTGAACAGGTAGGTCGGCGAATAGTCGGGTCTGATCTTGCGCCATGCCTCGACCAGCGGCTTGCCCATGGGGCCGAGCATCGCGATGCGCTGTTGGAGCTCGGCTTCGGTCATTTCCCGGAACCACGGTTCGCCCGCAGTGAAGATGGTGACCTCGTCCTTCACGTAGCCGACCAGCACCGGTACGTCGCGGGACACCGCAGGCGCATCGGGCATGAATGGATCGCGCGTGATCGCGACACCGTCGATGATCGGGATGTAGCCAATGCCACCAGGCCGGCGCATGCCGGGTACGCGCGGCCCGGCGTTGCTCTTCGCGTCCGCCGCGAAGGCGGCGGCGATGATCGTCTGGGCGGGCATTCCCTGGAGCGACTTGATGTCGCCGGGCTGGATGCCGAGTTCCATGAGGAGCGCTTTGGCGGCTGCGGTGGCGGGATCTCTGCGCCCGACTACCAGCCCCGGACCCGACTGAATCGACGCCTTGTGGAATAATCCCTTCGCCGAGTCCATCGACATCAGAATCGAGACTTTCGCACCACCGCCCGACTGGCCCATGATGGTTACGTTGTCGGGGTCGCCGCCGAAATTCGCGATGTTGTCTCTCACCCACTGCAAGGCGAGCACCAGGTCCTGCATGCCGACCGTGCCGGACGATTTGTAGGCATCGCCCATCAGGTCGCCCAGGTGGAGATAGCCGAAAACGTTGAGGCGATGATTCACGTTGACGGCCACCACGTCGTGATCGCGGGCGAGGTCTTCCATGCAGTAGACCGGCTGACCGCCCGAGCCGTAGGCGAAGATGCCGCCGTGAATCCAGAATATCACGGGCCGCTTCTGGTTGTCGGTCGCGGGCGTCCACACGTTCAGGAATAGGCAGTCCTCGTTCTGAATTTTCAGCTCAGATGGGGTCGTGAACACCCGGGCCATCAACATGCCGTAATCGCCGGCCGGAGCCGCGGTCGCGCCCGACGCCATCTGCATCGCGGGCGCTCCGTAGTCGGAGCAGTCCAGCACCACTTTCGAGGGCGTCGGCCTTTGCGGCGGCATCCAGCGGATAGGACCCACCGGCGGCGCGCCGTAGCGGATACCCTTGAAGGTGTGCACGCCATCGCTGATCAGGCCCCGCACTGGACCGCTGGTCGTGTCGATAATCCTGGTGATTTGCGGCAGCCCGCTGCTGTCAGCACGATAAACCGCGGTGCTTTCCTCTTTCCGCATAGATTTGTCCTCCTGCGCGAGGCTCACTCTTGTTGCCGCCGTCGCGGCCGCCGCGACCATGAGTCCGATAAAGTCGCGGCGCCGCATCTTCGGCGATTTTGTCCGCTCTTGTTTCATCCGAAGTTGAGCTTTACGCGAGCATAGCTCAAAAACGCTTGCGCGGAGAATCGAGCCCGTGTGCGCCGAGTCGCTGAGTTGCCGAAGTCGCCGCCACTTCCCTAAGATGCATGCCGTGGACTGATCTTGATGCGTACTTTCGCTCGCGCTCCAATCGCAGAACGGCTGAGAGCCGGCCGCGGCCTTCGAGAGAAGGTGCCGCGCAAGAGCCATGCGCCCTGGAAGGCGCCCACCAATCGGCCCGATCCGATCCAGTTACTGATCGAATCCGACGCGTGGCGGATTCCCAAGCTGCTCCCCATTCGCTACGGGCGAATGCAGCAGTCGCCGTTCCTCTTTCTCCGCGGTGCGGCAGCCCTAATGGCATTCGATTTGGCCGAGACTCCGCGGACCGGACTCCGCGTCCAGGCGTCCGGCGACTGCCACATAATGAACTTCGGAGCGTTCGCAACGCCTGAGCGCAACTTGGTTTTCGATATCATCGATTTCGACGAAACGATCCCGGCTCCCTGGGAATGGGACGTCAAGCGCTTGACCGTGAGTATCGAAGTCGCGGGGCGCTCTGCGGGCATTAGATCCCGCTATCGGGAGCACGCTGTTCGAGCGGCGGTTCGTTCCTACCGCGAGCATATGGGCAAGTGTGCGGCAATGCCGTCGCTCGAGGTGTGGTATCAGCGAACCGATTTCCAGGAACTCCTCGATAGAGTTCCGGGGCCCAAGATCCGCCGGCGCGACAGAACAGTTTCCGAGAGGGCTCGGCGAAAGACGGTACCGAACAATTTGCTTCCTTCGATCGCCGCCGGAGACGCTACCAAGATCAAGGACGAGCCACCGCTCATCTATCATTTGCCAATTCAACGGACCGCGGCCTATCTACGGCGAGCCGTATCAATCTTCAAGCGATACCGGACCTCCCTTCCTGAGTCGTATCGAGTGCTCTTCGATCGGTTTGAGCTGCTGGACGTCGCGTTCAAAGTCGTCGGCGTTGGAAGTGTCGGAACCTTCTGCGAGGTGGCGTTGTTCAGGGATGCGCAGGGCGCGCCGCTGTTTCTGCAGATCAAGGAAGCTCGCGCCTCAGTGTTGGAGCCATACGCCGGCCGCAGTGTATTTTCGACGCACGGGCAGCGAGTAGTCGATGGTCAGCACTTGATGCAGGCAGCCAGCGACATATTCCTGGGTTGGACGGTCGGGTTGGAGCCTGGCCGCGACTTTTACGTCCGCCAATTGCGCGATATGAAGATTCCGATGCCGGTCAACACCGAGGATCCCACCGACCTCGCCTATTTCGCCGACGCGTGTGGCTGGGCTCTAGCTCGAGCGCATGCGCGCACGGGCGACCCTGCGATGATCGCCGGCTATCTAGGATCGAGTGATGCCTTCGATGACGCAATAGTGAAATTCGCCAAAGGCTATGCCGATCAAACTGAGAGCGACTACGGTGCTTTGTTGAAAGCTATAAAAGGCGGACGAATCAAAGTCGCGAGTTGACGCAGCTCAGTCGAACGAACGGGACATGATCGCTCGACGATGCTGGGCACGGTTATGCAGCAGGCTCACACAACGCGGCCCCCGCTGTGGGCGTATCTCGGCACGGTCGTGTTCACCGTGGTCGTGCCGGGTTCGGTGGTAGGCCTTGGCCCCTACCTGATTTCACGATGGGAGCTGAGGCCGCCATTGTTCGGCTTCGTGCTAACCCGATGGATCGGCCTTGGGATGTTCGTCATCGCGATTCCGGCGTTTGCCGATTTTCTCGCACGCTTCGTGCTCGAGGGACATGGGACTCCGGCTCCGATCGCGCCGACGCGGCGGCTTGTAGTGGGTGGAGTTTACCGCCGCGTGCGCAACCCCGCCTATGTCGCGGTGATCGCGATGCTGCTCGGCCAGGCACTCTTCTTCGGTAACTTAGGCGTGCTCGAGTACGCATTAGCGGTTGCGATCGGATTCCACTTGTTCGTGACTCTCTACGAGGAACCGACGCTCAGGCGGACATTTGGCCGCGACTACCAGGACTACTGCCGATCGGTGCCGCGCTGGATCCCGCGCTTGCGTCCAGCCGACCGTTGGGACCAGTGATGAAGCGCGGCGCAGTCCACAACGTGGACGTTGAATTCTTCGCTACCTGTTACAAGGCGGGATATTGCTTGCGGCTCGATTTGAACTGACAACCTGGCCGATCGGTCACACCGGGCGCTGCGGACGAGTAAACAAGCCAACGTAGCGCGCCACGATCAGGTACTTCTTGAACAAGCGGTTGGTCTGCTCTTCGTGCGGGCTTACCGTGTTCCGGTCTTCGGGGTCAAAGAAGCAGGTGGGATCCTCGGCCATGTAGTCGCCGTTGTGGTAGTACGCCATCGCACGGCATCCGCCGCATGTGTACTGATACCGGCAGTCGCCGCACTTGCCTTTGAGCTTGCTGCGATCGAGCACGTCGGCGAACAGTTGGCTGGAAGCAACCAGCTCGTCCAGTGGTTTTTCGCGCACGTTGCCGGCCTTGAGCTTATCGAGCAGAACCGGACAGACCGAAAGGTCGCCTTCCGCGTTGAGCGCCAGCCAGGTCCCGACCCAGCATCCGATCGGCGGATTTTGCGGTACGCCGCCATTGGCGGCTCCTCCGGAAACTTGGGCGTGCAACTCCGGCGAGAGAAAGAATGGAGTGTAGCTCACGTAGCCATTGACGTGGCTGCGCAACTCGGGATGGAAGTGAGCTTCGAGATCGTTGCGATCGAACGCGAGCTTGCTGAACAAATCGCAACCCGACCCTCGCGCCACGTAGGGCGAGCGGTTGTATGAAATCCGCCGATCGGTCAGATACTTGATGGTGTTGGCGAAGGTCTCGGTATTGTCCTTGGAGATCGTGACGATAACGTGGCGGTCAATCTTGAGCTCGTCGCACAGGGCGAGCACCTCCAAGGTGCGATCGGGTTTGGCGTCGCGGGTCCACTCGTTACGCTCGTCAATCGAGTTCAGCCCCACCGATATAGTTACCTTGCCGTTGGTTGCTTCCTTGATTTCCTGCAGCTTGGTCCGATCGAGTACCTCGCCGTTGCTGCAAACCTTGCATTGATAACCCAGCTCCACCGTAAGCCGGAGAAGCTCCAGCGCATCCTTGCGCAACAGGAACTCGCCACCGCTCCATCCTACAGCTATAACCCCAAGGCGCTTGGCTGGAAGCAATACCAGTTCGCGAATCTCATCGAAGCTGAGCTCGCTTCGACGTTTGTCTCGAACCTTGTGCGCATCGTTGCTGCCAGTCATGCACAAAGGGCATTGCAGGTTGCATAGACGAGTAGCCTCGAAGTACAGCGCCGGAAAGTTATAAGTCATGATCTCGCGACGCTAGCAGCAAATATCGTTCCGCACAACGTTATTCCCTATAACAGGGTCTTTCTGCATGCATACCTCGGCCGGAATTATCCGAAAGTGCATCGTTTCGATGCAGGACTGTTTCCTTTGGAGGCAGTCCTCAGGGCTGGAGCAGTGTCTTGCGCCATTGCCCTCCGCGGCGCACGAACAATTCGCGGTGATGCAATCGGAAGGGAGCTTGCACCCAGAATTCGATCCGATTCGGCACCACCCGGAGTCCGAGCCAGTAATTCGGCCGCACTGGCGCTTTGCCCCTCAATTCCCGTCGCAGCTTGGCGACCCGCGCGACCAGCTCTTGGCGGCTTTTCAGCCGATCGCTCTGATGCGAGACGCTGCCCGAAATCCTGCTGGCTATCGGCCGGGTAACCCAATACTCGTCCGCTTCATCCGCAGTCATCCGCTCGACCGAACCATCGATCCTGACCTGGCGTCCCTTCCGCGGCCAATAAAAAACCATCGCGGCGCGCGGATTTTGCGCCATTTGTCGGCCCTTGGGACTGCGGATATCTGTGTAGAAGGAAAACCCTCGCGCATCCGCTTGCTTGAGCAGGATGTAGCGCACGCTGGGCATAGCGTCGCTTCCGCAAGTAGCCAGCGCCATCGCCTCCGGATGGTTGGTGCCGGCGGCCACTTCCTCGCGAAACCATCGCGTAAATCGCGCGATCGGATCATCTGCCTTCATATTCCCTGCTGGAAGCATTCTTGATGCCAGCACGCTAGCACGCAACCGCTTAAATGCGCGAGAATCCGAGGCTGACGGCGCTTCATTTGCGCTCTTGGGATCGATTGGGATCGAAAGGTTTCGAGCGCGGAAAATGCCAGCGCAAAGTGGCGGACTATCGAAAGCTAAAGTGGTCAGTGATGTTTAGCGAGCGATACGGCGCGCTGGGGCCGCGTCCATCCGACATCGCATCTTGTGGCGTCCGCGAGACAGTTTGTTTCCTGCTGGAAACTGATTTCGCCTTTACATTAATAGAAGGAAGGCGTATTGCTCGGCACGTGTGTTGCTCACACGGTGTGACAATTGGTGCACTACAAAAGCGTGCGGAGGGGAAAACTAACGATGAAGAGGGATTGGATCGGGCGATTGGCGGCGGTCACGGCGGCCTTCTGGCTTGGGGGGTGCGCTCTCATGGTCCATGGCACAAGGCAAACCGTGTCGGTGGCAACGGAGCCACCGGGCGCGATTGTAACAATAAGCGGACAGCAGATCGGCAGCCCGGGCGAGGTCAGCCTTCAGCGCAACCGGGATTATCAGGTAGTGGCCTCATGGTCTGGAGGCCGGACCGCTACGGCAGCGATTTACTCCGAGTTCTCGTGGATAACGGTCTGGGGGTTCCCGGTAATAGGACCTATGGTGGATTTTGTGTCTGGTGCCGCTTGGGAGCTTGATCCAGACGTCGTTACCCTTCGGGCGGGACCTTAATCTCGCGCAGGGACCTAGGTAGGCACCACAAATCTGCCCTTGGACGACCGGTTGCGGCGCGATTAGAGGGGAGATGGCGCGCGAGAAGGCGCGGTCGAGCCGTCCGCCATCAGTCTGTCATCATCGTCTACCTTTGGGGACAAAATGAGATTCCTAGTGATGGCACTGTCTCTTTGTTTCTTGGTCAGCTCGTGTGCGGAGGTCGCGAAACCAGCGACTGTCCACTTAGAAATGAGTGGAGCCGAATCGGAACACGATGAAATCGTTTACCCAAGCGGCGACGTGATAGACGTTTATCCCGATCACGTTACTCCACATGAGGTAATCGTTCGTAAAGCGAATGGTGGTAAGATCGACGCAATCTGCTTGGGCGAGGGTTGCAGAAATGTGCGTCTTCAGATCAGCGGCAGTAAGATCTTATCAGATGGGTCTTATCAATTGCTTCAGACTGATGACCCCAAACTCATGATGGTACGTGACAGCGAAGGGGATTCCACACTCGGTTATCTTGTCACGAATACCGGCGGCGCGCAGTTTTTCACCAACCAAGAAGATGTACGGGCAGGGGGTGCCCGATTTTTTCCGAATCTTCAGCAAGCTCAATCATACGAGCATAAGGGCGATACCGCTCGAGCCGTCGGCAAAGTTGTAGTTGGCGTGCTTCTGGTGGGAGCACTTGTGGTCCTAGTGGGAGCGGCTGCTGCCGCGGACGCGCGGGCCAATACCGTGACAACTCGCTGTTCCAGTGTAGGTAGCAGCACTACCTGTACGACCTACTGAAGTCGCGAAAACTCGCTTGCAAGTAATTGAGCTTAAGCCGATTCGATAAAAAAGAGGGAATCCGAAGAGGCGATCCACGCATCGACTGCCGTCCCGCTCCCAGTTTCGCCTAGACACGCCGCGGTTAAGTGCGAGCCGGCCGTCTATGTCTAGGCCCTCGGCTCCTTGCCGGTCCCGGACAGCGGGACCTCCTGCGGTGCTCCCGTCTCGTTGTCGTTGATGATCAACGTTCCGGTTTGCTCCATGGTATTCGTCGGACTGAAAGTCACCGAAACTTTACAGCTCTTTCCCGGCTCCAACGATGTGATGCATTCGCTGCTGACCGCGAATGGCGCGTCCGCCGACTCGCTGCTGATCGATAGGGTAATCGCCGATTTCTTGGAGCTGGCGTTCTTGATCGTCACCGTCTTGGGCTTGCTGACCGTATCGACGGCAGTCGATTTGCCAAACTTCACCCCGGACTTGGGTGAAATCTCCAGCTTGGCATCGACAGATGTAGGGCTCCCGCCGAATGCCTTCACAAGGTTATAGGCATTTACCGTCCCGATTCCGGTCGGAAAGTCCCAGCCCGCGTTTGTTCCGTACGCCGGCTCGTAGGCCGAAGACGACGTGGACAGGACGCCATATGTGCCCGACGGGTCGTAACAGTCGATGCCCTTGCAGGGCACATCCATGTCGCCCTCGGTGACGTCATAAAAGATGCACGAGCTGCCGACGGCGTTGCCCAGCGCTGAGTTGCACGACGACGAACCGCTTGCGCCATACTCGGTTTTGGCCAGCGAGTAGTAGGTGGAATTCGGATAACCTTGGTTGCCGCCGCTATACTGATTCACCAGCGATTGAATGCCCGCCATTATCGGTGAGGAAACCGACGTCCCGCCGAATCCCGCCCACGTGCCGGGCGCACCCGAGCAGGAAATCCCGCCATATTCACGGTCTGAAAAGCAAACCACGTAGTAATGAGACCAAACGCCGTTGGCGGCGAACAGCGAGACGTCCGGAACGTCTCGCACGCTGTCGCTCGGGTTGCCGAACAGACCGGATTGCCATGAAGGCTTGGGATATCCCTTGCAGCTTCCGCTGACAACGCCGAACGTCGATGCCGTCCCGGTGGCGCAGCCGCTCGGGCCGCCGCTGCCCGCGACGGTAGTCAGGAAAACGTCGCCGGTCGAGCTGTTGCAGAAGCCGCTCGAGCCATAGGTTTGACTGTAGCCTACGTAGTCGGCGATCAGCTCGCTGGCGCACGAGTCGTTCCAGGGAATTTCCGGAATGTAAGAGAGCGCCGAGCCATAAGTCGTCCCGTTCGTTGAACTCCAGTAAGTGCTGTTCGTGCCCGCGTACGTGTCGCCGAAATCGGTGCCGCCCACCGACACGTTATATGGCGTCGAGGTGAATCCGCTGACTGTTATGCCATGGGTCGCATTGCTCGCATCGTAGTCGGTGCTGGCCGCGCCCTGATCGCCTGCCGACACGAACACCGACACGCCCGCCGTCACCGCATCCTGGTACAGGCCGTTGATGTACGAGTTCGCTGCCGCGCCGAGGGACGGTTCGGAATCGCCATAGCTGATACTGACGATCGCCGGGACCGGGCCGCCGTTGCTCAGAATGTTTTGCAGGGCGATGAAACCTCCGAAGTTGGTGGTGGTGTCGGCGCACGAGGCCAGTTCGATCGCGGCGTTGGGAGCCGTAGCGCTCGCCCATTCCACGTCGATGGCCGCCTCGGCATCGTCGCCATTGTGGCCGGGGTCCTTACAGGTGCCGCCGGTGCCGGGTTTCGGATGGACCTGCGTGAGGGAGCCGTCAGGGTAGGCGCTTGCAAGGCCGAGTTTCGTACGGAAGGTGCTCCAGTCGCTGGTGCTGTAAACGTCGCTGTCTTCGACGACTACGATCGTCTGCCCCTGGCCCGAATAACCCGCCGCAAACAGCGGATTCAGATTGTAGATGGTGGCCAGGTCCGCGGGTACAACGAGATAATAGCCGTCACCAGCTGTGTAGTTGCCGCGCGGCTTGTTCATCGGACGCGGCATGAAGTTGTTCAGCGACACGACGCCAACCACAGCCGGCGCGAGCGCGGCTGGAATCCGCGGGTCGCTCATGTTGGCGATGTGCTGCTCACCCTTCACCTCGAGACTGTGAATCTCGGCATGGAAGGCCTCGCGCACCTGGCCCGCCGTCCCGGAGAAGTCGATCAGCACGCGGCTGGGATAGATCAGGTTGACGGTAAAGCCGTGCAATCCGAGCCATCCCGTGATCGCCGCCAGGTCCTCCTGCGCCAGGCCGTAGCGCTCTCCAAACTGCTTTGCGGTGAGCCAGTGATGGTAATTCGGCGAGTTCCGATCGCTCAACTGATCGATGTAACGTTCGAGCGCCTGTTCGCGTTCGGGCGAGCGCCGCAACTGGAGCCACAGATGCTCCATCGGAAAGCTGTCAGCGAGCGGGCCGCGATCGTTAGCCACCGTCGCTTCCGGACGCGTATTGCCCGCGAGCGTGACCAATTCGGTCTCGCTTATCGTCTCCGTGATCAGAGCGCGGGGTTGTGATACCGCCCCCGCATTCTGCTGGTAACCTGCGATCGCGGCCACCACAATCGCGCAGCACAAGAACACACGAATGCGATTCGTTGAACGGACTTCTGATGATCTCACTCGGCGTCTCCCCCAAGCCCGCGAGAGCGGAGTCGCTCCCCGCGCGCAGTTTCAGAAGCAAGCACACCTCCCAATAATATGCCCTAATTTTTGGCCCCGCAAAACACTCCGCAGCACCCGCCAGCGTCTGCTAACTCATACTTCTAACAGGGACGAAGTACCGCATCCCGCGGCGGTGCCGATTTTTTTTAACATTGGGTGCAGGGGTCACCCCTGCCCAAGGAAGTGTGAAACCCACGGTGGGTTTCACGATCCGAGGACGGCAAACAGCGCGATCGCATTAGTGGCATTGTTCGCGGAGTTGGATTGGCGGTTGCGTTCTGCAGGGAACCATGGCTCGTTGGATACGGCGAAAGGCCCCGCGTATCATGACGAGCATCAAACCTCGTTTAAGGAACAGTCAGAAAATGGCAAAGCTCACCGTGAAAGCCCGTAAGGAAGTGCCTGCCAAAGAGTTTGGTGAACCGGGAAAACGTGCGTACCCGATGCCGGATAGGGCCCATGCTGCGAATGCAAAGGCTCGCGCCACTCAGATGGTCGAGAAAGGCAAGCTATCTAAATCGGAAAAAAAGAAGATTGACGCCAAAGCCAACAAAATCCTTGGCGATACGGCAAAGTAGAGGACGGGAAAAACAAAAGCTGGGTATGTCCAGGTATCGTAACCGGAGCTGCGGACGAGGATATCAGCGGCATCGCGACATATTCTCAAGTTGGGCCTCGTAACGCACCGCCCGATACCGTCTTATCGATCAAGTCTGTGGGAACTACGGTAACGACAGAATGGTCTGCCGCTCAGCGCTAAGTCTTTTTCTTGAGCAACCCTGCTTCAGACGCCAAGCTCGCGCCCGTTTCCTAGCCCGTTGGCCTACGGACATCAACGATCGCCAGCTTTGTCCCGCCGCTCACCGACACATCCCATCATTCTGAAGCTGCGTCCCAGCCGGGCACGTAGTGGTGGTCGTCGTCGTGGTCTGTGGGGGAGTTTCGAAACTGAAGCAGCCCGCCAGCAACGTCGCCGCGAGAATCAACACGACAAGCTTTTCAATCATGATCGTCTTACCTTTCCGCAATAGTCCGCCACCCGTCGGTCAATCGTCAAGCGGTTCATAGTGTTGGTCGCTCGAAATGGTGACAGGTGGAACAATACTTACCTGCATTTGTGAGTGCAGAAGCAGTCCTCGGCAACAGTTTGTTCTCCGGGGACCCCTACACGGCGAGAAGAAGTCGCGCAGCGAAGAATCTCAGCTAACCTGCGCGGACTCCACGCCGCTCGATGGCAACACCGCGGGCGCGGGCGTCGTCACGAATGCGATCGCACCCGTCAGACCGCCCACCATCGTCGCCGCAAACCACAACAGCCCCAGCGCGATCGCGTCCTCTTTTCGCATCCCGGCCATCCCGAACAGCACCAGGTAGGCCGACTCGCGAATCCCCAACCCATTCAACGTCAGCGGCAGACTCGCAAACACGTTCACAATCGGAACGCAAAGGATAAAGAGCGAGAGCGGCATTGCCAGGCCAAGGCCGGCCGCCAGAATGTACTGGCACACGGCCAGATCGATTTGCAGCACGATCGACAATGCGATCGCCGGAATAAGCGCCGCGGGATTATGCAGATACGGCGCGACCAGGCCGCCCGCGCGGCGGACAGATCGCGGCATCAGATGAATCAGGCGCGCGACCAGCGGCGAGGCGAGAAATCCCGCCATCGCGATCGCACCGACCACGACCGTCGGCGTGATAACCGAGCGCGGGAGCGGCGCGAAATTCAGGAACATCGCCGCGATCGCCGCCAGCCAGAACAAGCTGATCAATCCCACCCCGCGATCCGCCACTACCGACGCGATCGCCTCGCCCATCCTGCCATGGCGCCGTCCGAGATAGACGGATCGCGCCGCATCGCCGCCGAGCAATCCCGGCACGAACAGATTGGTGAACATGCAGACGAATGTGTAGGCGAGAAACTCGCAATAGCGGCCGTGAACTTTCAGAAGAGCGGACAGAATTTGCCATCGATACGCCGACAACGCCTGACCTGCGAGGTAGAGTGCGACGGCTGCGGCAAAGTAGGCCGGACGCTCACGGCTGAGGATTCGAAAAATCGGCCGCGCGTCGAAATGCCACAACAAAACGGCAACCACCGCCACTCCCAACCCCGCCCGCATCGCAAACGCGCGATACGGATGCGCCGGGCGGGCGGCAGATGCAACCGCGGGCGTCGAAGGGTCCTGCTCAGTTGAAGGTGATTGGTTCACGGCGCGAGATTCGTTCACGTCGGATAATTGCGCGCTTTCTTCCTTCGATTGCGATCACGTCGAAGTCGCCCAAGCGCTCCTTCATTCGCGCGAGATCGCCGGCGTCGAGCACGATCACGACACGGCCCGGCTGCTCCCATCGCCGAAACATCTGCTCGTCACTATTCAGGAACCACTCGCGCGCGTCCGGGTCCAGGCGCGCGCCGAAGTCGAGTTCCGCGAGCCCGCCGACCAGGACGACGCGGCGGCGATTATAGAACGATAGCGACTGAACGTAGCGATGGTAACAGATGATGGCGGCATCGGGCGCCGTCTCGGCGATCGCGCGGCTGAGTCCGGCGTATGAACGCATCGGCTCCGTCTCCAGCCGGGCCCATCCGCCCGCAATCAACGCTAACGCGAGCGTGACGACGATCGCCCCGAGTCCCGCGGGATTGCGGCGCGCAACGAACATCGACGTCGTCACCGCGCCGCCCGCCATCAGGATCGCGCCGATCGCGTACATCGCCGGCCGCGCCGCCATCGCGTACGGAGTGCGAAGTTGCGGCGCCGCGATCGCCGCGACGATCACGCCGGCGCCCAACAGCGCAAGCATCGGCCCGCTCTCGATGAGTATCCGGGAGTCCGGCGGCCGAATCGCGGCGCGCGAGTCCGCGGCCGGCCATGCGCATGACACGAGTCCGTCGGCGATCAGCACGGCCAGGGGAGGGACGGCCGGCAGGATGTACGGGATCAGCTTCGCACTCGCGCACGAGAAAGCGACCACGGTGACGCCCGCCGCGACAAGGCAGAAGCTGCGCGCCGGGTTACGCGGGCGATCGCGCCAGGTGAGGAACGGCACGAGCAACGACCACGGCAGCAGTCCGACCGCGAGCACAGGAACGTAGAAGTAGAACGCTTCGCTGTGGCTGTAGTCGGTCTCGAACGCGCGTCTGAGATGCTCGCCGACGAAGTAGAAGTCGAAGTACCCCGGCTCGCGGATGGTCATCGCGACAAACCACGGCGCCGCGATCAGAATCGTGAGCAAAAGACCCGGTATCGCGCGGAATTTCGCGATCGCGCCGCCCAGTTCACGATTCAATGTCAACCAAAGCAGCATCGAGAGAATTGGGATCGCCGCACCCACAGGCCCCTTGGTCATCACGGCCAGACCCATCGCGACGTACGCGATCCAGCACCATCGGCCGCCCTCGTCTCGATGGAGATAAAACGAAAAGGTTGCGATCGTCACCAGCGCCGTGAGCATCATGTCGGTCGTGAGCACCTGGGCCATCAATGCGTACAGCGGAGTCGTGGCGAGGATGGCGGCGGCAAGAATCGCGTGGCGGCGCCCGAACGCGCGAAGCGCGAAGAGGTAGGTCGCGAGTATCCCGGCGATTGCGGACAGTGCGACGGGGAGCCGCGCGGCAAATTCCGAAACTCCGAAGATCCAGAAAGAGAGCATAGTCAGCCAGTAGAGCAGCGGCGGTTTTTCAACATAGACAACGTAGTTGAGATGCGGCACGAGCAGATTGCCGCTTTGCAGCATCTCGCGCGCAATCTCCGCGTAGCGCGCCTCGTCGGGCTCCCAGAGACCGAATGAACCGAGATGAAACAGGCAGACCGCGAGCGAGAGCGCGACGATTGCACCGAGGTCGTATGCGATCGGCGTCGGATGCCATCGCGGCGCCGGCGCTGGGGCGAATGCCGGCGGAGAGTTATCGTTGCGAGCGATCCCGGACACGAGGATTGAGTCTAACCTGCCGGGACGATGGCTAATAGCCGACGGCGCCGCCGCCCTTGCGCGGATCGAACGCGCCACGGAAATTTGCCGGCGCGATAGTGATCGCACCGACTGCTCCGAGCGCGGGCACGACCTTGAGTTGGTAGCCCATCTGCTCGAGCGCGCTGCGGGTCGCCGCCGGCATCGCTTCTTCAACGATCACGACATCGGGCGCCGCCTGCTCGTGAATTCGCGGCTCCTCGACGGCGCTGGCGGGGTCAAGATGGAAGGAAAGGATGTTGAGCGTGACCTGCAACACGCCGCTGACGATGGTAGGACCGCCGGACCCGCCGGTCGTCATGACCGGCAGACCGTTCCTGGTGACGATTATCGGCGTCATCGAGGAGAGTGGGCGCTTGCCGGGCCTTACCTCATTGGCGCGCTCGCCTTCGAGGCGGTACGCGTTGGGCACGCCGGGCGCGACCGCGAAATCGTCCATCTCATCGTTGAGGATGAGGCCGAGCGCCGGCACGCTCATCTTGGCGCCGAACACGGTGTTGATGGTGGTGGTCAGCGCCACGACGTTGCCGTCTTTGTCCGCGACGAGCAGATTCGATGTGCCATGATCGTGCGCAGGCGCGGGCGGTGGCGGCGGCGACTTTCTGTGCAGCGCATGCTCGCGCAATTCCTGAATGTGGGCGGGGGTCAGCAGCCGCTCGATCTGGACGCTTACGAAAGATGGGTCGGCGTATTGCTCCCGATCGATAAACCCCTGACGCATCACTTCGATCAAACGCGCCAGGTACGGTGGCGAGTTGATGCCGAGGCCGGGGAGATGCCCTGATTCGAGCGCGCCGAGCATCTCGAGCACCACGCCGCCCGACGACGGCGGCGGCATCGCATAGACTTCGTAGCCCTCGTAGCGGCCGTGAATGGGCTCGCGCCAGACGGGACGATAGTCGGCGAGGTCGGCGGCGCCGATCAGTCCGCCGTGCGCCTTCATGAACGCGGCGAGCGCGGTTGCGACTTCGCCGTGATAGAAATTCGCGACCGGATCGTCACCGAGGCTTCTGAGCGTCGCGGCGAGATTCTTCTCGACGATCATGTCGCCCGCCTTGGGCGCGGAGCCGTCGGGTTTCAGGAAAACCTGGCTCAGTCCGGGATCGCTTTTGAGCTTCGAGGCGAGCCGTGCGATTTCGCCCGCCAGGTGCGGACTCGCGGCGAAACCGCCGTCGGCGAGTTTCTCCGCGGGCGCCGCGATTTGCTGAAACTTCATGGTGCCGAAGCGCCTGAGCGCGGCGTCGATGCCCGCGATCTCACCCGGCACGCCGACCGCCAGGACCCCATCGCGCGCCAAGTCCTCGTTGGGTTTGCCGTTGCGAAGGTACATGTCGGGACGGGCTTGAAGCGGCGCGGTTTCGCGATAATCGAGTGCGTAGAAAGCATGTGTCTTTGCGATGTAGATCAGCATGAAGCCGCCGCCGCCGATTCCGCACGCGGCAGGATTGGTGACGCCCACTGCCAACGCGGTAGCCACGGCAGAATCGACGGCGTTGCCGCCGTGTTTGAGTATCTCAACGCCGGCGCGCGCGGCGTCCTCGCTTTCCGACACGACCATTCCATGGACGCCGACCGCGGAGGCATCGGAAGCCGCCGCCGCCGCGGCATAGGAGGGCGCCGCAACGGACATCGCGATCGCGAGTGCGACAAAGACAGCCGTCGCGCGCGAGCAATCGGCCCAAAGTTGAATCCGGCGTGCTATCGACATCACGGCTTTACTAACAGCCATCGCCGACGGATGAAAGTACGGTCGAACGGAATCGCGGCGGTTAGATTTCACGATTGGGAAGTGCTTTGATCGCTGGACGCGGCAGCCTAACTGGAGAACCGGAGGGAAAAATGGACTTCGCCGAAATCATCTACGACAAGCAGGATCGCGTGGCCACGGTAACGATGAACCGGCCCGAGAAGCTGAACGCGTGGACGCCGAAGATGGGTGCGGAGATGCGCACCGCGATGCTGGATGCCGAGCGCGATCCGGCGGTCGGCGCGATAATCGTCACCGGTGCGGGACGCGCGTACTGCGCGGGCGCCGACATGGGCGCGCTGTCGAATATCGCCGCGGGAGCTGCGTCGGCGCGCGCGGCCGAGGCGCCCGATCGATGGCTGGGCGCGCAGCGCGCCGATTACCGGACATCGTACTCGTGGCCGCTGGCGCTCAACACTCCGGTGATTGGCGCGATCAACGGCGCGTGCGTGGGCCTGGGCTTCACCACCTGTCTGTACCAGGACATCAGGATCGCGTCGGAGAACGCGCGGATGGGATTGATCTTCACGCAGCGCGGGCTTGCGATCGAGCACGGCAGCAGTTGGATGCTGCCGCGAATCGTCGGCCTGGCGCGGGCGATGGAGCTGGCGGTTACGGGCAGGCTGGTGGATGCGAACGAGGCGCTCGAGATCGGGTTGGTCAGTCGCGTCGTGGCGAATGACAAGCTGATGGCGACGGCGCGCGAGA
>Ga0187879_10001098_pt1 | contig 18426 bp, 17 predicted proteins | sample June2016WEW_19_1_FD_132423 | JGI IMG/M metagenome (GOLD analysis project Ga0187879, IMG submission 132423) | Peatland microbial communities from SPRUCE experiment site at the Marcell Experimental Forest, Minnesota, USA - June2016WEW_19_10 | ecosystem: Environmental > Terrestrial > Soil >... | reverse complement strand
TGGGTCTCCTACAATAGTCCGGAGTATTTGCAGCAGCGGCACGGCGTGCCGGAGGACTTGATCAAGAATATTGCGGTGGTGGGCGCGCTGGTGGCGAAGGCTGTGGAATAATGCTGCCGAAGTCAGGAGACACCGTGGTTGAGGATTCCAACCGGGCGCGCGATCATTTAGCCAACGAGCGCACGTTTCTGGCGTGGGTGCGGACCAGCGTGGCGATTGTGGTGTTTGGATTCGCCATTGGGAGGTTTGCCATTGCCATGCGACAGTTGACTGCGTTTCAGGGCGTGGCTTCGAAGACCACCGGGCTTTCGGTGTGGATGGGGATGAGTTCGATTCTGGCGGGCGTGGTGATGGTGGTGGCCGGACTGGCGCGTTATCGGAGAACGCGAGCGCAACTGGATGAAGGGAAGTTTGAGCCGGCAGGATTTATTGTGGACCTGGTGACGATTCTCACGGCGTTGTTCGGGCTGGCACTGGCGGGGTATTTGATTTACGTGGAGAAGAGTTTTAGCTAGGCGGCGGCCTCGAAGGCGCGATTCGTGGTGGTGGAGTCGAGCTTCGCTCGACTGGACGGCCGAGGGCGGCTGTCCGCACATAAGCATCTGCAGCATCGAAAACCTATGGCGAATGATCGGGAAAAAGAGGCGGCGGCGCGGGCGAGTTTGCGGTTCGTGAAGGATGGTCAAATCGTTGGGCTGGGGACTGGATCGACTGCGGCGTATTTCATTCAACTGCTGGGCGAGCAGGTGAAGAATGGGCTGAGAATCCGCGGGATACCTACTTCAGACCATTCGGGAAAAATGGCGGCAAGCCTGGGGATTCCGCTGACCACGCTGGATGAGCATCAGGAGATCGATGTGACGGTGGACGGCGCGGATGAGTTTGATCCGCAATTGCGGCTAATTAAAGGTGGTGGCGGAGCGCTGCTGCGGGAAAAGATTGTGGCTTCGGCGACCAAGCAGTTGGTGATTGTAGCCGATGCGACGAAGAGAGTTCCGGTGCTGGGAAGGTTTCCGCTGCCGGTGGAAGTGATCAGGTTCGCGCAGGCGCTGGTGACCAAAAGGATTGCGGGGCTGGGCGCGGAGGTAAAACTGCGGCGGCAAGCGGATGGGAAACCGTTCTTGACCGACGAGAACAACCACATTTTGGATTGCCAGTTCGGACAGATTCCGGATGCCGACGGACTGGCGCGACAGCTCAGCGATATGCCGGGGGTGGTGGAACACGGGCTGTTTATTGGCATGGCGAGCGTGGTGCTGGTGGCGAATGGGAGCGAGGTTATAGAGCTGCGGCGCTGATGTCGAGTCATACAAAAAATCATTCACCACAGAGGCACCCTTCGACTTCGCTCAGGGCAGGCTGCGACACAGAGAAAATCTTTCTTGGGTTGTTCTTCTAATTTCACAAATCCTGAGGCGTTGAGATGGCGGCAGGGGCACAAGAACCCGGGCGGGATCAGCCATCGCGGCGGCTTGGGCGGCGCTACCGGGTGCAAGCGCCGGTGGATGTGACGGTGCTGCGGTCGGGGATTCCGGATACTTTGCCGGGACGGTCGGTGAACCTGGGCGAAGGCGGGGTGTCGGCGGTGGTGGCGGGGGAACTGTTGCCGGGCGAGGCGGTGGGAGTGGAGATCCGGCTGCCGCTGGTGGAGGATCCGCTGCGCACGCGGGCGCTGGTGCGGCATCACGACAAGCTGCGCTCGGGGATGGAGTTTGTGGGCCTGTCGGTGGAACAGCAGGCGGCGATTCGCGATTGGGCAGGAACAGCGAAAGCGGAGCCGGAACTGGGGGTGCGCGGGAGGATTCCAATCGAAGCTTCGGCCGGGAAAGGTTCCGAGAGTGGGGGAGCGGGCGGTGCGCCGCCTCCTACGCGCAAGCGGCGCGGGCGGGGATGGATCTTCTTGCTGGCGTCGGCGGCAATCTTGTTGGCGGTTTTGTGGTGGCGCTGGAATCGGGGATGGGAAGATCTGGAGTCGAGTCTGCGGAGAAGCGAAACACCCGCGGAACAGCGACCGGAAGCGCACGTTCCCGCAGAGGTGATGGAAAAGCTGGTGACTCATCGCGTGGACCCTGATTATCCAGAGGCGGCGCGGTCGGCGAATCTGCAAGGAGTGATTGTGCTGGATGTGGTGGTGGGACGAGATGGATCGGTGGTCGATGTGCATGCGCTGAATGGTCCGGAGGTGCTGGCACGCGCCGCGATGGACGCCCTGCGCTGGTGGCGGTTCGAGCCCTACCGCGTTGACGGCAAGCCGGTGGTGGCGGAGACGACGGTGGCGGTGGAGTTCAAGCCGTAGGGCGGGTTCCGGCTTCCGGCCCTCGGCTTCCGGCCTTTGGCGCCCGGGTTTCTTGTTCTTAAATTCCAACCCAAGAAAGAAACTGTACCTTCAAGAACGCTGGAGCGCGCTTTCCGGAAGCCCGAAGCCGGATGCCGGTTCACCGGCGTTTGCGCAGGGCAGCCAGGACGATGATGCCGCTCACCGCAAATGCCACAACGGCTCCAAGTGCGGCGATCAGCATGACGACTGCGTTGAAGTGAAGAACGTCGGCGAATACCGCTCCCACAGCGAAGACGACGCCCAGGCCGTTAAGCCAGAGCGGACCGCGAACGGAAGAGACTCGGAGGGAAGAAGGAAGATCGGGACGGAGACGAAGCTGCAGGAGCAACGCGACCACACCGATGGCGGCGACCACGACCAATGCCACTGGACTGAGGAACGCGCGACGGCTGGTATAGAGGACGACCAGGGCAAGAGCAGCGAGCAGGAGGCCGGCGGCGACGAGAGTCGGCTGGCGGGGTTGCGGATGAGGATCGGGGCTGGAGGGGCTGTCAGGCACGGAGTTCCGTCTTAAAGGGTTATACAGGCGCTGGGCAAGGTTTTTCAAATTGGAGCGAGGGGAGTGTTTTGGAGATCGCGGTTTAGGAGTCCGGGATGGAATGGCTTACTCCGACGAGCCATTCGGCCTGGCGAGGATCGCCGTTGTTGACGGCATAGAGGACGAGTTCGACGCGGGAGGAGATACCCAGCTTGTCGAAGATGCGGAACAAGTACTTCTTGATGGTGTGCTCGCTGAGGTTAAGCTCGCGGGCAGTGTCGCGATTGCTGAGGCCTTCGGCGACGAGGGCGACGACCTGCTCCTCGCGCGGGGTGAGGAGCTGGTGGCCGGTGGAATTGAGAACGCGAAGCGAAGGCACCTCAGAGACCAGGTCAAGCAGGAAGTTCATCTGTTCCGTGTTGACCCAGATCTGACCGGCGGCGACTCGCTGAATGCAGCGGCAGAGCAGGCGGAAGTGGGCATCGGAAATGCAGAAAATACCGCGGGCGCCGGAGCGGAAAGCGCTGACGACGAGTTCGCGGTCGTAGGACTCGACCAGAAGAACCTTGGCGACGTCGGGATGGGAAAGATGGACGCGGCGTATGGTGGCCATCTGGTTGGCGATATTGGCGGAGTGATTCAGAGAAAGCACAACCACCCTGGCAGGAGTGGATGCGACCGCCTGGAGGAGCGAGGTGGTGTCGACCAGGCAGGTGAAGATGCGGAACTCGGAGCGCCGGCGTAAGGCGCTGGTAAGCAGCTGCGCCTGCATGCGGCTGGAATCGGCGATGAGGACGGTGACTGCGGCCGAAGGATCGGCTGAAGAACGGCTCATGAAACAGGACTCCGAAAGAAACGGCACTAAGAATGTGATTCTAGGAGCGCGTGGAGAGGTACTCAAGGAAACATGTCACAAAATTCGCAGGAGGGCTTTCAAATCGGGAACACAGCTTGGGATGTTGTGGAAAACCGACGAGCGAGATGCTGGGGTCTGGAAATCTTGCGGAAGTACGGGCGGGAAAGATGGCAGTAAACGGGGTGCTGGTTCGGTTCGATTGAGGCTGGTGGTCAGCGAGGATGTGATTCCACAAACATGCAAGTCTACTTTTGTGGATAGCCAGTAGGGGAACGGTCTAGCGGCTCTATCGAATGGCTCAAGTGTAAAAAGTCCCGCGGTCCTCCGGGGTTTTACACTGCAGGGCGGTAAAGCGGGCGTGGCCACGTTGGTAGACAGCACTTCTTATGTCTTGCCGCGAAATCCGCAGGGAGCTACCTTGCACAAAGAGAGCCGCGGAAGCTGAGCAGCTCTCGGAATCCAGGAAAAACAAAGCCGATCACGCAATGACGCCCTTCGTTGGCTGGACAAGAGTTGCGGTGATGGGCGTGTTGTCATTGCAGCTTTGCGTGGCCGCATTCGCCCAGGAAGAAAAGAGGGAGCAGGACCTGGGAAAAAGCCTACAGTCTCCTCCGACCGGTCAAACCGGGACTGGGACGGGGAGCACAGGAATGGCGGCCGCAAAACCCGGAAAAGCGGACGGCATGGGAAACCCCTGGCTCGGAGGGGATCGCCGTCCGCTTTACCGGCTGACGAGAAGTGACGTAGTGACGTTGAGTTTCACGCTTTCGCCGGAATTCGATCAAATCCTCACCATACAACCGGATGGGTATGTGTCCCTGAAAGATGCGGGCCCGGTGCTCGCGCAGGGATTGACGGTGGAGGAGTTCCGTTTGGCGGTGCGGCAGGCCTACACCGGGTATCTGCACGATCCGCAGGTGGCGGTGGCGCTGAAGGAGTTCGAGCATCCGTATTTTGTGGCGGGCGGAGAGGTGGGACATCCCGGCAAGTACGAGTTGCGAGCGGACACAAGCATCATGGAGGCAGTACAGATCGCGGGTGGCTTTACCCACGAGGCCAAGCATTCGCAGGTGCTGTTGTTCCGGCGTGTAAACGATGAAGTGGTAGAAGCGCACATTTTCAACCTAAAGAAGATGTTGAAGGACAGAAGCCTGGGCGAGGCCACCCAATTGCGCCCGGGAGACCTGGTGTTCGTTCCTCAAAATTCCATCTCCAAGATCGAGCAGTTTCTCAGCAAGCCTTCCTTAAGCATGTACGTGAGTTCCACACAGTTCTAGTAACCGCCGCAGGTCAATTCGCATGCCAGACCAGGATGCAACGCGCAAGAACGAAGAACCAGTGTCGCCGACGATGCGCGAGCTGGCGATGGTGCTGTTCCGGCAGCGGAGACTTTTCGTCGGCGTTTCGGGTTTGGTGTTCGTCCTAGCCATCGTCTATGCGTTGGCTGGAGCCACGTATCGCGCCCAGGTGCGCGTGCTGGTGCGGAGAGGACGCGCCGACCCACCCGTGGCCGCGCAGGAGAACGCGCCTCCTGATTTTTCCCGGGTGGAAGTGACGGAAGAAGAACTGAATTCAGAAGTGGAGCTGCTGAAGGACGATGACGTTTTGCGTCGCGTGGCGGAGGCCAACGATTTGGCTGCGCATGACTGGCTGCGGTGGTTCCGGCCGCACGAAGAGCAGGCGGCACGGGTGGAGCGGGCGGCGAAGAAACTGGCCAAGCGGCTGAACGTGGAATCGATCAAGAAGACCAACCTGATCGCGGTGAGCTATGACGCGGCTGATCCCCAGCTGGCGGCACAGGTGCTGCGGTCGGTCGCCAGCGTGTACCTGGAAAAACATATGGAGGTGCACCGGCCGGCCGGGCAGCTTCATTTCTTCGACCAGCAGACTGGAGAGTCGCGCCAGCAACTGGAGGAGGCCAAGCGGAAGCTGCTCGCCTTCACGAAGAACCATGGGGTGGTGATGGCGGCCCAGCAACGTGATCTTGTGTTGCAACGACTCGACGCCGTAGATGCGAGTTACAGGCAGACTCGGGTAGAGATAGGGGAGACCGAAAATCGAATTCAAGAACTTGATTTCCAGTTGGCAAAGTTGCCGGAGCGAACCATCACCCAAGTGCGCACGGCGGACAATCCGGAGCTTTTGCGGGCCTTGAAGGCGAGCCTGCTCGACCTCGAATTGAAGAAAACTCAGTTACTGACCAAGTTCGAGCCCAGCCACCGTTTGGTGGAAGAGGTGGAACAGCAGATTCTGCAGGCCAAATCTGCGATCGCGGCCGAGAGTTTGACGCCGGTGCGCGACGAAACGACGGATAAGGACGCCGACTACGAATGGGCCAAGGCGGCGCTGCAGAAGGCACAGGTTGAGAGGAAGGGATTGGAAGCGCGGGAGGCAATCACCGGCCGGCACTTGGCGGAATATCGCGGGCTGGCTCGACAACTTGGCGAGGATGCGATTACCCAGGATGATCTCACGAGCAGCGAGAAGGCGGCGCAAGATAACTACCTGCTCTATGTGAAGAAACGGGAAGAAGCACGAATGGGCGATGCGTTGGACGAAGGCGGGATCGTGAATGTAGCCATCGCCGAGCAGCCCGTCGTACCGGCACTTCCGGTATGGCCGGCCGGGATGGTGGTGTTGGTGGGCTTTGTAGCGGCCCTGACCACGGGCACGGGTGCAGCGTTCGCGGCAGATTATCTCGACCCTGCTCTGCGCACACCGGAGGAAGTGTTGGCATGTCTGGAAATCCCGGTACTGGCTTCCATACCGGAAGGAATGGACAGGCGGTTATCCGCCTGAGGAGATGAGATGAGCGCGAATGCGGACGTGCTGCAGAGATCAGGACTGATAGGGTCACCGGCGCAGGAAGCGGCGTTGCCGCGGGCTGGAGACTCGGGCGAGGCGGGAGGTTGGAATCCGGAGGACTTTGCGCGCGAGCAGATCCGTGGCTTGGTGCGGCGGGTGTTCTTTGCCGGCGGGGAGCGGCCTGTAAAACAGGTCGTCTTTAGCGCGACGGAACCGAACATCGATGTGGCAAGTATATGCGACCAGGTGGCACAGGCTCTGGCGCTGGAAACACGTGCTGCTGTCGCCATCGCGGAGCGCGAGCGAGGGATGGCTGGGACGTCGGGCTCTCGTTCTCATTCCGCAGGGAGCTCTGCGATCAAATCCTGGTCTACTCAAATAGGGATCAATCTGTGGCGGGTATCGGTGGATGGAGAGTGTGGGGAAGGGGCAGGGACCGGACTCCATTGGCTTTCCCACCTGGCTGCGCTGCGAAAAGAGTTTGAGTATGCGGTGATTCACGGGCCGGCTGCGGGGACATCGAGCGAGGCAGCGTTGCTGGGACAGCTGGCGGACGGGATCATTCTGGTGCTGGGAGCGCATAGCACAAGGAAAGCGACCGCTCGCCAGATCAAGGAATCACTGGAAGGGGCGCAGTGCCGCATCCTGGGAACAGTGCTGAGTAAGAGAACATTTCCGGTGCCAGAACGGATTTATAGGCGGCTGTAGAGGCAGTGCGGTTGAAGACCGAAGCTTCTTGAATGGCAGTGGCAGGGCAGGGTGGACGCCGCGCCCGATTTGAGCATGGTGGAGCGGATAGGCGCTCCGCCCGGTAGGAACGACCGCAGGCGCGAGTGCTGCGGTGCTGCAAGAACTGAACACGCTGTGCAAAAGAAAACGAAAATGGCAATGGGGCTCAATGAGCGGTAGCTATGGGGTCCCGGCGGCAGGGGTTGTCCGTTTGACAGCGACGCAGCCGCAGCCGGTAGTAGAGGCATCCCTGGCGCAGTGGTTTGCGGTTCAGACCCGGTACCGGTTCGAGAAAAGAGTGGCGGCGCAGCTCAATCACAAGAGCTGTGAAGTCTACCTGCCGGTGCTGACGGAACATCACGCATGGAGCGACCGACAGAAGATCGTGACGATTCCTCTGTTCCCGGGATATGCGTTCGTGCATATCGATCAATCGCGGGATGCGCGGCAAGCGGTGTTGCATACCGCGGGACTGATCGGCTTCGTAAGCTTTGGAGGGATCGTAGCCGCGGTGCCGCCGAAGCAGATTGAAGATCTGCAGCTGCTGCTGCAAGGGAAGGGACTGTTTTCCCTGCACCCGTTCGTGAAGGCGGGGCAGCGCGTGCGGATCAAGGGCGGTTGCCTGCACGGGTTGGAAGGAGTGCTGGTGCAACACGAAGAGGGAAAGCTGGTGATCTCGATTGAGTCGATCCAGCGCTCGCTGGCAATCGAGATCAAGGGGTATGAGTTGGAATTGGTCTGAAGTGTCTTCCGTGTCTTCTCCTTTTTTCAATCCAGGACAGGCGAAACCTCAGGGAACCGAGTGGGCTGCGCGCCTGATCCCAGGATCAGCCTCAGCCGGGCGGACCCGGGAAGCAAGTCCGGGGGCGTTGAGGGACTATTTGCTGGTGACGCTCAACTGGGTTCTGGTGGCTGAAGTGTGCCTCCGGCTGCGCGTGGCATTCCCGCACATGCCGACGTTCCCGGGCCTGTTGCGAAGCTCGTCGATTTCGCCGACCCTTCTGGGCGTCGCGCTGCTGCACGGGGCTTTGATCCACCTATTGAGCGGGGCGGGCGGGCTGCGCGGCGCGGGGACGGACTGGCGTAAGCAAATGCGAAGCGTGAGCATGGCCATCTTCTGGGCGACGTTGGTGCTGAGCGCTGCGCTGCAACTGCAAGGCTTCTCGGTGCTGGAAGCGGCTGCGGTCTGGAGCGCGGGAATCCTGCACTGCGGCACTCTTTTGGGAAGGCGATGGGCCGAACGGGAGGGCCGCTTGCGCAGCCTGCGAGCCACACGAGGCACGCGGAATGTGCTCATCGTGGGGGCCGGCGAACTGGGCCGGCGAATCGCGGACTACCTGGACAAGCATCCGGAGATGGACCGGTCGGTTTGTGGTTTTCTGGACGAGAGAAAGCCGTTGGGAAACGGCGTGGTGGGACGCACGAGCGATTTGGCGGAACTGGCCCGCGCGGGATTCGTGGACGAGGTGATTGTGGCGGCGCCGCATGACCGGAACCTGACGCTGCGAGTGCTGCACGCCGCCCGGCGACTGCGGCTGGACGTGAAGATGGCGCCCGACCTGTTTGGTTGCGAGCCGACGCGGGAATCGCAAAGCATGGGGAGCATTCCACTGATTTCGCTGCATGAAGAAGAGTTGCCGGTTCGGGGATTGCTGGTGAAACGTGCGCTGGACGTGGCAGCGGCGGCAACCGCACTGATGTTGATGGCACCGGCACTGGCGCTGATCGCGATCCTTATCAAACTGGGTTCGCCGGGGCCTGTGTTTTATGCGGCGCCGCGCGCGGGACGCAAGGGGAAGCCGTTTCGCTGCTATAAGTTTCGAACCATGGTGAGGGACGCGGACGATCTGAAAGAGAAACTGCGGAAACGAAATCAGAGGTCGGGCCCCTTCTTCAAGATCGCGCACGATCCGCGAATCACGCCGATCGGAAGATTCCTGCGCCGCTACAGTCTAGACGAGCTTCCGCAGCTGTTGAACGTGCTGAAAGGCGAGATGAGCCTGGTGGGACCGCGGCCACACCCGCTGGATGACGTTGCGGCATACGCGATTGAGCATTTGCCGCGGCTGGATGTGATCCCGGGAATGACCGGACTCTGGCAGGTGACGGCGCGGCGGGATCCATCCTTTCAAACCGGGATGAACTTGGATATTGAGTACATCCACTGCTGGAGCCTGGGGATGGACATGCGGATTCTGCTAAAGACCGCGGGAGCAGTCCTGCGGGGGAGCGGGGATTGATGTCGGTTGCCGTGGCGAGGATGGGAGCACCCGCCGCTTCGGCGGGGGAGGCAGCCAGAAGGAGCGTCCAGGTTTGGTTGCGTCCGCTGCAGGCGATGGCGACGGCACCCACCGTACTGTTCCTAGCAGCACTGACGGCGATGTTGTTGCGGCATCCCGATGTGCCTTTCTACGAGATCGATCGAGTGGCGTTTGTGCTGCTGGTGCTAGGAGTGGCCGGACGAGCAGTTGTAACGCGGCAAAGATTCGTGGTGGTAGAACGGGCGACGTGGCCGATGATCGGGCTGACAGTCTTGGCGGTCGCGAGCGTGATGGAGCAGCCGTTCGATAACCAGACCTGGTGTCTGGTGGCGGCAAAATTCATAGTGCCCTTCGCGCTGTTTCATCTGGCGGGCCTGGTATTTCAGGAGGAACGGCGACTGCGTCGGTTCGAGTGTTTCGCTCTCGTGGTGCTGGCCTATCTATGTTTCACTTCGATCGCTTTCATGGTCGGGGCGAAGTCCTTGATCTTTCCGCGCTTCATCCTCGATGAAAGCCTGGGATACCACGCCGACCGGGCGCGGGGGCCGCTGCTGCAGGCCGTGGCGAACGGGGTTTCCTTGAATCTTCTGGGACTGCTGGCGCTGCACGCGTTTCTGCGAAGAAGAATTCGCGGTCTGAAAGCTGCTGTTCTGCTGGCTTCCGTACCGGTTGCAATTCTGGCGACGATGACGCGTGCAGTCTGGCTTTCCTTCGCGGTCAGTGTAGGGGTTCTGATCTTGCGCTCGAATAACCGGAGGCTGCGGCGGGTCTGCGTTGCCGTGGCAATGGTGGGAGCGGTGGGTCTGCTCATCACGCTAAGCTTCGATGATCAGCGCCGCGCGCTGACGGAACGACTGCATGAGTCTGGGCCGCTTGATTTTCGGCAGGCGGTCTACGCCGGAGGCTGGCAGATGTTCCTGGAAAAACCCTTGACCGGGTGGGGCGTGAACCAGATGCCGGAGGAGTTGGCGCGGCACGTGAGCGGCTACAAGGAAAAGGAGCTATATCCACACAACACATATCTGGAAATACTGGTGGAACATGGCATTTTCGGTTTGGCGCTGTACGTGTGGCTGATGTGGGAGCTTCTGAGACTTGGGCGAGGCCGGGTTCCGCGGGCCGAATGCGACGGTCTGCTGGATCATCAATTCCACACAATGTGGCCAGTCTTGCTGGGTGTCTATTGGGTAAATGCAGCGGTTGTCGTGATGAACTACCAGTTCGTGAATGGACTGCTGTTCACCTTGGCGGGGATGCTGGCCGCGCAACAGCATCGCGTAACAGGAAATCTGGAACGCTGAGACCGTCCTCTCAAAGTATTTCGCGCCACCCCATTAAGTCTCGTCCCCTTCGATACCGTACTTCTCGGAATCCCGTGCTTACAGTTGCTTATCTGGCGAATCAATTTCCCGCAGCCGTGGAGCCCTATGTGGGCGAGGAAATTCAGGAACTGCGGCGAAGGGGAGTAAAGGTCGTTGCGGGGAGCGTACGAAGAGCGGATTGGGCGCGACTTGGTCAGCTCAACCCATTCGCGGCGACAGAAATTCTTTGCCTGGAACCGCTTCGAGTGCTGAATCTTCTACGAGCCGTCGGGTTGGCAGTGCGGCGCTGGGAGCGGATTGCCGACTTGGTGAAGCGGACGCTCCTGGCGGGGAAGGAATCGCCCAAGCGTCGACTGAAAGCCCTGCTGCACACGGGGTTGGGGGTGTATTACGCGGTGCTGCTGCGAGACCGCGGAGTCGATCATATCCATGTGCATCACGGCTACTTCGGGTCATGGATCGGGATGGTGGCGGCCCGGTTGCTGGGGGTGAGTTTTAGCCTGACGCTGCACGGGTCCGACCTGCTGGTTCACGGCGCCTATCTCGATGCAAAACTGAAGAGCTGCCGATTTTGTATGACCATCTCGGAGTACAACCGCCGCTACATTCTGGAGCATTTTCCCGGGGTGGACGCGGGAAAGATTGTTGTGTCGCGGTTAGGCGTAGATGCTGTGGCACCGGCGGAATTCCAGGGGAGAGTTCCTCCAAGAACGCGCCGCGTTTTAACTTTGGTGAGCGTAGGACGTTTGCATACGGTGAAGGATCATGCATTTCTGGTGCGCGCCTGTGCTCGACTGCGCGACCGTGGAGTCGACTTCGAGTGTCTGGTTGCGGGCGAGGGCCCGGAGCGGCGGCGACTGGAATCACTCATCCACGAAAACCGGCTAGAAGGACGGCTCACGCTCCTCGGCCACGTCGGTGGGTCGCAAATGGATTCACTCTACCGGCGCGCCGACGTGGTTGTGCTGACCAGCCGCAGCGAAGGAATTCCGTTGGTGTTGATGGAAGCGATGATCAGGGGCCGATTGGTGCTCGCACCCGCGATCACCGGGGTCCCGGAGATCGTCATTCCCGGAAAAACCGGGTTCCTGTATGCGCCCGGGGACCTGGAAGATTTTGTGGCCAGGATTCTCTTCCTCAACATACTGATGCGCTCGGAGGATCGCCATGCAGCGAGCCGGTTGGACTGGATCCGGCACGCGGCGCGAGCGCAAGTGCTTCACAACTTTAATCGCAGGAAGAACCTGACGCAGTTTGGCGACCGCTTCCTGCAGCTGATCGCAACCCAGGATTTCGCAGCCCGGGATCTCACGAACCACAATTGGACGAACCAGGATTGGACGAACAAGGATTGGAGCCCACCTCATGAGGATATTGTTTTGCAATAAGTATAACTACGCCTTCAGCGGGACTGAAGCCTACCTGTTTGGAGCCATGGAATTGATGCGTTCGAAGGGACATGAAGTGGCGCTGTTTTCGATGGCTGACTCACGAGGCGATCCCACGCCTTACGACCCCTATTTCATGCCGCACATTGATTTTAAGAGGCAGCGCGGATGGATTCATGGGGCGAGCCTGGCGGCGCACGCGATTTATTCGCGCGAGGCACGGAGCCGCATTCGGGCGATGATCGCGGACTTCCGGCCTGACGTGGCCCACGTGCGGAACATCTACCATCACTTATCGCCGTCGATCTTGTGGGAGCTGAAAGCACAGAGAGTCCCCATCGTCTATCACCTGAATGACTTCAAGGTGCTGTGCGCCAGCTATAACCTGGTGTTGCGCGGAGAGGCTTGTGAGGCGTGCAAGGGTGGAGAATTCTGGCATGCGCTGAAGGAGAAATGTTATCCGGGTTGGGGTGCGCGGATGACGCTGGTGGCGGAGGCTTACGTCCACAAATGGCTGGGCACGTACCGAAAATGCGTGGACTGCTTTCTTGCGCCCAGCCAATTTGTACGCGACAAGTTTGTCGAACATGGCTGGGACCCAGCGAAGTTCGAGGTCCTTCCTCACTTCCAGACAGTCAGGGCGGTCACGGAGCGCCGCGCAGAAAATGCTTCGCTGTTGTACTTCGGGCGGTTATCGCCGGAAAAAGGAGTAGACGATTTATTGCATGCCATGCGGCGCCTGCCAAATCTTCACCTGATCATCGCGGGGGATGGACCGGAGCGCGGCAGGTTGGAGCAGCTAGCCGCCGAGCTGGGATTGGCCAATGTGGAGTTTGCCGGTCACATGCATGGAAAGGACCTGGAGCGCGCGATTGCGAACTCGCGCTTCACGGTGCTGCCGTCGCATGCGTATGAAACGCTGGGAAAGACGATTCTTGAATCCTATGCGGAAGCGCGAGCCGTGGTGGCCACGGACCTGGGATCGCGGCGGGAATTGGTGCATGCGGGCAAGACAGGACTGTTGTACAAAGTGGGCGATGTGGACCAACTGGCATCGGCCATTGAGTTTCTTAGTTCGCAGCCGGAACTGGCGGAGAGGATGGGGCAGGCTGGCCGCGGGCTGGTGCGGCAACGGCATACCGCAGAGGGGCACTACGAGGCCTTGATGGGTTTGTACGAGCGCCTGGCCAACAGAACGAAACCATCTTCGGGCGATCGGAGGCGGGGGAGCAAACAAAATACGAGACTCACTCCGAGCGCAGCGCGAACCGCGGTGGAGCGAGTGGAAAGCGATGGCTTCGTTCCGGTGAAGCACTTTGCGTTTGAGAGCGCTTTGCGGGATAGGGGATCGCTTGAGCATAAAGGTCCGGAGAAGTCGATGCTCCGGGTCGCGTTCATTGGTGGGCGTGGCGTGGTGTCGAAATACAGCGGGATTGAGACGTATTACGAAGAAATCGGAAAACGCTTGACGGGGATGGGGCACGAGGTCACCGCTTATTGCAGGACATACTTCACTCCGCCGGGAGAACGGCACAACGGCATACGAGTGGTGCGGTTGCCGACGATCCGGTCCAAGCACCTGGAAACTTTAGTGCATACATTCCTCAGCACACTGCATGTGCTGGTGCGGCCCTGTGATGTTGTGCACTACCACGCGCTGGGGCCGGCGTTGTTCTCGTTTATTCCGCGACTTGCGGGCAAGAGAACCGTGGTCACCGTGCAGGGACTCGACTGGCAGCGCAAGAAATGGGGACGCATAGCTGCAGCCGTTCTGAGGCTGGGCGAGCGGGCGGCAGTGAGCCTTCCGACCGTCACGATGGTGGTCTCCCGGACGCTGCAGCAACACTATGGGGAACATTACGGGGCCGGGACGTCTTATGTGCCGAATGGCGGCTTGCTGCGTGAACGGTCCCTCCCCGACAAGATCCTGGATTGGGGCCTCGAGCCGGGAAAATACATTCTGTTCCTGGGGAGGTTTTCTCCAGAAAAGGGCTGCCACCTGTTGGTGGAGGCATACGAGCAATTAGACACAGACATCAAATTGGTAATGGCGGGAGCATCGAGCTATTGTGACGATTACTCACGTCGCCTCCGAACCCATGCAGGCGAGCGCATCAGGATGATGGACTGGGTTTCAGGAGATGCTCTGGACGAGTTGCTCACCAATGCCATGTTGTTCGTCCTGCCATCCGATCTCGAGGGCTTGTCCCTTGCCCTGCTGGACGCGATGGGGGCAGGGCTGTGCGTGCTGGGCAGCGATGTTCCTGAAAATCGGGAAGCCATCGACGATTCGGGATTCACTTTCCGGCGCGGCGACGTCGCGGACTTGGCGGACCGCCTGCGATTCCTGATTGCGAATCCGGCGGTCCGGGAGGCTGCGGGAGAAGCCGCAAAACGCCGTATCCGTGAACATTATCAATGGCAGAACATCGCCGTGGAGATTGAGCGGGTTTATTTCGAGATGATGGGCTGGGAGCAGACCGCAGCGCCGGCCAAGAAGCCGAGTGGGCGCGTGGTAGCGACGGCACCGGGAGAGAAGCGAAGGGCGGGATAAAATTCTAGTTGTGGATCTTCGGGAAATGGCTTAGCTCGTACAGAACCGAATGCACTAACAGCAGGACGGGGTGATTCCCGTCCTTTTTGTTTACAATTGGACATTCGCTCGCGGGCTGGCGTGCGGCGAAAGCGCAGGCGGCATCGAATCGGGAGCAACCTCCACGATATGGAAAACACGATCCTGGTCACGGGTGGCGCAGGCTTTATCGGATCCAACTTCATCCTGCAGCGGATGGAACGGGATTCGGCTTCCGTTGTGAACCTGGACAAACTCACTTACGCGGGGAACCTGCACAACCTGGAAGCCATCACCAATGAGCGGCGATATGAGTTTGTACACGGCGACATTGCAGACCGCAGCCTGGTGCGCGGACTTCTGGAACGTCGAAAGCCGCGGGCGATCGTGCATTTTGCAGCCGAGAGCCACGTCGATCGCTCTATTCGCGGGCCGGAAGATTTCATCCGCACAAATGTGGACGGGACCTTCGCGCTTCTGGAAGAAGTTCGAGCCTATTGGGAAAGCCTAGTCGATCAAGAGAGAGCGGACTTCCGATTTCTGCATGTTTCGACTGATGAAGTATATGGCTCACTGGGGCCCAGCGAGCCGGCTTTTTCCGAGAGCACGCCTTATGCGCCCAATAGCCCATATGCCGCGTCGAAGGCCGCCTCTGACCATTTTGTGCGGGCCTACCACCACACGTACGGGTTGCCGGTTCTGACCACAAACTGTTCGAATAATTATGGAAGGTTTCAGTTTCCGGAGAAACTGATCCCGCTGGTGATTTTGAACGCGCGCGACGGTAAACCACTTCCCGTTTACGGGGATGGTCAGAACGTTCGGGACTGGCTTTATGTGGCGGATCACTGCGAAGCGATCGCGAACGTGCTCACGCGAGGCCGGGTTGGGGAGACGTATAACATTGGGGGCTGGAACGAGAAGCGAAACATCGACATCGTCGAGACAATCTGCGACATGGTGGACGAGATGGCGGGAAGCCGCGGGTCTTCGCGGCGCAACCTGATTACATTTGTGAAGGATCGTCCCGGACATGACCGGCGTTACGCCATGGATGCGACTAAGATTGAGCGAGAACTCGATTGGCGTCCGGTTGAAACATTTGAAAGTGGAATTCGCAAGACAGTCTGGTGGTATCTGGAACATGAAGAGTGGGTCCGCGATGTGACCAGCGGGAGCTACCGGCAATGGATTGAAACCCACTATTCTTCTTGAAGTTGAATTGCGAAGCCTGCGGAACAATCGTCCTATGGAAGCGTCAAACAAGAGTTATAAGGGAATCATTCTGGCGGGAGGGTCGGGCACTCGGTTGTATCCGGTGACCCATGCCATGGGGAAGAGCCTGCTCCCGGTTTACAACAAGCCCATGATTTATTACCCGCTGTGCACGTTGATGCTGGCGGGGATTCGCGACATCCTTCTGATTACTACTCCGGAGGACGTAAGCAAGTTTCAAGCGCTGCTGGGAGACGGAAGTCAGTTTGGCATCCGGTTGCAATACAAAGTGCAGCCCAAGCCGGAAGGGATCGCGCAGGCGTTCCTGGTGGGTGAGGTATTTCTCGGAACAAGTCCTTGCGCCTTGGTGCTGGGGGACAATATTTTTTATGGGCACGACCTAGCCAAGGACTTGCGAGAAGCCGCTGCTAAGACTCAAGGGGCACGAGTATTCGCCTATCCAGTGTTCGATCCTGAACGGTATGGAGTAGTGGAATTCGATGGCGCGGGACGTGCGCTCAGCATCGAGGAGAAACCCAGCCAGCCGAAATCGCGTTATGCGGTCACCGGACTTTATTTTTACGATGACCAGGTAGTCAAGATTGCGAAGGCGCTGAAGCCCAGTCCGCGGGGCGAGTTGGAGATCACCGACGTGAACAAGACGTACCTGGAGCGCGGACAATTGGAGGTTGTGGTCATGGGCCGAGGCATGGCCTGGCTGGATACAGGAACGCATGAATCGTTGATGGATGCGTCGCTCTACATTCAGGCCATCGAGAAGAGGCAAGGGCTGATGGTAGCTTGCCCCGAGGAAATTGCATTTCGTTCCGGCTACATCACGGCAGAGCAGGTGGAGAAGATCGGGAACTCGATGAAGAACAATAGTTACGGCGCTTACCTGCTTCAACTTCTGCGAGAGAAGGTGTTTTGATGGATGCAGTTCAAGCCACCCGCCCCGCGGCGAATGCGCTTAAGAAAATCCTGACTTCTCTGCCCGGAGTATTCGCCCTTGAACCGCGGGTATTCGGGGATGAGCGTGGTTTTTTCTTCGAGAGCTACAACCAGCAACTCATGGCGGATGCGGGAATTACCGAGAGCTTTGTGCAGGATAACCATTCCTGCTCTTCGCGCAACGTTCTGCGGGGCTTGCATTATCAGGTAAAGCATCCGCAGGGAAAACTTGTACGCGTGGTGGAGGGGGAAATTCTGGACGTTGCCGTGGACATGCGCCGGAGTTCTGCGACCTTTGGCCGCTGGGAGGGGGTGCGATTGTCGGGAGAGAACAAGCGCATGCTATGGATTCCCGCGGGCTTTGCGCATGGATTCAGCGTGCTTTCGGACAAGGCTCATGTGCTTTACAAGGCAACCGATTTTTACGCACCCGAGCACGAATGTACCGTCGCCTGGAACGATTCCCATCTCAAGGTCAACTGGGAACTGGAAGGCGAACCGATAGTATCGGCAAAAGACCAGCGGGGCGTGGCCTTCCGCGACGCCAAGAGTTACGACTAAATCGCCATGCGAGTCACAATTTTTGGAGCCTCCGGCTTGTTAGGCAAGGAGCTCATGCGCGAGTGGAGCGGCGATTCGGTGAGCGGGCTGAGCTCGCGTGATGCGGACATTTGTGACGCGAAGCGGGTGCGGCAGGTCGTGCAAGAGACGCGTCCGGAGTGGATCGTGTTGGCGGCGGCTTACACCGACGTGGACGGATGCGAAAAGAATCCGGACCTGGCTTTTGCGGTGAACCGCGATGGAGCGGTGAATGTCGCTACAGCGGCGAGGGAGTTTGGAGCACGTCTTCTGTTCCTCAGTTCCGATTACGTCTTTGATGGAAAGAAGACCACGCCGTATGAGACCGGAGACGCACGGAATCCGCAGAGCGTGTACGGGCGGACGAAGGCCGAGGCCGAGATCAGCCTGCTGGAGTTAATGCCCGATTGCTGCATCGCCAGAACGTCGTGGCTGTTCGGAACTGGCGGGAAATGCTTTCCCGATACGATTTTGAAGCTGGCCGCTAGCCGTCCCGCGCTCGATGTGGTCGATGACCAGCGCGGTTGTCCAACGTATGCGGTAGACCTGGCGCGAGCGATCGTTCAATTGTGCCGGAAGAACGCCAATGGAATCGTGCACGTGACCGATGCGGGCGATTGCACCTGGTTTGAGTTTGCGCGAGAGATTGTTCGGAGTGCGGGACTGGCCACAACGGTGCGTCCGGTGAGCAGTCAGCAGATGGCACGGCCCGCGCCTCGACCTACATATTCGGTTTTGTCGCCGACTCGCCTGCAAGCTCTCGGAATCGAAATGCCTTCCTGGCGCGATGCGTTGCGGCGCTACCTGGAACAGCGACAACTCGCAAGCTAGCGCGGAGATTGCCTCGCTTCCAGCCGTCCTGCTACGATTGCCGGGGCCCACCTGGGGATCTCGTGAAATTAATCCAGAATTATATCGATGGCCGCTTTGTG
>Ga0187879_10001097_pt1 | contig 18427 bp, 15 predicted proteins | sample June2016WEW_19_1_FD_132423 | JGI IMG/M metagenome (GOLD analysis project Ga0187879, IMG submission 132423) | Peatland microbial communities from SPRUCE experiment site at the Marcell Experimental Forest, Minnesota, USA - June2016WEW_19_10 | ecosystem: Environmental > Terrestrial > Soil >... | reverse complement strand
CCTGGGAAGCGCCTATCTCCGGGCTGACCAGCCCTTCGAAGCGCGCGCCGTTTTTGAGCGCCGGGCGGCAAGGCACCCTGCGAATCCTGAATATAAGATCGACTTGGCGCGGGTCGAGGCTCGCCTGGGCAACTATAAGCACGCTCGCGACCTCCTGACCGCGGTTCTTGCTTTCCACCCCCGTCAGCACGAAGCGCGGTTGCAACTTGCCTACCTCAAGATTTATCAAGGCAAGTATGCGGCTGCGCTAGCGGACTTCGCCCAATTGCTGAAAGCCGACCCAACGGACTTCGACGCCCTGCTGGGCAACGCACGCGTCCATTATTTTCGCGGGAATATTGCTTACTCCTACTCGCTGGTGAGTAAGCTGGTCGAAGATCGCCCCAACGATTATGACGCCGTCTTCCTCATGGCCAATCTCGAGCGCGCCCGCCAGCACCCGCAAAAAGCTCTCGAGCTGCTCGCTCAAGCGGATCAACTAAGCCCCGGCAATCCCGAGACCCTCCAGCTCGAGAAGGCGCTTCGCCAGGAACAAAGCATAGTCCTTCACACCACCGCTTCTTACGCGCGCGAAATCAGTTCCGGCAACGGTTCCCCGGATCTCATCGGGTTCGCCGGCGAGGATCTGCGCCGGTTCGTGTACGAGTCTGCGGTCGACTTCTCGGCATTGCCGCGCACACGCTCGACCGTCGCCCTTGACGCCATGCCCACCACAAGCACCGGTTCCTTCGGCGGAGCAGTCGCTCCTTCGCAGATTACTTACCGCCAAACCACGCCGATCTTCTCGAATCTCATAGTGCGCGCCGGGGTGGGCGTGATACGCTTCGGACCGGGCGGCCTGCAGACCATTCCGGAGCAGTCCCCAGCTGTCTCGGTGGCCACGTACCGCCCGCTGGGATTCGTGAGCGCAAGCTACCTCCTGAAAAAGAATCTCAATCTTGATCTGACTGTGGCTCGAGACCCTGTTACCTACACTCCCCTTGCTGTGCGCATGGGAGTCATGGAAAGGCGCGTCGAAGGCGGATTGAGATACTCGTTCTCTTCGCACACCCAGCTTTGGCTCAGTGCTTACGCTGCCGACTACTTCTCGATTCAATTCCAGCAGCTTGGCCTTTTGAATGGTAACCCAGGCTTGGTGAAAGGCAGCATCGGGCGCCAGCCGGCGCGCGGCGGGTCCGCGACCCTGGTGCGAAACGTCCTGCGCCTTGAGCACGCCTCGCTCGACCTGGGATACGCAGGCCGGGCGTTCGCCATTTCCGGGTCCCAGCAGCAGGAGTACATGGGGTTCTTCGATCCCTCCTTCTACCAGGTGCACCAACTCACCGCCCGTCTCTATGGCCCGCTCCGGGGTCGTCTGGGTTACGACTTCTCTGGCGGGTTAGGAGTTCAGCAGATCGCCTGGAATCAGCCCTTCACGCAAGCTCTGAATCTAACCCCTACCCTGTCGTATAAACTCAACCGCCGCCTTTCGCTCAAGCTGGGTTACACGCATTACAACTACGCACAGAGTCTGGGCGTGATCCGCGGGAACGGCGTTATCCTATCGACGGACTCCCGATTCTGAGTAGGGGCGGTTCGCGAACCGCCCCAACATGATAGGTCGGCGGGCATTGAAAAGCAGTCGCTCATGCCCGTCGGCTGGCGGGCCCCCGGAAACCGTGAAAATGGTTCCCCTCCTTCTTAAGGAGGGGTCAGGGGTGGTAAATCGGTCGACCCACCACCCCGTAGCCCCTCCTCAACGGAGGAGGGGAGTTCTTTTCAGGGCGGGCCTGCGCTACGCATTCACTACTCGGTCCCCGATTCCCGCCGCCAGGAACCCGCCGTCCACCGCTAGGATTTCACCGGTCACGAAGCTGGCGCTGTCGGAGGCCAGGAAAATGGCGGCTCCCTGAATTTCGTCCAGATTGCCGAAGCGCCGCATCGGCGTGCGGCTGAGAATGGCGGATTTGCGTCCCGGTTCATTGACGATGTTGACATTGAGCGGTGTCTCGAATACGCCCGGCGCGATCGCATTCACCGCGATGTTGTAGCGCGCCCATTCCGCAGCCAGGCAGCGCGTCAGCAATACTACCGCGCCTTTGCTGGCGCAATACGCCGTGGCTTCGTAATTACCCACCAGTCCGCCGAGGGACGAGATATTGATGATGCGCCCCTTCCCGTGTTCCTTCATGACCCGGCCCACCAATTGACAAGCCAGCCAGGTGCCTTTCAGGTTGGTGTCGAGGATGCGGTCCCAATCCTCATCGGCCATTTCGAGCGAAGGAACTCGCTTGGTGGTTCCGGCGGAATTCACCAGGATGTCAATTCCCCCCAGTTGCGCCACCATCAAGTCAATAACTCCCTGGATGTCATTGCGGCTCGTAACATCGGCGGCCGCTTCCATGGTCCCGCGGCCCAGGGCGCGGATTTCCGCGGCCGTCTTTGCCACTTCCCCGCGCCGGCGGCTGACCGCCGCCACATCGGCCCCTGCCTGCGCAAAACCCAACGCGATCGACTTGCCCAATCCGCTGGTGCCGCCAAACACCAGCGCGCGCTTGCCTTCCAGACTCAGACCCTTGTATTCGCTCACGGTTGTAGCCCTCACGTTTTGGGATGCCAATCACAAGCGTAACACATTCACTGGCGCCCGAAACATGTTAGGATTATCGCGGCGAATGTGACGAACCTTTGGCGAGGTCATTGTTGAATGGACTCATCGGAACTAGCTCGACTTTATGATTTCAGCGGGCAAACGATTGTGGTCACTGGCGGGACGGGAACGCTGGGAGGTGAGATTGCTTGCGCGCTGGTAGGATGCGGCGCCAACGTGGCCATCCTGGACCGAAATCTGGACCCCGCCCAGCACATTCTGGAACTCATGGAACCCAGAGCGAATCAGGCCGTGGCAGTTCGCGCGGACGTGTTGAACGTCGAAAGCTTGCAGGAGGCTTCGAAGGTCATCTTAGACAAGTTCGGCGCCGTCGACTGCCTGGTGAACGCCGCTGGAGGCAACAATCCTCGGGCGACGACTACAAAGGATCTCTCCTTCTTCGATCTTCCCCCGGAGGCCTTGCGCTGGGTGTTCGATCTGAACCTTCTGGGAACTATGCTTCCCTGCCAGGTGTTCGGCAAAGCAATGGCGGAGAAGGGCGACGGCGTCATTCTCAACGTTTCCTCCATGAACGCGTTCCGGCCCTTAACTCGAATCCCCGCCTACTCGGCCGCGAAAGCCGGCGTCAGCAATTTCACACAGTGGCTCGCCGTACACATGGCTCAGGTCTACTCGCCGCGCATTCGCGTTAATGCCATTGCCCCGGGCTTTTTCCTGACCAATCAGAACAGGTTTCTGCTGACCGATGAGAAGACCGGCGAACTCACTTCGCGCGGCAAGTCGATCATTGACCACACGCCTATGGCCCGCTTCGGCCTGGCAGAGGATTTGTTTGGGGCGATCCTATGGCTCCTGTCGCCCGCATCGTCATTTGTCACGGGAGTCATCGTACCCATAGACGGCGGCTTCTCGGCCTTCAGCGGCGTCTAAGAGCCCCAACGGGGCGTGCTAACACAGCCCAGGCCAACGGCCTGGGTGGAAAGTTCGCCCCGCAAGAGTTCGTCAGCCCTGAAAGGGCGTAATAAACCCATGCACCAGAGGGAAGCGCCGTCTTACGATGTCTTTCTCAGATGTTTCGCCCTTTCAGGGCTTACGACCAGAACGAGGGGCGGATTTTCGGACCCAGGCCGTTGGCCTGGGCTGTGGTAGCTCGCCCCTTTGGGGCTCAGAGGGGTCGCCGCAATTCGAGAGGCCGTGCGAAAGAGGAGCCTTACGAGAGGTGATGGCTATGGTCATTGGGAAAGGATTCGCAGACCGTTATCTGACCCGCGACGAAATAAGTGACATCACGCAGCACGCCCTGAGTTCTATGGCTGTGGATGGCAAGCGCGTACTGACGATCATCCCTGACGGCACGCGCACCATGCCGATGCCGCTGATGTTCGACCTGTTGGAGGCTCAGCTGGCTCCGCGCGTCGCGGCCTTGGACTATCTCGTGGCGCTGGGGACGCACCCACCCATGAGCGACGAGCAATTAGGCAAACTGGTAGGGCGGCCGGTGACGAACGGTCAATCGGGCAGGAGTCACGTCTTCAATCACCACTGGGAGGACCCCGCGAATTTCCTGACCCTGGGTGTCATCCCTGCACAGGAGATCGGTGAACTGACCGGCGGACTGTTGGCCCAGGAGGTCCCCGTCCGCCTCAACAAGCTGATTCTGGATTACGATCAGATCATTATCTGCGGCCCCGTCTTCCCGCACGAAGTTGTCGGCTTCTCCGGTGGCAACAAGTATTTTTTCCCCGGCATCGCCGGTCCCGAGATCATCAACATCACCCACTGGTTCGGAGCGCTGATGACTAACTACAAAATCATCGGCGCCGGTTATACGCCCGTGCGCGCCATCATCGATCGAGCCGCCGCGCTGATCGATCGGCCCGCCGCCTGCTTTGCACTGGTCGTCACGCACGAAGGCCTGGCAGGGCTTTACTTCGGGTCACCGCAAGAGGCGTGGAAGGAAGCCTCCGCACTCTCCGCACAGAAGCACATCGTGCATGTGCGAAAACCGTTTCGGCGCGTGCTCTCCGTCATGCCGCGTCTTTACGACGATCTTTGGACAGGCGGCAAAGGCATGTACAAAATGGAGCCGGCCGTCGCCGATGGCGGCGAAGTGGTGATTTTCGCGCCGCATATCGACGAGGTCAGCTACACTCACGGCAAGCTGATTGACGAAGTCGGCTATCACTGCCGCGATTATTTTCTGGCGCAGTGGGAGAAGTTCAAAAGCTATCCTGGCGGAGTGCTCGCGCACTCGACGCACGTCAAGGGCCTGGGCCGCTATGAAAAAACGAGTGGCGAGGAGACGCCGCGCGTCCAAGTGACCCTGGCCACGGGCATCCCGCCGGAACGCTGCCGCCGCATCAATCTCGGCTACCTTGACCCGGCAACAGTGAATCCCCGGGAGTGGGAGGAACTCGCAGACGAAGGCGTCCTCGTTGTGCCGCGCGCCGGGGAAATGCTCTATCGCGTACAAGACGACCAGCCCAATTCGCAAGGGTAACCCTCTCCCATGGGGAGAGGGTGTCCCGCTGCCGGCGTTTTCATCAGCCGGAGCGGGACAGGTGAGGGGTCACTTACGCAGAGCCAAGACGAACCATGTCACCTGCAGCGAACACCCGCCCATGCGTTTGCCGGGAGGCAGTCGCTCCCCGGCTCGCCCTCGGCAACGAGAAAACGTCTCGGATCGGCGCAGCGATGAAACTGGCTTTTGACACCGCAACCAACTCTGACGCCGCCGAGCTCGCCGCGCTTCACAGCGCGGTGGCGGAGGATCTCACACGCGGGTTCGGCAAGGGCTTCTGGTCGTCAGCACCATCGGAGAGGGCCGTCCTGAACGATTTGCGGAGGCCCAAGTTTTCTCGAATCGTGATCGCACGCACCGACAGTTATCGCATCGTCGGCACTCTGCATCTGGCCACAAAGAAGCCTTGGGCAATCGACACTGCGTACTTCACTAAAGTCGCAAGACCCCTATATCTGACCGGTATGGCGGTCCATCCCGACTTCCAGGGCCAAGGGATAGGCCGTCTTCTCCTGAAAGAGGCCGAAGCTGCCGCGCGCGCCTGGCCCGCAGATGCCGTTCGCCTCGATGCCTTCGACGCCGCAGCAGGAGCCGGGGCCTTCTATGCAAAGTGCGGCTTCCGCGAAGTCGCACGGGTGGCTTACAAACAAGATCCGCTGATCTATTTTGAGATGATTCTGCTTTGAAGATATCCGGGAGCGCGGGCATCCTGCCCGCCTTCCGCGCCGCAATTGCACCCACGCTGCGGGCAGGATGCCCGCGCTCCCGGGTACTTCATGGTTTCTGGGCGCCCGTCAGCCGACGGACATGAGCGACTGCTCTGAAGAATCGGCCGGTCCCGAAGGGACCGTAGGCATGCACTTATCTTAGTGCACGATTTGCGAATTGATTCGTTGTGTCGGGAAGCCAGTGCGGCCTTCGCCTGCGCGTGAAACTCGAGACTAAACCCAGTCCAACGCCCCGCGGTTCCATAGCCAGATGTAACCTATGATCAGAATACCCAGGAACACCAGCATCTCGATCAACCCATACAGCCCCAGAACCTGGAACTGCACCGCCCAGGGATAGAGGAAGACCGTTTCAACGTCGAAGACGACGAAGAGAATCGCGACCACGTAGAATCGCACGGTGTAGCGCCCGCGGGAATCCGATTCCGGCGTCATGCCGCACTCGTAAGGCATGACCTTCTCCGGCGTGGGATTGAACGTGGGCCGGAAAAACTTGGCAATCCAGAGCAAAGCAGGCGGCATGATGGCTGCGATCGCAAAGAAAATCAGAATGGGCCCGTATTGGTCGAGCATGCTCGCTGCACCTCCTCCCGGATGCCCTCTATCATAGCACACGAGGCGTGGAGGTTCGGCAAGATAGCACCGGTTGATTCGAGACCGTCGAAGTGGTATTTTGAAGACATTATGAGCGACCAGTCATTGACCGCACCGGAAGGGGCTCCGAGCTTTCACCTCGTAGCGGAGGCTGCCGATCGGTTGACCGAAGAAGAGCAAGAAACGCTTATCGAGCTCCTAAACCACCGCTTGGCGGAGCGTCGACGAGCCGAACTGATAAGAGATATCCAGGAGTCCCAGCGGGAATTTGACAGTGGCTCACTGCGTGCGAAAACACCGAACGAGATCATGAACGAGATCCTTTCGTGAAGCGGCTCCTGCTACCCTCGAAAACCTTCACCAGCAGAGCGAAAACCGTTCTCAAAAAACACCGGCAGCGGGCTGCGGACCTCCGGGAAACCTTGGACTTGCTCGCCACGGACTGCTTTCATCCTCGACTTAAGACGCACAAACTCAAGGCGGAGCTTGAAGGGTGTTGGGCCTGCAGCGCAGGCTACGACCTGAGAATCGTCTTTAAGTTCGTTGTGCACGAAGGAGCTGAGGCCATTCTCCTGCAAACCATGGGGACGCACGAGGAAGTCTACTGACCCGCATCGCCTCGGCAGGGGCACCTTCAAGCAACCGTTCAAGCCGCCCATGCTGCGCTTCGCGGCTGGCCCGCCGAAGTTGGATGGACATTTCTTGACAAGCGGCTTTCCCCGGTCGTAGCCTCGTGGTATGGAAGCCGCCATCGGAACACTCTCGGCCCCGTCAACTGGCGCTCCTCTCTGCTTCTGCGCAAGTGAAGCTGCCCAAATGTCTTCCGCTGCCCTCGATTAAGCCAAATCCATGGCAAGCTTCGCAACGCCCAAACCGACACGCAGAAACCGTGAGGTCTCAACAGGTAGAGCTGACTCAGCAGCAGCGCCATGCCGACCTGAAGGTCGGCGCTACGAAATGCCATAAGTCGACGGAACAAAGCGAGAATGTCTATGAAAACAAAGGACCGCAAGCGAGATGAGCGGCTTTATGCTATTTGAACCACTCCGCTCCGAGGTAGACGGACAGTGCGGCCCACAACTTCTCACCGGTAGGCACGCGCGCGCGTTCGCCAAAGACGTTGTAGCGGCGCTTCTCGATCCGCCCCAGAAGACGCCAGTAGATCGCCGCCATAATCTCGGCGGAAACCATTCTGCGGCGTTCTTGAGGCGGAAGGAAATGGCGCGCATCGGCGAAGAAGCGGCGGGCCCGGTCAGACTCGAAGCCCATGAGCCGGATGAAAGCGTCCTGATAAACGCCCGAGAGCAGTTCATCGGGACGCACGCCGAACTCGTCGAGGTCGGCACTGGGCAAGTAAATGCGGCCGCGGCGCGCGTCGCTTTGGATATCCCGCAGGATGTTGACGAGCTGCAGGGCTTTGCCGAGATTCACGGCGTATTCGCGCGTGCGGAGGTCGGTATAACCGAAAATCTCAATCGCAATCAATCCGATAGTTGAAGCCACACGATAGCAGTAAACCGAGAGGTCATCAAAGGTCTCATAACGCGTCCCCGCCAGATCCATCTCGAGCCCGAGGATGAGGTCCTCGAAGGGCTGGCGAGGAATTTTGAATATCCGAATGCTCTCGGCGAGTGCGGCCAGGTCAGGATCGTCAAAAGCCGCGCCTCGCTCGGCGAAGCAGGCGTCGAGCGCCTGCCGGTAGAGGGCAATCTGGCGTGTGGCTTCGGCAAGCGGGAGGCCGCTGTCCACAATATCGTCGCCGCGGCGGGCAAAAGCGTAAACGGCCTCGATGGCACGCCGCTTTTCACGAGGAAGAAACACGAATGAGTAATAGAAATTGGTGCGGCGAAACGAGGCAACGCGGGGCCCTTTCATTCGAGCGCTCCAGGGGGAGTCGTGACGATGGAGGCGTGTTCACCCTCTCGCGCCGGAAGAGGATGCCGGGCGCGGAAATACAGGCGCACAAAGTCGAGCGTCGAGAGGGATGGCCGGCGCCGAAAAACATCGTAATCCGCTGCCTCGATCTTGAGAAGCAGCGTTGTGCCTCCCAGCCACGTCGAGCGAAGCTGGCGGCGCAATTCCGGCACGACCCTCTCCGGCAGAGATTTGCCTTGCTCGAACAGCGCGTGCGTGCGAGCGATTTCGAACTTCAGCAACTCGCGCCAACGCCCGTCCGCACGTTCGGCGCGCAGGTCGTCCAGAGTGTACTCAAAACGTTCGAGGTCTTCCAGGGGCAAGTAGATGCGGTCGCGCTCGAGGTCCACAGCAACGTCCTGCCAGAAGTTGGTGAGTTGGAGCGCCGTGCAGATGCAATCCGAAAGAGCAAACAGCTCCGGCTCGCCGTGTCCAAATAACTCGAGCACCAGCCGCCCGACCGGATTGGCGGAGCACTTGCAATAGGCGAGCAGGGAAGAAAAATCCCGATGACGATTTACTCTTACGTCGGATTCAAAGGCTTGAAGCAAATTTTCAAAATTCTGGAAAGAAAGGTGGAATCGCTCGGCCGAGTCTTCGAGCGCCACGAAAACCTGATGCTCGGCCCGGCCGGAAAAGCATTCGCGCAGGAGTTCACGCCAGGCGGCGAGTTTTTCAAGCCTTCCTTCGACTCCTGGCTCATCGGCAACGTCGTCGGCGTAGCGGGCAAACGCGTAGACCGCAGCCAGGGCGTCACGCTTGTCGCGGGGGACGAGCAGCGAGGCGACCGGGAAGTTCTCGTAATGACGGCGCGCCAGGCGCCGGCACTCGGCGTAGGCGGCGCGTACTCTTGGGGATTGAGTCATTGAGCTATCGGGCCATCTGGCCATTGAATCATTGAGCCATTGGGTCATTGGGTCATTATCCGCGCCCACTGGTTCACCGAATCACCAATTGGGATCTCAATGGATCAATGAGGAAATGAGTCAATGACTCAATGGCCAGATGGCTCAATGACTCAATCAACTTGGCTCTTTCGTTTCCGGCTTGCGCCGCCGCAGAAAGGCAGGAACGTCGAAGTCATCTTTGGGTATCTCCGTGGTCATCTCCGGCGGTTCCTGCTCCACAGGGAGCTTATCCTTTTTCGCAAGGGCCGACCTCACGCTTTGCTGCGCGCTGCGCATCGCCATGGAGGAGCCGCTGAGCGGCTTCATGCCAAATCTCTCGGATTTTATACCCGTAGCGATGACCGTGACCTTTACCGCGTCGCCCATGGACTCATCAAGAACCGCGCCAAAGATGATGTTGGCGTTTTCGGCGGCGGCCTTCTGCACAATGCTGGAGGCTTCGTGAACTTCGAAGAGGGTGAGTTTGCTGGATCCGGTAATATTCAGCAAGATGCCCTGGGCGCCGTTGATGTTGCCGTCCTCGAGCAGGGGGCTGGCAATGGCGCGATTGGTGGCTTCCACGGCGCGGTTCACTCCCGCGGCCTCGGCGGTTCCCATGAGCGCGTATCCCATGCCCTCCATAATTGTCTTAATATCAGCAAAATCGCGGTTAATCATCCCGGTAATGGTAATGATATCAGAAATACCCTGAACACCCTGGCGAAGCACATCGTCGGCTTTCTTAAACGCCTCGAAGAAGCTCGTATCTTTGTCCACGAACTGCATCAGGCGTTCGTTGGGTATACAGATGACCGTGTCCACGCTCTGGCTCAATTCCGCCAAGCCCGCTTCGGCCTGCACCATTCGCCGCTTGCCTTCGAAGGCGAAGGGCTTGGTTACCACGGCCACCGTGAGGGCATGAAGTTCGCGCGCCAGACTGGCGACAATGGGCGCGCCTCCGCTGCCGGTGCCCCCGCCCAACCCGGCGGTGACGAACACCATGTCGGCTCCCTCGAGCGCGTCGATCACCTTATCCGTGTCCTCGAGCGCAGCGCGCCGGCCGATTTCGGGATTGGCTCCCGCTCCGAGGCCTTTGGTGAGCTTGGCGCCCAGTTGGATTTTCACTGGCGCTCTCGACATGCGGAGGGCTTGCGCATCGGTGTTGGCCACCATGAAGTCCACGCCCGTGACGCCGGCTTCGATCATGTGGTTCACGGCGTTTCCGCCGCCGCCGCCGACGCCAATGACCTTGATCTTCGCGCCCACGCGAAGCTCATCGGAAAAGTCCACGCGAAGGTTATTGTCGGTTTCTTCGATCTCCATTTTGCCTCCCACTCAAACACCTCCGCTGTCCGAATCATGGCCCCACAACGGAGTTCTGTGCTATGCCCCGCTCTTCCCAAACAAAGCCCGCCGCAATTTCGCCAGAAAGCCTGTTTCCTTGGCGTCACGAAGCAAGCGGCGACGGTGAGCGTAGACCACGAGGCCGACCAGGGTCGCGTACTCCGGCTCGGGAAGCTCCTCGCCCAGGTTCTCGATTCCGGTACAACGGCCCAGGCGCACGGGCAGGCCAAGGTTTTGCTCGGCCAAATGCAGCAAGCCGCCCTGCTTTGCTCCCCCCCCAACCAGAATCACGCCTGCGCCCAGTTGCCGAAAATAGCCGCAGCGCTCGAGTTCATCATGGATCAATTCCAGCAATTCAAGGGTGCGCGGCTGAATGATCTCGTCCAGCACGTCGTAGCTGACCACCCGGGCGGGGCGTTCCCCCACACCAGGAACTTCCAGGACTCCGCCAGGCATGTTGGCGAGTTCGCGCTCCGCCCACGATCGTTTGACTCTCTCCGCTTCGGGAATCGTGGTGCGCAGCCCCACGGCGATGTCGTTGGTGAAATGTTCGCCACCCACCGGGATGGAAGCCGTGTGCCGGACGCTACCCTCGGCGTATACGATCACGTCCGTGGAACCGCCTCCGATGTCCACCAGCGCTGCGCCTAATTCTCGTTCGTCGGCCGTCAGGCAAGCGGCCGCAGCGGCAAAGGGCTCATAAACCGTGTCCAACACCTTGATCCCAACCAGATTCGCCGCGGTAATCACGTTTCTCAAGGCGGTGGAAGAGCCCGTAATCAGGTGGACGTTGGCTTCCAGCCGCGAGCCACTCATTCCCACCGGATTACGAATCCCCTCATGAGAATCCAGAACATAATCCTGCGGCTCCAGGTATACGATTTCGCGGTCCTGAGGCAGGGTGATGCCGCGGGCAGTTTGGAGGACTTTAACAATATCGTCCTGGGTGACAGCTCCTGTGCCGTCCGAGCCTCTCGCCAAGCTCACCGCGCCGCGCGAGGTCACGCCCTTAATGTGCGAGCCGGCAACCCCCACGTAAGCCGAAGCAATGGAAACCCCGGCAGCGGCTTCAGCAGCTTCCACGGCCTTCTTGAGAGCCACCACGGTAAGATCGAGGTTGACGATGACGCTCTTCCGCCAACCTTTAGACTCCGCCACTCCAAAGCCCGCCACCTGGAGTTTCCCGCCCTCCTTCGGCTGACAAACGAGCGCGCAGGTTTTCGTGCTGCCGAGATCCAAGCCTACAAAAAACTGATCGTTGCGTGCCAAGGTCCCTATTCCTTTAGTGTTTGCGGATGCTCGACGTCGGCCGCAGAAGAGGCCGGAGTCTTCTCCTGCGGATTCACCACAACCTGATTACGATACCGCAAATCTACCGAGTCAAGCGGCGTAGTGGACTTGCGCAGCTCAGGGAGCAGCGCCAGAAAGGTGTGAAAATGCGGGAGAAAGTTCTCATGCCCAAAGTGGACCTGCAAAGTCTCGCGGCCCTGGACGAGCAGAGCTTTGAGGTCGTCGCCGTCCGAAAGATCGGCTTCCGAAACTGTCCATCCGGAGTGGACGATCTCAGCACCGAGTTCGCGTATAAAATCCTGGTACAATGCGACACGAGTCTTGCACTCCTGGGGGCCGGCATTTGGGTCGAGACCCGTGAGTACAGGGAAGTCGAAATAGGCGCTCTCGGGCTTATCGAGAAAGACCCCCTCACTGTCGACCAAACTCACGTGACCGCCCACGTTGGCGTAGGCCACGGGTTTCCGTTCAACAACTCGAATCACCAAACGGCTGGGCAAAACGCGCGTTAAGGTCGCGCTATGCACCCAGGGTATCGACTCCACTTGTTTGCGCACATCCTCCAGTGAAAGGCGCAGAACTTTCAGGCCAAACCCGTTGTTCCCGCGCACAGGCAATCCCAGAGCGGCGGCAACGTCCTCGCGGGTAACAAAGTGATTGGCCATTAACTGAATATCGTCCCCAGAACGTAATTCGAATCTGGGGGACGTCAAGACGAAGGTTGTAAGGAAATAGCTCGCGATTCCGAGCGGCGCCAGAGCGGTGACGACAAAAATCGTCCACTGCCCGCTCCACGAGAGCCCGCGGCGGCGCACGGTCACCGCCTTCTGTCGACGGAGATAGGGTGATTCCTCTTCGCCGTCCAACCCTTGTGCCGAGAGCGTCGCTTCATCCTCGATCAACTTCCTGGCCATTCGATACCTACCGGGATTGGGGAATTAAGTGACATCACCCCTCACCCCCCAACCCCTCTCCCCCAAAGGGGCGAGGGGAGAAATAACCTGAACTTAGGCCCTCGCCCCCTTGGGGGAGAGGGTGTCCGTCAGCCGACGGACAGGTGAGGGGGTTGGTCCGTCACGATATTCTGTAACCCTCAGTGAACTCCTTGGACTCCTCGTCGCCTGTCTCCGCTTCAGCCCACTCCCAAGCCAGCCGGACGGTTTCTGATCTCGGCCGCCAAGGCATCGCCAATCTTCCACACGCTTCCCGCGCCGACCGTCAAGATCAAGTCGCCGCGCCGCAAGTCACCCAGAACGCCGTCGATAACAGCCCGCTCGGAAGGAGCATATTCAGCGTGGTGATTACCCAACTCGGCCATCCGCTCCACCAGGCGCTCGGCTGTGACGCCCGGGATGGGTTTCTCGCTTGCCGGATAAATGTCCAGGACATAAACGCGATCGGCGGCCTTGAAACTCTGCGCAAAATCATCCATCAGGAACTGGGTGCGCGTATAACGGTGTGGTTGGAAAATGGCGATGACCCGTTTGGCGCCCCAAAGACGGGCCGCCTCCAGCGTGGCGCTAATTTCCGCCGGATGATGCCCATAATCATCTACGATCGTTACGCCTTCGAATTCCATTTTGACCTGGAATCGACGGTCAGCGCCGCGGAAGCACGTCAGTCCCTCACGAATCTGCTCAGGGCGCAGTCCGAGCTCTAATCCCACCGCGACGGCCGCCAGAGCATTCTGCGCGTTGTGCCGGCCCGGAACATTGAGGTTAAAGCTACCCAGATGCTTCTCACCGGCGTCGACTTCAAAACTCGAGCCGTGCGGCTGCAGTTGGAGCGAACTTCCCCTCACGTCAGCGCCCGATTCGAGACCGTAGGTCACGACGCGCCGCCGGATGTGAGGCAGCAGGTCTTTAAAGCGCTCGCCCCAGGGGGCATCCGAACAAGCCACCACCGCGCCGTAGAACGGGACTTTGTTCGCGAAGGCAAGGAAAGCGGAAGTTATTTCGTCCAGGTCGCGGTAATGATCCAAATGCTCGCGGTCAATATTGGTAATCACCGCAATTGAAGGAAGAAGATAGAGGAACGAGCGATCACTTTCGTCGGCTTCGACAACCATCAGCTCGCCCTTGCCCAGGCGGGCGCTCGAGGCGAAAGCATCCAAGCGTCCGCCAATAACGGCCGTCGGATCGAGCCCGGCTTGGGTCAGGATCACAGCGATCATTGAGGTAACCGTCGTTTTCCCATGAGCCCCGGCCACCGCGACGCAGAATTTCAGGCGCATCAATTCCGCAAGCATCTCGGCCCGGGGAATAACGGGGATTTGCAGACGGTGTGCCTCCTCGACCTCCGGGTTGTCAGAGGGGACCGCGGAAGAAACCACGACTACTTGGGCATCCAGGAGGTTTCTCGCGGCATGGCCTTCCGAGACCCGCGCGCCTAGCTTTGACAACCTCTCCGTGACCGGTGTCGCCTTGAGGTCAGAACCTGAGACCGTAAACCCCAGGTTGAGCAATACCTCGGCGATGCCGCTCATGCCGATGCCGCCAATTCCCACGAAGTGTATTCTGCGAATCTTGCCCAACATGATCATGTCGTATTTGTAGCGGCGAGTTTACCTCGCCAGGTGGCGGCGTAAAGCCGCTTTGACACAGAGTGGCGGCGTAAAGCCGCCTCTACTACGTCTGTGTCGCAGCCAACCCCTCCACCAGGTCTGCGATTTGCGCAGTCGCCTCCGGCCGCGCCAGAGTTTTCGCAGCGCGTTCCATTTCGATCAACCTCATCGGTTCACTGATCAGATCGCTGATTTCGCGAATCAACCGCTCCGGGGTCAACTCCGCCTGGACTATGATTCGGGCAGCGCCGGCGCGCTCGAAGGCGCGGGCATTTGCCAGTTGATGTTGGTCGGTAGCCGCCGGAAAAGGTATCAGCAATGAGGCCCGTCCCGCCGCCGCCAACTCAGCCACCGCGGCGGCCCCGGCGCGTGTAACCACCACATCAGCACGCGCCAAGGCCCCCGGCATATCCTCGATGAAAGCGCAGACATGAACAGCCAGGTTGTGTTTCAGATATGCCTCGCGCACCAGGTTGTAGTCCGCTTCTCCCGTCTGATGGACCACCTCGATCCGCCCTGATTCACGTTCGAGAAACGGAGCGCATTCGACCATCACCTCATTGATGGCCTTCGATCCCTGACTGCCCCCAACCACCAGGATACTAAAAGGCGCGTGGTGACCCTTCGGCGGAATCGCATGGAAAGCCGCTCGAACCGGAAGGCCGGTGACGCGAGCCTTCTCACCGTAGAATCGTGCGGCCTCCTCGAAGCCAACCGCCGCCACGCGCACCACTGGCGCCAGGACGCGGTTTGTGAAACCCGGCAAAGCATTGGGCTCAATAAGCACGGTCGGAATATCCTGGAGGGCGGCTTCCAGCATCACGGGTCCAGCCAAATACCCTCCCACACCTACCACTACCTGGGGCCGAAAGTCCCGCAGGGCCCTAGCTGTTGCCACCGCCGTTCGAGGAAGCACCAGTAAGTTCCGCAAACCACGTATCCCACCGATCCCCTTAAGCCCCGCCGCCCTGATGGTACGAAGAGTAAAACCGGCCCCCGGAATCAAACGCGCCTCGAGCGGTCGCGTGGTGCCGAGAAATTCGATCACATACTTCACGCCAGAGCGTTCCAGGCGGGCGCCACGAGCGCGCAGTTCCTGCGCCACAGACAGCGCCGGAAAGATATGACCCCCGGTCCCTCCGGCGACCATCAGAAATCGCATCGCGCACTACCCGTCCAGGATTAGCGTCCTGGTTTGGCGCATAGCGCTGGCCTTCAGGCCAGCATTTGCCGACCCTTCGCTGCGCTCAGGGCAGGTTCTGAAGGTCGGCGCTACATTCTAGGCTTCGTCTTGCGAAATGTTCAGGAGCATGCCCACCGCGGCCAGTGTCACTAACAGTGACGACCCACCGTAACTAATCAGCGGCAATGGGATGCCTTTGGTCGGAAGCAGGCCGAGCACCACGCTCATGTTGACGAGTGCCTGTCCGACCACCATCACGGTCAAACCTATGGCCAGCAGCCGGCCAAACTCACACGAACATCTCGCGCTCGCCCGCAAACCTCGCCAGAGAATAATTGCAAACGCCACGATGAGAATGAAAGCTCCGATGAACCCTAGTTCCTCGCTCACGACGGCATAGATGAAGTCAGTCTGAGGTTCCGGAAGATAGAAAAGCTTCTGCTTCCCCTCCATCAGTCCGACCCCGGAAATCCCGCCTGTGCCGACCGCGATAAAGGACTGAATGATGTGAAAGCCTTTTCCGAGCGGGTCGGAATAGGGGTGCAGGAACGCAAGAAGGCGGTTGTACCGGTAGTTCGAGTGGAATATCAGCCAGTAAACTATAGGAGCAGCCCCAGCCGCCGCGCCGGCGAAATACCTGGCTTGAAGCCCCGCTACGTATAGCATAGCCGCTACGATCATGGCGATGGCGAGTGCCGTTCCAAAATCGGGCTCCACCACCACGAGCGCCATGGTTGCCCCACTAACCAAGCCGACAGGAAGCAGCGTGTGGGCAACGTCGTTTACTTTGCCGGACCGCTGCTCGAGGAAATAGGCCATGAAAATGATTATCACGAGCTTGGCAATTTCCGAAGGCTGCAAGCTTGCAGGCCCCAAATGGAGCCAGCGGTGCGTGTTGTGGGTGCGCGGGGCGAATAAAACCACCACGAGGAGCAACATCTCGAAGGCCAGCGCCGTAAACACCACCAGAGGGCTTCCCAGGCGGCGATAGTCTACATACATCATGACGACCAAGGCTACGAACCCCGCCCCCGCCCACGCCAACTGACGAAGTAGGAAATAGGTGCTGTTGCCGTTGAATTTCTCCGTGGCCACCACCGCCGACGCACTGAAGACCATCAGAGCCCCGAAAAGCGTCAATGCCACGACGGTGCCGAAAAGGACCTTGTCGGATTGGAGTCGCCTTGACATATTTTACTAATCCATTCGAGGCAGCCTTAGTTGGGCCGAGTCGGTTCGGTCTGTCGACTTCGGCTTCTTCTCCTCCGCGATCTTCGGGCTCGGTTCTTCCTCTATCGTACTGGTTTCGAGTTTATCGACCTCAGTTGATTTGCCGGCGGGAGGACCTTGCTCCTCGAACCTTCCTTCATACGGCAACGGAGCGCCTTCGTTTCTCTCCGGCGTAGCCGGAGTTCGCAGGTGCCGCGTTTCCGACCGGTCCGAGTAATCTTCTTCCAATTCGACGTCCGCCGGAAAATACTCGTCGGCATTTGTTTCGTACACAAGGGTCAGTTCGCGAATCGCTGGCTCGGGGTGCGGAGCAGTGTCAGCGACCTGTTCCGCGTGCTCCTCGACAGAGGCGGCGGGTTGCTTGTCTTCGACCTCCGCCGCTGGTGTCTCTACTTCCGGCTCGGCGGCTACCTTGGGGACCTCTTGACGTGAGAAAGCCGGAGCGGCGGCTTGTTGATCTTCGACCGCGGACGCGGGTGTCTCTGCTTCCGGCTCCGCGATCACCTGGGCAGCCTCTTGACCTGAGGAAGCAGGTGGCTGCGCCTGAGCGTGGTCAGGGACAGCGGGCGCCGCCTGAACACGCGCGGAGGCATCCGCGGTCCAGCGCCTCGCTTCCCGTTTCTTCCACCTCCATTCGGCCGTGCCCGATTTCAGATCCTGCACTAGTTGCCCCACCAACTCCTTAAACACGCGGCCTCGCTCTTCATAATCCTGGAACTGATCAAAGCTCGAACAGGCGGGAGCAAGCAGAACCACATCCCCTGGCCGGGCGCGTTGGAAAGCCTCCGGCACGGCCGTCTCGAGGTTGCCGGCGTGAACCAACTCCACGGCGCCCGAGAGTTCCTGAGCAATGCGATCCGCCGCCGCGCCGATCAGGAGAACTTCGCGCACCCTGTCCTTCACAAGGGGCCGCAGAGGAGTGTAGGGAGCGCCCTTGTCCTTCCCACCCATAATGAGGTGGACGCCGCGCTCGAAGGCCGCGAGCGACTTCGCTGTGGCATCGACGCTGGTGGCTTTGGAATTGTTGTAAAACTCGACCCCGCAGACATCCCGCACGTACTCGAGCCGATGTTCGACGCCTTTGAATTCCCGCACCGCCTTGCGCACAGCATCGAAGTCCGCTCCCAAGACGCAGGCCGCCGCTGCCGCTCCCAGAACGTCTTCGAGATTGAAACTGCCGCGAAGCCGCACCTCCTTCGTCTCCAGAAGTACCCGCTGCAAATGTCCAGTGCGGTACACGATGTTTCCGTTTGATACGAAGAGGCCGCAAGGAATCTCTTCCAGCCGGCTAAAGAACACCTTGCGGCTCACCAAGGCGGGACCGAGGCTGCGTACCCAGGGATCATCGGCATTCAGGACGGCGAAATCGTCCGCTCGCTGATTGCGGAAAATCTGCCGTTTGGCCTGGGCATAGGCTTCGAATGTCGGGTGGCGGTCCAGGTGGTTCGGCGAGATATTCAGCAGCACAGCTACGTGCGGGCGAAAGTCACGAATCGCCTCCAGCTGAAAACTGCTCAATTCGGCGACCACGATCGAGCCGGGCTTGAGCGATTCCACAGCGCTGCTCAAAGCCACACCAATGT
>Ga0187879_10001095_pt1 | contig 18438 bp, 18 predicted proteins | sample June2016WEW_19_1_FD_132423 | JGI IMG/M metagenome (GOLD analysis project Ga0187879, IMG submission 132423) | Peatland microbial communities from SPRUCE experiment site at the Marcell Experimental Forest, Minnesota, USA - June2016WEW_19_10 | ecosystem: Environmental > Terrestrial > Soil >... | reverse complement strand
TGGCCTCGGCCGCAGCGACGGCCTCGCCGTAACTGCAGGTGCACCACGATCCGTCGGCGCCGCGCTCGGCGACCAGCAGATGATCCGGGCCCGCTGCTGCCCACGCCCTGACGCTGTGCACGATGGTGACCGGGTAGTCCCGCAACGGCTCGACCGAGCGCAGCAGCAGGCTTCCGTCCGCCCGTTCCTGCATTGCGACGTGCTGGCGCGCGAACAGGGTCATGTCATCGTGGTCCGTCATGATTCTCTCCCGCTTTTATCCATGGGACCGCTGCGCTGGCCCCGGCCAGCGCAGGGCTGCTCTCTCAAGAAAGCAGCCTTTACTGGTGACCGCGACAGGGCCATAGGTCCCGACCGGAAATCGCTAGGGCCTCAGCCTGGCGGGCGGCAGCAGCCGGCGGAGCAGCCGTTGTGATGCCGGGACCAGCCCGCATCGCGCCCGGGCATACCGCTCGCACGCTTGCTCAAGGCGCAGACGATCGCTTCCGAGTCGCCCGGAAGGGCGCGCTCACGCTCGAACGTCAGCCCGATGCCGGGACTGAGCGACGGCCTCAGCTGCGTCCCGGCTCCGAACAGCGAGGGCAATCGGCCGGTGGCCGGGCTCCCTGAGCTGCCCGGCATCCCCGGGACAGTTTGGGCTGCTGCCTGCCCCGGACAAGCTGCTACGCCTGCGACTGGGTGATGTTGACCAGCCACGAGACGCCGAAGCTGTCGACGCACATGCCGAACTCGTCTCCCCAGACCTGCTTCTGCAGGGGCATCGTCGTGGTCCCGCTGGCGGACAGCTTCTCCCAGTAGCCGCGCAGGGCGTCGGCGTCGTCACCGCTGAGGCTCACCGAGAAACCGGACATCGGGCGGTGTTCCATGTCGCTGGCGCTATCGGCGCCCATGATCGTGTAGCCCGCGTCCGTCTCCAGCATCGCGTGCATGATCCGCTCGGCGTCGGGCGACTCGTTGGCGCCGAATTGAGCGAACGTGTTGAGGCTGAGGTTGCCGCCGAACACGCTGGCGTAGAACTCCATCGCCTGGCGGGCATTGCCGTTGAAGCTGAGGTACGGATTCAGCCGAGAGGCCATGGTCTTCTCCTGCAACGTGCGCGGTGGACGGAACCCTCAGGGGACTCTAGCGGACCAGACCGCTAGATCCCGCTGAATGCCAGGCGACCTATAAGCCATCCGCTGGCGCGCGGGTCACCGCATGTCCTTCCAGACGATGGCCGACAGCCCGTCGATCGTGTCGATGCCGTACTGCTCCGTGGGACTGCCGGTGGTCAGGACCGCCATCAGGTAATCTCGCCCCAGGCCTGAGATCCATCCGATGCTGTTGATCTGCCAGTCGGTATCCTCGTCGTTCAGCGGCAGCCAGCCGTTCTTCAGGGCCACCGTGGCCCGGATCGGGACACTGCCGGAGACTCCCCAGCGCTGCGATGACGTCACGTGTTCCATGAGCCGAAGTACGTAGCTGCGCTGCCCGTAGGTCAGCAGCGAGCCCGGCGCGAAGAGCTGCTGGAGCAATGTGATCTGGTCGGCGGCCGTGGTCGTGGTCAGGCCCCAGCCCGGCCACGGAAAGCCAGGACATTGCACGCAACGAGACGGCGAGGTATGCCTCAATCCAGCCGAGGCATTGAAAGACCGGATTTGGCCGGGCCCGCCGGCTGCGTACCACAGACTCGTGGCGGCGTCGTTGTCGCTATCCTCGATCATCCGCTGCGCGAGCGCCGAATCCGCGGCCGGGAGTCCGGCACCGGTGTCCCGGCTCCGGGCCATGAGCGTCTCCAGAATGTCGAGCTTGACGATGCTCGCCTCCGCTTGCGCCTGGCCCTGCCCTAGATTCCAGGTCTGGCCCGTGCCGATGTCGTAGACGGAGGCCAGGACGGTGCCACTTCGCCCCGTGACATACGACGTAGCCGCCGAAAGCGGGTCCCGGTGCCGGGCCGGCGGCTGATGGGCAGCGAAATTCGACGGGCTATGGCTGGCAACAGGCGTGCGCGGCCGGGCGCCCGTACCCCGGTACGCGGGCCCGCCCGCGCCGGTCCGCTGAAACCCGGACGTCAGGAGAAAGCCCGCAGTTAAGGCGATGAGGACCGCGGAAGCCGCAAGCCCGGCCCTTGCCCACGGGGAGAACATCGTTCTGGCCCGAGAGTGTGGTGCCCTGACATGGCTCATGCGTCGCAGCCGCCCGCATCGGCCGAATCTGGGCGCACGCCAGGACGCAGTCGCAGCGGCCCGCCGATCTCGTCCGGCACGGCCTTGACCATTTTATGGATTAACACCCGAAAACTCCGCTTTCCGCGAGACTGAGCGCTCTTCGGTCAGGGCAGCGCTGCCTGGCATTTTATTGCCCTCCGGCGCAGGGCCTTGTGGATGCGGTCGTCGCTGCTCTCGGAAAGTCACCGCGGCCGGCCAGTCGGCCTGCGGCTTCCGCGACCGAGAAGATCACCACCCCCACCCTCGCCCAGCGGCACGCCTTCGGCCTCCTCAGCGCGACCATCTCGATCATTCTAGAGTAGACACCAGCAAATCATCCCAAATCGACCAGCTCGCGCGTCATCCGCCACGAAAGTGAGATGCAACTCGCAGCGGCATGTATCAGCGGCACCATGCGGTACTCCTACCAGGTATCTGGCACGTTGCGGTGCCAGTGGAAGCCTCCTTTCTCCGGCGGCGTCCGGGTGGCGCCCTGCTGACAGGTGGCTTCATACGCCGTACAATTTTTTCACCTGATGCCTTGTCGAGGGTCACTTTGAACCTGCCCCGGATCATACGTTTCAGCTCGCTTGCGGGCCTGTTGCTTCTGCTCCTAGCCAGCTGCGGTGCGCACGCAACCGTTACTGGCACGAAGCATATTTCGCCTAGTATTGGGTTCACTGCTACTACGCCAATCGTGGGCACCGGACCGCCGTCATCGCAATCATCCGGCAGCGGCAGCGGGGGCGGCGGTGTTTCGATATCCCTGCCGGGATTGCCGATCGGTAACACCAGCCCAGAGGCCGGGAACGCCAACGGTTACGCTGAGTGCGTTAGTGCTGGCTGGCTAGGACAAATGCCCTCCGGGATTACACTGAAGGTAACCAACGTAGTGGCCGCCCCTCCATTCACGGTGGTCGACCTGACTACCGCTGGCTGTGCTGCGGCAAGCCAAGCTAGCCCACCGTGCGTGACTCTCCAGCTCAGCGCCGCCGACAACGAGAACGGGCCTGGGTGCTTTGTCGGTGTCGAGTGGACAGGAACGGGACAGCCACAAAACACAACGGGACATCTGGAATTCGAGGGCGAGTTCAGCTGCCCGAATGCTGATTTGGCGACATGCCAGAAAATCGGCGCCGATATCCTGAGCAATGCGGGGCAACCGCAGATGATCCCCTTCGATTTTTGCATAGACTGTGGTCTATCGACCCCGACCCCGCCGGCGAGTGCAGGTCCGACGCCGCCGACAGGCCCGAGTTCGGCCAGCACGGGACCGACACCGCCGACAGGCCCGAGTTCGGCCAGCACGGGACCGACACCGCCAAGTACGAGTTCGCCTTAACCGCGGAGCTCAATTAAGGTGAACGACGACCGACCCGCCGTTAGCCAGATTGAACAATGGGTCAGCATCGCGACCACCATCGTCGCGCCCGTGACGGTGCTCGGCGCCCTATTGTTTTACTTCGGCTACGTCTCATCCTCGGCAGAATACGCATATTTCGGCATTAACGTCGACACGATAGGACTCAGCACCCAAGACTACATCATGCGCAGCCCGCAGACTCTCCTGGTGCCCCTGCTCGTGCTCACGCTCGCAAGCGCCGGATTTCTGATGCTGAATGCCGCGGTCCGCGGCCGGATCGCTGCGGCGGCCGCCCAGACAGCCGACGCGGCGAAGCCCAACGCTAACCCAGCGCATCATGTCGAGCACATACGGTACATAGTCCAACGGTCGAGAGTCATCGGCCTGGCCGTGCTCATAGCTGGCGTCGTCTTGCTTTTCACCTACTCCTACGTTCGCAACTGGGCGTTGTACGGCCTGGTGACACCGCTTCTGATCGGCCTTGGCGCCGCCATTATTGCCTACGGGTCCCGTCTGCTGAACCTTTTGAAACGATTGCAGGAGCAGCAGGCGCCAACCGCTGCCAAAGACGAGGGACCCATCCGGGCCACGCCTGCACATGCAGATAGTTCTGTTCTAGCGCGCAGGGTCGCCGGCATGTTGATCTACGTCGTCATCGCCGCGAGCATCTTCTGGGCCACCGCCACCGTTGCACAGTGGTCAGGTCTCGGTCTAGCCCAGTACGAGGCAGAGCATTTCGATAATCTGCCCAGCGTCATCCTCGACACCAAGGAGCGGTTGTTCCTGCTTGATCCGGGCATAGAGGAGATTCAACTGCCTCCATCGGAGGGCCAGACGTTCCACTACCGGTACTGGGGCTTGCGCCTGCTCATCGTGGGTCAGGAGCGGATGTTCCTCATACCGGACCGGTGGTCCGTAAACGACTCGACGCTGGTCCTTCCACTCGATGGCTCAGTACGTGTCCAGTTCCAATTCCAGAACCAGCCGCCATGACGACGAAACGGCCGCGTGGTCGGTCAACTCGGGGCTCAAGGTCACTTGGAAGCCCGCATGGCCTGCTCCTTCCGGAACCCCGCGAACCAGCGCCGCCGTGTCCGGACCGCCTGCACCCGAAGCGCCCGGCGATCACAAGCCGTCACACCCCGGCGATCACGTCTGGTAACCAGACCCCGGTTAACTTCGAAGAGCCATACAAGTGGCCCCCGATACGAGAAGCGGCGAGCCCCGATACAAGAAATAGACGGGGAGGGCTCCGCGTAGCGCGGATCGCCATTGCGCGGTGCGCGGACCAGAATCCGTTACCCCGCGTCTTCTGAGCAAGCCCTTCCCGCCAGTCTTTATTGTACCTCAGAACTCCCACCGGAGAGCGAGATCGTCCCGTTCGCGTTCGCGGCGTGCTCAACGACGGGCCCGCACATCCTGTCCGTAGGGCCAGTCAGGAAATAACATCCGACGACCACTTTCCCCACCGCGCCGAACGCGGCGCAGTCAGATGGCCGGAAATAGGGCGCCGACTTGATCTTCCAGCGGCGCCGCCGACGTGAGGCGGTTGTCGATGGCCACGTGCGGGGCAGCGGGCCTTGTGTCGAGCCGCATGCTGGCGATGAACTTCTCGAAGTCCGCCAGCTTGGCCGAATCCCGCTCGGACCGGCGAGCGGCAAGCCGATGGCGGAGGGTGGCCGCATCTGACCGGACCCAGACCAGCCGCACTGGTCCGCCGCCAAGCTCGGCGACCCATGACTGCCACCGGCGAGCGTCGTGGATCTGCTGGGTGAAGGGAGCCGACAGCACAACGGGGCAGCCGTGGGAGCGAACCTCGCGAGCAGTGGCCGTGATCCCGGCGTACTCGTGGACCTTGATGTGCCGGTCATACCACGGGCCTTCGCGCTCCCCCATGGGCCGCTTGGCGGCCATGAGCATCGCTGCCACGAACGACCCGTACATCGTGTCTTTATCAAGGAGCGCCGGTGGCGGAACGAGTCTCGCGAGCACGATGCTCGCTACCGTGCTCTTACCGGATCCGGGTGGGCCAGCCACCACCCAGGCAGCCGCAGGGACGGTCATGCGCAGCGAGTATAGGACGCCGCGATACGGGTTCCGCGCGGGTGGCGTTAGCCTCGTTCCATGACGTCGATCTCCGACAGTGCCCGGGCTGTGCTGGAGTCGCCGGCCCTGGCTCATCTTGTGACGTTGGAGCCTGACGGCAGTCCTCAGGTGACCGTCGTGTGGGCCGGGCTGGACGGCGATGAGATCGTCGCCGCGCATCTCTCCGAGCACCGCAAGGTCCGCAACATCCGTAATGACAGACGTGTTGCGGTGTCATTTGAGACCCCGGAGCGCAACGCGCAGGGCCTGACCGACTACCTCGTCATCTACGGCACGGCCCGGATCACGGAAGGGGGCGCCGCCGAGCTGCTCCAGCAGCTGGCGCACGTCTACCTTGGACCTGATGTCCGCTTCCCGCCCATGGACAGTCCGCCAGCCGGCTACATCACCCGCATCACCGTGGACCGTATTTCCGGCGTGGGCCCTTGGACGGCCCAGCGCTGAACATGGCAGCCCGGTACCGGGATGGCAGCTACCGCAAAGCCGGTCACCGAGCCAGGCATCAGTGCAGCGCTACGGGTGTCCCGCGACACTGATTACGGCATCCTCGGGGCCTTCATGTCGCCTTGGCGTCTGGGGAACGTGGGGCCCCTGGGCACGCTGGCGATTCTGGGAACCAGGGGGCATGAGGGGCCTGGGTGGCCTGGCGTGACTGAGCTGACCGCGGCGCGAGCCGCTCGCCGGGCCTGGTGGCGTGAAATGAGCACCGCTATGACGAGGATCACTTTTTGAGACATCGGGCAGCCAGCTAGGAATTATGGACGCGCCGGGAATTCCTGGTATCCGCCCACGTTAGAGGCAGCTCCGCGCTGCGCGAGCGTCTCCCCGCGCCTGAAAAGCGACCGACGGGAATGACCGGGCCCGATAGGGGCAAATCTCGGAAAATAATCAAGCAAATTTGGGGTTAACGGCGGGCGTGGGTAGGTTTACACCGGATGAGCGAAACGAAATGAGGGCCGGATGGCAGACCCCTAACCCTGGCTGCACCGTGACGGATGCGGATCCTGCTCTCGGCGATGAGAGGATGATCCATGATCCACCAGGCAGCAGTTGTCACAGCGGTGGAGATGCACCGCGAAGCAGCCGCCAGGCCCACGGCGGATGTTGTCGTGCGCCGAGGTGATTCCGTCAGCGGAATCGCCGCCAGGTACCACATTGAATGGCCCGGGCTGTACGAAGCCAACCGGAAAGTCATCGGGGGAAACCCCAACCTGATAACCGTCGGGGAGCGCCTTCGCATACCCACTGCGGCGTCAGCAGCCCATCTGGCCGCCTCCTACCGGGCAGCTGCGGTCGTGTTGGTGCCCGTTTCCGCGGCAGCTGCGACCACGGAGCCGGTGGCTACGCAGGCCGCCTCAGCGCAGGCCCCCTCAGCGCAGGCCCCCTCAGCGCAGGCCACCGCACCGGCGGGCTCCTTCCAGCAGTGCGTCATCTCCAGAGAGAGCGGTGGCGATGCCCAGGTCATGAACGGAAGCGGCCACTACGGCCTCTACCAGTTCAGTTACTCGGCCTGGACCGGTGCCGGGGGTAACGCGGCTGATTTCGGGCATGCGTCCGCTGCCGAGCAGAACCAGGTATTCGCCACGGCCTACGCCGAGGATGGGACCTCGCCGTGGGCGCCGTATGACGGCTGCTGATGCCCAGCAAGCCGGGCCGTCACAGGACGGCCAGGCGGGGCTGAGCAGGTAACTGCATGTGGGCGGCGACGGACCCGGACCCGTGGTCGTCGCCCACCCTAAGCCCCCGGCAATGCGCCCTCTACATGCGCCTTGCATCCCGGATCTCAGCCCGATATCGCGGTGCCTGGCACAGCGGACTAGCTGCTGTCGGGCTCATGGGCAAGCCACAGAACGGCAAGGGGCGGCAGAGTGAGTGTCGCGGAGTAGTCGAGATCGTTCCAGCTGGTGGCCTCGGCGGTGACGGTACCGGTGAGGACGTTGCTGCCCCCGAACTTCGCGCTGTCGGAATTAAGGATTTCTGTCCAGCGTCCCGGATGCGGAAGCCCGACGCGGTAGTCAGGCCGAGGCACCGGCGTGAGATTCGCGAGGCAGGCAATGCTGCGCCCGCCCGCCACCGGGAACCGGAGAAACGACAGCACGCTGTTATCTGAGTCGTTGGGGTCGATCCAGCGAAAGCCCGGCCAGTCGAAGTCCTGCTCCCACAGTGCGGGCTCCTGCCGGTACACCGCATTGAGCGCGCGGACCAGCGCCTGCACTCCGGCGTGCTCCGGGTAGTCGAGCAGGTGCCAGTCGATGCTGCCCTCATGCCGCCACTCGTCGTTCTGGGCGAGCTCGCCGCCCATGAACAGCAGTGGCCGGCCGGGATGCGCCCACATCCAGGCCAGCAGGGCACGCAGGTTCGCCAGCTGCTGCCAGCGGTCCCCCGGCATCTTGGCGAGCAACGAGCCCTTTCCGTGCGATACCTCGTCGTGGCTCAGCGGCAGGATGAAGTTCTCGGTGAACGCGTACAGCAGCGCGAATGTGAGCTCGTGATGGTGGTAGCGCCGATGCACGGGATCGATGGCGAAATACTCCAGGGTGTCGTTCATCCACCCCATGTTCCATTTGAACCCGAAGCCCAGCCCGCCCAGGTAGGTGGGGCGGGAGACGGCCGGCCAGGAGGTGGACTCCTCGGCAACCAGCATGACCGAGGGATGGTGCTGGTACACGACCGCGTTGGTTTCCTTGATGAAGTCGATGGCCTCCAGGTTCTCCCTGCCACCGAACCGGTTGGTGATCCACTCGCCCTCCCGGCGCGAGTAGTCCAGGTAAAGCATCGAGGCCACAGCATCGACGCGCAGGCCATCGAGGTGGAATTCCTCGATCCAGAACAGCGCGTTGGCGATCAGGAAATTCCGGACCTCGTGGCGCCCGTAGTTGAACACCAGCGTGCCCCATTCAGAGTGTTCTCCCAGGCGGGGGTCGGCGTGCTCGTACAGGGCCGTGCCGTCGAAGCGCGCCAGCGCCCAGTCGTCCTTGGGGAAGTGCCCGGCGACCCAGTCGACGAGCACCCCGATGCCCGCCTGGTGCAGCCGGTCAACCAGATAGCGGAAGTCGTCGGGCGTCCCGTGCCGCGAGGTCGGCGCGTAAAACCCCGTCACCTGATAACCCCAGGAGCCGGAGAACGGGTGCTCCGCGATCGGGAGGAACTCGACGTGCGTGAAGCCGATGTCGGTGAGGTACTCAGGCAGGACCTCGGCCGCCTCGCGGTAGGTCAGCGGGCGCCACGCGCCATCGGCGTCCTGGGTCAGCCGCCACGAGCCCAGGTGACATTCGTAGATCGACACAGGAGCATGCAGCACGTCGGTGGCCTGCCGGTCGGCGAACCACGCTGCGTCATGCCATTCGTACCTGCTGTGGGTGACGATGCTCGCGGTGGCCGGCGGCACTTCGGTGGCGAACGCGAACGGGTCCGCCCGCAGGCTCACGTGTCCGTGCTGGCTCACTACCTCAAACTTGTAGTGCTGGCCGGGGCCGACCTCGGGCAGGAAGATCTCCCAGACCCCGGAACTGCCCAGCACTCTCATCGGGTGAATGCGGCCGTCCCAGCCGTTGAAGTCGCCGACGACCCGCACCGCCTGAGCGCTGGGCGCCCACACCGCGAACGACGTGCCGGACCGCCCTTGATGTACTCGCACCTGCGCGCCGAGATGGCGCCATAGTCCCTCGTGCCGACCCTCGGCCAACAAGTGAAGGTCGAGCTGCCCGAGCGTGGGCCAGTACCGGTACGGATCATCGGCTGCCGTCACGACGCCGGCTGGATAGGTCGCCTCCAGACGATAGTCCGGGAGGTCCGGACCTTCCAGCACCCCCGCGAACACCCCAGCGCCGTGCACCCGGCTCATTTCGATCCGCTGCTCACCGGCGAGGATGACCATACCGATTGCATCGGGCCGCCACCCGCGGATCACCACCCAATCGCGGCCGTCGTCGTCCCGTACCGGGTGCGCGCCAAGCAGGCTGTGCGGATCGTGGTGCTGACCGGATACCAGACGCTCAAGATCCAGGCCGTCCGCCGTCAGCCCAAGATGAGCCGGTGAGTCCATGCTCTCCCCCTCCCGCGCAACGCCCGCGACGGACCCTTGAATCCCGAAATGCAACCATCTCGCCCCTCTCGCGTAACACGTGCGGGATAGCCCGATAGGACGTGAATAATCCCCATGCTACGCATCGTCCCTCTTGGGAGACAGGCTGTGGAGGCCAATCTAGAGCAAACTAGGTAGCTGGCCGCTTGAGGCATAGTGTTCCACCCCGTGCCTGAGTGAAGAGCCCGCGGGCCGCTCCTACTGCCAGCTTGCTGGCCTGCGGGCCGGCCGCGTGCGGACGGCACTCCGCACCGGGGGCCTGAGTCAACTGGCGCAATCCGTGCGGTGACCTGCGCGTCACTGTAGGGTCCCGGGGATGGCGCGCGCGGCGCGGGAATCTCACGCGGTTGCCGCCGCCTCGGTCGCGGGGCCATCCGCCAGACGACGGCGAAGGGAGATCTTCTGTCGTCCGGCTGCATGGGCTCCAGGCTTGGATAATCCGTTCCGATGGAGGGGTAGATACGTGAATCGACTGACCTGCCTCGTAGCGGCCACCGCGGCTGCTGCGAGCATCGCGGCATTAGGTGCGACTTCCGCGGCGACCGCCAGCACCCGCCCGGGCAACGCGGCGGTAGCTGCGGCGGCCGCAAGGGCCGCGCTGCGCTACGTCACCGCCAACCCGCCCGCAACGAATCAGCCGGTCCCCGGCACGCGGGCCAGCGTCCAAGGGCCGACAAGGTTACTGTCGGGGAACTGGTCTGGCTACGCCAACGACGACTCGAAGGGTAACGCCTACAGCAAAGTCAGCGCCGGCTGGACTGAACCCGCCGTCACCTGCCCAACCAAGGAAGACCAGCTCGCGGCCTTCTGGGTCGGTATCGATGGCCTCACAAGCTCTAAGGTCGAGCAGGACGGCACGCTCGCGCAGTGCTATGAGGGCAAGGCGTACTACTACACGTGGTGGGAGATGTATCCCACCAACAACATCCAGGTCGTCGGCGGCACCGTGAAGCCCGGCGACAAGATCGCCGCATCGGTGGTCAAGACCGGCACGCGCTACGCGCTCAAGGTCACCGACTCGACCACCAGCGGCAACAACGTCAGCACCACGCAGACCTGCTCGGCATCAGCGTGTATCGACTCGAGCGCCGAATGGATCGGCGAGGCTCCCGGCGGCTCGCGCGGTGAATACCCGCTGGCGGACTTCAAGACGTGGGCGGTATCGTCGGCGTCGGTGACCTCGGGTACCAAGACGGGCACCATCAAGACGTTTCCTGACGACGAGATCACCATGGAGAGTGACACCTACGCACTCGCGACGCCCGGCGCGCTCAACTCGGCTGGCACCGGCTTCACCGACACGTGGGACAACAGCTACTGAGCAAGAGTGGTCGGCCGCGGGCGGGCGGGGATCAAGCCCCGCCCGCCCGCGGCCGTTACCCCGCAGACCGTCCGTGACCTTCCGGCACCGCTGCCACCGCACAAGCCGTATCGTCGATGGCCGGCAGTGGTCACTGGCCGGTTCTTCAGGAACCGGTCCCGGCTACGAGAGTGCGCCGTTGCCGCCACCGAGCCTAGCGGGAGAGCAGTGAGTGATCATCATCGTTCACCAGCGAATCGGGGCATTAGCCTGGTGCTGGCGACGACTGCGGTGGGGCTGATGACGGCCGCGTGTGCCGTCAGTTCCGGGCCGCCGGGACCGTCGGCCGGAGGCGAGCCCCCGGCAGCCTCGGCCCGGCATCCGGCATCAGCACCGGACCGGGCCACAGCACCGGACCGGGCCACTGCGAGCACCCGGGGGGCGCTGGCGGGGATGATCGTGGGAATCGACCCAGGTCACAACGGCGGGAACTTTGATGATCCGTCTTACATCGGCCGGCTGATCTGGAACGGCCGCGAATGGGAGACCTGCAACACCACAGGCACGGAGACCGACAGCGGCTACACCGAGGCCCGGTTCAACTTCGATGTCGCGACGTTCCTGGGCGATGATCTCCGGCGTGCCGGTGCGCGGGTGGTGATGACGCGGACCAGCAACAACGGCGTCGGGCCGTGCGTGACCCGCCGGGCCCAGATCATCAGCCGCAGTCACGCCGACGTGGCGATCGCCATTCACGCCGACGGCGCGCCCGCATCGGGACGCGGCTTCGCCGTCCTCGAGCCGGTCGCTGACGGGCCGAACGACAAGGTGATCACGTCATCGGCGCGGTTCGGCCGCGATGTCCGCGCGGCGGTCCTGGAATACACGACCATGCCGGTCAGCACGTACGACGGGGTGGACGGCATCACTCACCGCGACAACCTTGCCGGGCTCAACCTCACCAGCGTCCCCGACGTGCTCATCGAATGCGGCAACATGCGAAACCCGGCCGATGCCGCCCTGCTAACCTCGGCCGGCTTCCAGCAGCGGATAGCCATGGCCCTGGAGGAGGCGATCATCCGGTTCCTGAGAAAGTAACGGCAGCCCGCGTCAGGCTGACTGCCCGAAACCGGCGCCATGTTCTGCGGTAGCGTGGCAGCCGGTGAGGAGAGCGGGATGGCAAGTGAACTCCGGCTGGCCCGGCGGCAGGGCATCGCCGACATGCTGCATCGCACCGCCTCCCGGGTCCCTGGCAAGCTCGCCATCGTCTCTGGCGTTACCCGGCTGACGTTCGCGGAGCTGGAGGCGGCGGTGTCGCGGACGGCGGCTGCCCTGGCGGCCGAGGGCCTGAGGAAGGGCGACCGGCTGGCGCTACTGTCCCACAACTGCTGGGAGTTCGCTGTCCTGTCGTTCGCGACTGCCCGGCTTGGCGTGATCCTGGTGCCGGTCAATTTCATGCTCGGTCCCGGGGAGGTTGGCTACATCCTCAGCCACAGCGACGCGACGGCGTTCGTTGCCGAGGACGGGTTGGCTGCCACTGCTGTTCAGGCGATCGAGGTAGCCGGGCTCGACATCCCGGCGCGCGCGGTGATCCGGCTGAGCGGGGGCGACGGGCCGCCCGGGTGGGCAGACGTCCAGCAATGGATCGACCGTGCGGGCACGCCGCCGGAGGTCGACATAGCCGACGACGACCCGCTGCGGCTGATGTACACCTCCGGCACCGAGTCCCGGCCCAAGGCCGCGATGCTGTCGAGCCGCTCGCTGATGTGGCAGTACGTTTCCTGCATCATTGACGGCGGGATGGCGGGCGATGACGTGGAGGTGCACGCCATGCCGCTGTACCACTGCGCGCAGCTGGACTGTTTTCTCGGCCCGGATATGTACCTCGGTGCCACCAGCATCGTGCTGCCGGCGCCCGACCCGTCGGCGATCCTGACGACGATCGAGTCGCAGCGGGCGACGAAGCTGTTCTGTCCGCCGACGGTGTGGATCAGCCTTCTGCGGTCACCGGAGTTCGGCCGGGCTGACCTCAGCTCGCTGCGCAAGGGCTACTACGGCGCATCGGCGATGCCGGTCGAGGTTCTGCGTGAGCTGCAGCAGCGGCTTCCCGGCATCAGCCTGTGGAACTTCTACGGCCAGACGGAGATGGCCCCGCTCGCGACGATCCTCGGGCCGGATGAGCAGGTCAGCCGGGCTGGCTCAGCTGGCCGGGCCGCGCTCAACGTGGAAACCAGATTGGTGGACGACGACGATCTAGTCGTGCCGCCGGGCACAGTCGGCGAGATCGTCCACCGCAGTCCGCACGCCACGCTCGGCTATTACAAGGATCCGGCGATGACCGCGCGGTCCTTCCGCAACGGCTGGTTCCACTCCGGCGACCTGGGCGTCATGAGCGAGGACGGCTACCTCACCGTCGTCGACCGGAAGAAGGACATGATCAAGACCGGTGGGGAGAACGTGGCCAGCCGCGAGGTTGAGGAGGCCATCTATCAGCTTGACGGCGTAGCCGAAGCTGCCGTCTTCGGCATAGCCCACCCGCGGTGGGTCGAGGCGGTAGTAGCAGCGGTCGTCCCGAAGCCAGGTGCCTCGCTCACCGGGGAAGCGGTGATCAGGCACACCCGCGAGCTGCTTGCGGGATACAAGACGCCCAAGCGCGTCGTCATCGTTGACGCCCTGCCGAGAAACCCCAGTGGCAAGATCCTCAAGCGGCAGCTCAGGGAAGAGCACAAGGACATCGCCGCAGGTACGTGAGCCTCCGCCGGTAGCCGATGATCGGTGTCACTGGTTATCCGGGGTGTGCCTGGCCATCGCGGTGACGAACAGTCTGCCGTGGTCGATGCGCACCGGCGCGCCGGGAATCGGCACGCTCAGGTGCCTGGCTGCGTTGGGCGGGGTCACCTCGAGATAGGTCGCCACCGAGTCGGATGAGCCGCCGGTACCGGAAAAGTAGGCGACGTCGGCGCTGGCGGTCTCGCCGGGCGATAGCACGATTACGTGCCGGCCCGGGTCCTGGTCGAAGTAGGTGCCGCCCCAGTGTGTGTGCGAGGGCAGCACGTGGTGCGTGCCGTTCTCCAGTCCCAGGCCCGGGTAGCCATCCAGGGAGCATGAGCTGTTCCCGGAGTTGGTCAGGGTGAGGAGGAGCCCGCGGTTACCAAGTCCGGCCTGAGACCCGTGCAGGCCGGCCGACAGGTGCTGCTTGAGACAGCGCGGGACCACGCTGCTCGCGGCCGGCGCTGCGGCTGTGGCCGTGCCTGCGCTCGCGTCCTCGCTGGCGAGGACGGCGGTCCCGGCGGCCGTTGCGAGCGCGGCGGCGCAGGCAAGCGCGGCCGTCAGGCGCATTTTCCTGATCATGATGTGCCTCCCGAAGGCGCGGAACTGGCGGCAGGGCGCCCATCGCCCTGGCGCGCACCCTTCGCCAAGTAAGAGGCCTTAGGGCCGGGGCAGATACACCCCCAGCTGGCGCGCTCAAGGGACAACCGTGACCGGCCAGCGGCTGGCGCGCACGAGGTGGACCGCGAGCGAGCCGACAAAACGATGACCAGCCTTGGTTGAGGCACCGACGATCACGGCGTCCGCCTGCAGTTCGTCAGCAAGCCGGACGATCTCGGTGAAAGGACTGCCGAAACGCTCGATGAATTCGGCCGTGACCCCGATTTGGCTGCTCTGCGTTTCGACGGCTTGGCGCAGTTCACCTGCGATGCCGTGGCGCGTTTCCTGCATTAAGCCGGCGGCGGCCGGGCTGATTCCGGCCGCGACGCCGAAAGTGTGCACGTACAGGCAGACCAGCCGCGCATTCTGCCGCCGGGCCATCCCCGCCGCGTAAGCACCAGCGCGCATCGAGGTGTCTGAGCCGTCCATGGCCACCAGCACCACAACGGGCCCGTCCGAAGGCTGATCGCTCACCCGCCAACCGTACCTATGAACCCAAAACCGGAGCGGCCGGGGTTTTCCATCGGCCTGATCCACCCGCTCGCGCTGCACACCCCTCAGCCCGGCCGGTCTTTGCTGCGGCCCTCACCGGCCCGGGCGCCTGCCCCTCCGGCTGAGCCGCACGCCGAGCAGGACCAGGTCGGCGAGAAGGACGACCACGCCGATGATCAGAAGGTAGAACAGGCCCTTGGCGACCGCGCCGACTATTCCCAGCGCGATCGCCACAATGATCAGCAGCAGAAACAGCGCCATCTCGCGCCCTCCGATCCGCCCGGCATCAGCGACGGGCCAGCCGTCGTTCGCCACCGACGCCGGGTGAGTAACTCAGGTCATAGTGCTTGAAGACCGCTTCTTCGTCGCCGGCGGGCAGCTCCCCGTCAGTGCCGATCGACGGCGCGCTCCGCACCTGGCGCCGGTCGTAGGTGACCTTGACGTATCCCGGGCCCACCGTCGCTCCGGCCAGCGGCACGAAGACAAGCCGGTGCCGGGTCGGCAGGCCGACCGTGACGGTCGCGAAGGCGGGCTCATCGGTACCGGTATCCACATAAACCGACTCCAGCGTCCCGATCTTGTGATCACCGCTGTCGACCACATCCTGGCCACGCCACTCCCTGATGTCGCCAACCCCGAGCATCGCAGTCCTCCTGTCGCTGCTTCCCTATCTCCCCCAGGCTCGCCCCACTGACGCCCCAGCCCCCAGTTTGACGCGCGGCCGTGCCGTCAGCTGAAGTCAGCCTCTCATGGCCGTTGGCCGGCCCGCGCCGCCCGTGACGGCGCGGCGCGAGAGAAGCGCCAGCGCGCTATTCGCGGCTCCCGCTGAAGTGGGCTAGCCAGCTGGCCATGCCCGGTCGGCGGCAACGGGCCGGACTGCCGCGATGGTCACCGTCGTGGTCGCCGCCATGGTCGTTCCCGGGACCGACGTCAGGACCTCCGTCCCTGACCGGACGGCCGCCGCGCCGGTCTACTGAGGGCATGCTCGTCGGCAAGGACGCCCAGCTGGGTGCCAGTTTCGTAACCCCGGGCCTGGTCGGCGAACCTGACTGCCGGCGGCTGGCTGGGCAGCGCGTCGAACCTTGAGAGAAGTGATCGTCATGTCGGCTCTCGTGAAGGGCCGAAGCGACTGGCCGACGGCCCTAGCTGGCCGGGGACCGGCTTGTGCGGTGGCAGCGCCGAGCGTTCCCATTCTTGACTGTGGCGAACTTCCTCGTGCCGCTGGCGTTCTACCCGCTGTTCGGATGGAATGCGGTGCTGATAGCCGGAGCGCTGCGCACCGCCGCCCTCATGACGGCCACCGGTTTTGTCAACTCCGTCTGCCACAAATGGGGTAGCCGGGCCATTGACAGCCGCGGGCACGAATATCGCGCGGACGACAGCCGCGACAACGTGTTCGTGGCTGTCGTGGCCGGCGGCGAGGGCAACCACAGCTGGCACCACGCCGACCCTGCCTGCCCCCGGCACGGCCGCAAGGTCGCGCTGGACGCCGGCGCCCTGGCCTCCGGAGCCGAGCCCGACCACGGCTGGCGCCCCGACGCCACCTGGAGGCTTATCCAGCTCCTGGCCATGTCGGGCTTGATCTACAAGGTTAAGAAGCCGAAAGCGAGAATGTACTTCGCCGACAAGCAGCTGGTCCCCACCCAGTCGCTCCGGCAGACTCACCGTGACTGGCATATTGAGGAGCCGGAGGAGTTGCCGGTGCTCCTTGCATCGTAGCGGCGGGCAAATATCGCCACCAGGAAGCCGCGCCGGGCACCCGCCGGGCGGGCGACCTGGCCTGCCCGCTGCGGGCGTCCTCAGTGCATCGGCTCTGCAGCTTGCCTGACCCCGATCGCGAGTCCGCTGTCGGGGTCGAAGAAGTGCAGGTTGCGGGTATCCACCCCGAGCTCGATGCGGTCGCCAGATCGGACCCGGCTGCGGGCGTTGACCCGCGCCGTCCACAGCGACTTGCCCTCGTGCAGCGGGATCGCCGCCCCCTCTTCTTCCCGCTCTGGGGCCAGGTCCTCGACGTCCTTGTGCTCGACGGGCGGCGCGTCGATGGCGAAGATCACGTGGATCTCGCTCCCGAGTGCCTCGATCACGTGGGTCACGACTGGCATCCGCGGCCACGAGTCCTCGGTCAGGCTCGAGTCCTCGAAATCGGACGGCCGGATTCCGAGGATCACGTCGCGACCGAAGAAAGCTTCGATGCCCGGGCTTGCGTGCACCACCGCATCCGGGATGGCCAGCCGGTGCCCGGCGAACGTGACCGCTGCGCCGTCGTCACCGCTGATCAGCCTGGCGGTGACGATATTCATCGACGGCGAGCCGATGAAGCCGCCCACGAACAGGTTGACCGGGTGGTCGAAGAGGTTCTGCGGCGTGTCGACTTGCTGCAGCATCCCGTCTCGGAGCACGCAGACGCGTGTTCCGAGAGTCATCGCCTCGACCTGATCGTGCGTGACGTACACGGTTGTCACATGGAGCCGCTCGTGGAGTTCCGCCAGCGATGCCCGCATGCCGACCCGGAGCTTGGCGTCGAGGTTCGACAGCGGTTCGTCCATGAGGAACGCCTGCGGCTCCCGCACGATCGCCCGGCCCATCGCCACGCGCTGGCGCTGGCCGCCGGACAGCGCGGCGGGCTTGCGCGCGAGGTACGGCTCCAGGCCGAGGATCTTGGCCGCATCCTGGACGCGGCGGGCGATCTCGCGCTTGGGTGTCTTGCGCATCTGCAGGCCGAAAGCCATGTTCTGGGCCACGGTCATTTGCGGGTAAAGGGCATAGTTCTGGAAGATCATCGCGATGTCGCGGTCCTTGGGCGGCAGGTTGTTCACGACCTGGTCGCCGATCTGGACGGTCCCGCGGGTGATGTCTTCCAGTCCGGCGATAATCCGCAGGGCGGTCGATTTCCCGCACCCGGACGGGCCGACCAGGACCATGAACTCGCCGTCCGGGACCTCCAGGCTGAGGTCGTTCACCGCCTTGACGCCGCCGGAAAATACCTTGTCGACTTGATCGAGCACGATCTGTGCCATTTCATTGCTCCGTACGTCCGCCTGGCTCAGCTCAGCTGCGCCCAGGATGGGTCTTGGGTCTAGCGCTGCACGATGGCGAATCCGCCGGCGGGTACCGGCACGGTGATGGCCGGGCCCGTGCTGATGGTGACGCGCCATTGGCGTCCTTGACTGTCGTAACTCGTGGCGACTGCACGGCCGGTGCCGGGCAGCTGGACCGTGCGGGTGCCTTGGGCGTCAGCCTCGCTGTTGAGCAGCGCGGCGCTATGCCCGTTACCGGTGGTGATCAGGACTGCGATCAATGGTGTGAGCTGGACCGCGTCGAGCTGTCCCGGGCCGCCCAGCGTGCTGGCCGTCAGCCGGGTCGCGGCTGCGGGCAGGATTCCTGGCAGGGTGACCCCGTGCCATTCGCGTTGATCCCGTCGTCGGTGGCTCCGGTGGCCGGGTTGTAGGTGGCGGTGTCGGCTGGGTTCTGGCCGAAG
>Ga0187879_10001093_pt1 | contig 18443 bp, 18 predicted proteins | sample June2016WEW_19_1_FD_132423 | JGI IMG/M metagenome (GOLD analysis project Ga0187879, IMG submission 132423) | Peatland microbial communities from SPRUCE experiment site at the Marcell Experimental Forest, Minnesota, USA - June2016WEW_19_10 | ecosystem: Environmental > Terrestrial > Soil >... | reverse complement strand
GATAGCACGTCCTTCCGGAATAATGTCCGATCATACTGCGTGTCCACGGCCCAATCCGTGTACGAATCAAAGGTGTCACTCGCCCCGCCATTGATCACGTTGTTGGTGCTCTTCATGTGCATTCCATAGGTGCCGATTTCAAACTGCGTCGTCCCGGTCGATTCCTGCCAAGCGACACGCCAGTATGGCGCAACCCCGACGATGTTGTGTGTAAAGCCAATTCCTGGATTCGGCTGGGGACCGCCCACGTGGTCCGAACGATAAAGCTCCAGGTTCAGATACAGATGACTATCCCACATCGCATAGCCGCCGAATCCTGCGACGTCCTGGGCCAAACCACCATTAATGATGGGGGTGGCGGCGGGAGTGGGTGCAGTATTGCTGGCGATCCACGGGTAACCCCACGCCGGCGTACTATTCCAGAGGTCCTCGACGGTCGGATTGTTGTTGAGGTCCAAGCCGTAAACCAGTTCCTTGCCACTCACCTTCGTCTTATTCGCGTAGCGGATATCTGTATTATCGCTGGTGAAATGGTCGGCTTGGGTTTCGTAAGTGACTTGAAGAAAGCTGCCTACGTTGCTTGTCCATGCCCCAGCCAGGAAGAGCGATATATCTTGAGGGACTTGAAAACTGCCATTCTGGGTCGGCGTCAGCGTATACGTCGGTGGAGTCGTTGGATTGGCGGCTACGTTCGGCACCGGTGAATCGGTGTTGGTAAATGACGCCTCAAACATTACGGAAAGAGGCAGCGAAGCCAGAAGATTAAGCGCTGCGTGCGATTTGCTTCCATCCGATGTCACGGTTTTGGTCTGATCCCCTCTGTCAACGTAGCCGAGCAGCTTGAACCTCCGTCCGCCAGGGTTGAGTTCCGGAGGCGTGTAATGGCAGCCACTGCACGCCAAGCCCGTTTGCCGCGCATAGCTAGGAACCGCCGACGCGCTGGGCGGATTCAATGCCGCAAAAAACAGCAGCACCGTGATTGGAACGGTCGCAAGAAAAGAAACCGCCACTTTTTTTGTCTGGAATCTCATTTTTTGTGTAGAAAACAGCGCTGATTGTTGCCGTATGTCCATTTTGATCGCCTCCCTTGGCGGCCCGAAGGCTAGGTCATTGGCCCCACTGTCTTAACTAAGACGCTACTGATTCGTTAGCTGGGCAAACAGTGACTTTCGAGGTTCGCCCGCTCGTCGATCAGCGTGGATTTTCAGTTCACCTGCCGCGACGACTTGCGCAAGGACGTTTCACACCATCGCCTCACTGGACCCGAAGCGGCCACGGATTTCTTGGAGGAACGTTGCCCGAGATCCGCCCGCAGGAGTCTTGCCGTCCTGTCAAACTCACGCGGCAATCCGCTCCGAGAGTAGAAGGCAAGCATGTCTCGGCAGTATGATGTTTTCGGCTTCCGATGCGCCCCACGCCGATCATCATCGGGCTCCAGTTGGTGGCTGCCCTCGTTTTCTTTCTAGGGCTGCTGCTATGGCTGTCGGGCGATTGGCGCTGGGTGGAGGGCTGGATCTTCGGCGTCTGGTGGGTTTCCTTCGCTGCCTTCATTTTCTTGTGGCTTCGCTACCGGGACCCTGCGCTGTTTGCCGAGCGCTTCCGCATGCCGGGCAGCGGCGGCGAATCGCGCTCCGATTTGGCTATCCTCATCGGGCTAAAAGTGTGCGGCCTCGCGTGGCTCGTTGTGCCGGCGCTGGATGTGCGATTCGGTTGGACACCCCGTCTACCGCTGTGGAGCGAAGTATGCGGAGGTATCTTGCTCCTCGGGGGTAGTTTTCCCTTCTTCCGCGCGTTCACCGATAACACCTTTGCGTCGCAGATGGTGCGAATTCAGAGCGAGCGCGGCCAGCATGTCATTGACACGGGCGTCTACGGCTTTGTTCGCCACCCCATGTATCTTGGGGCAAGTCTAGCGTTCATTGGTGGCGCGTTGCTGCGCGGCTCCGTTTCTGGCCTTCTTTTAACCCTCCCCATGGTCGGGCTGATCGTTGTGCGCATCTTTGGCGAGGAGAAGCTGTTGGCGCGCGATCTGGAGGGCTACAAGGAATATCTCCAGAAGGTGCGTTACCGGTTGGTACCACACGTCTGGTGATCACCCTTAGGGAACAACAGGTGATTCTCTCTAGCCGGCTGCGGAAGAAGTCTAACTTCGCCCCCAGCCCCCAAAAGGGCCATGCTCAACGATGTTTGCCAACTGGCGGGTGGGCCAACCGGCGGGTAAGAATTCAGGAATTTTTTGGGGGGGGTACCCCCCCTCCCCCCTAAAATGACTTAAGTTGATGATAGTAAGGTAGTTACATGTAACGTGTTACAAAGATGGGACTTAGCATTGAATTTTGCTGTTTGGCGTGCACTTACGGGGGTGCTGACCGGGGCCATATGTTGTCAAATGGCGGTGAAAGGTTTGCGGCCGGAAATGCGTTCGTCTGTGGAGACTGGCGCAGTTCTCGATGGTGCACTGTCGAGGTATCTTCGCACCGATTGGGGAGCAAGTCTGTGATGGCTCGTACATCGCGTTTGTGATGAAAAAGGTCAACGGCCCCGCCCAAGCACGAGTAACTCGTGCCCTTCCCAAACCGGCTCGAATCAGAGTTTTTCCGCAACCTGCTAGCGGGAGGGCTGGCGGGATGCTTCGAGCGCGGCGGACAGCCGTCGGCACGGTCGTCAGCAAATATTGCAATCACACTCCGCTACATCGGCAGAGCGTGATTCTGGAAAGAGACACCGGCTTGGAAATCAGCCGCGCAATGCTGGACGGCTGGGTCGTCAAAGTCGGCTAGTTGCTAGTTCCTATGGTCGCCGCGATGAGGCGAGAGTTGATCACCGGAACTTACATTCAAGCGGATGAAACCCCGGCCGATGTGCAGACACGCGAGGGCCGAGGTAAGAACCACCAATCGTACCTGTGGCGATACAGTCGCCCCGGAGGAACCGTGGTGTTCGACTTCCAACACGACAACGACGAAGCAGCCGATTCCCTATCCTCTTGATGTGGTCGTGATCGATGACGAGGAAACTTTCACGGAGGGTTGCCGGCAGACACTCGAGATGGGAGGGAGCTCATCGACGGCTTACACGACCAATGCAGTCAATGCCGGGAGTGCTTTGACCTGTGCAGCGGCGGATGGGTCGTAGCCTCACGATCAGCAGCCGAACAAGGGGGAGCGGCCCGACTTACTCACCATTTTCGGCAAAATAAGGTGAGGGGTGAGTAGCGGAGGCAAAAACGGCGGAAGAGCCGCGCCGGTTTCGGGGTCTCAGCTACTTGGAGTAAGGTGGCCTATTTACATTCCCAAATGTACTTTGAGGAATCCGCGTCCATGGTCGCGATGCAATTCTTCAGTTGAACCTGGCGAAGCAATCCGGCGGATTTCTTGAACCTGACGAAACCGGATAATCGACGGTCGGATTCTTTAATCAGACTGACCTGTTCAACGGTAAAACCTCGGTGCTCAAAATCAGTTCTGATGGCCGACTCAGTGTTTACTATGTCGTTTTCACTAAATCTGGAAGTGCACGAGGCGAGGAACAGGAGAGGAAAGATAAGACCAGCGCTGAGCGGCAACGACTTCATCTTCATCCACCCACCTCGACAGCAGTGTGCCGGGCCGCCGGTTCGCCGGGCAAGATTACCGGCGTAATAAAGCGAGGCTTGCGGATGACACCTTCAGGCTTCGACACCGTGATCGGCGTTCTATCTTTGTCGTCCGGGCCTGGGTTTGGCACGCGGCACCGGGCCCAGGGCTTCGAGTACCACTGCCGCGTAGGAGGACCAGTCGGTAGGGAGCACGGCCGGCGCCTCGTGCGCCACCTGCAAAAGCCCACGGTAGGCAGCGTACACGAACACAGCCTTCGCTTTCGCCTGCGGTGGCGCGAGCCCGAGTTCGCGGTAGCAGGCTTCAAGGTACTCAATGCGGGCCGATGCCACACGGTTCAGCACACGCCTTACAATCGGGTCTTCAGCGGCCTCGGCGAGCGCCGCGTACAGCGAGCGTGATCTTGGTGATTGCGAGGTGGCCTCGAGCATTAAATAGAGCCGCTGACGCGGATCGGTCACAGCCGAGAGTCCGGCGATGGCCTCGGTGGTGGCCCGCTGCTCCCAGCGGCCGAGGGCGGCGGCCAGGAGCTCGGCCCGCCCCTTGAAGTGCCAATAAAAGCTGCCCTTGGTGACGCCGAGCCGCACGGCGAGCGCTTCCACGGTGAGCGCCCCGAGACCGGCCTCGGCAATGAGGTGAAGCGCAGCTTCGGCCCAGTCGGTCGCGGTAAGCGTAGGCTCGTGGAGTCGTTTCGCGCCGGTACCTTTACGCGCCATAGCGATCTATTCTCCCATATTCCAGTCTCCCATACTCCAGGGTATTGACAACCGGCATCTCCATACTCTAGAGTATGGAGTGTGGGGCGCAAGCGTGCTTGAACTGCGAGAGTAGTGCCATGGATTCCCGCCTGGAAAAGTTGAAAGAAAATCTGGAGTCAGCGGTGGAAGGCATGTCCAGCGAGCAATTGATCTGGCATCTCCCAGGGAAGTGGTGCGCGGCGGAGGTGCTGGAACATCTGTATCTCACCTACACAGGAACGATCACGGGATTCGAGAGAGTAATGGGAAAAGGAAAGCCGCTGGCCTCGCGGGCATCCATGGCGCATCGCGCGCTGACCTTGGTGGTCGTGGGATTGGGTCACATACCTGCCGGGCTCAAAGCGCCTGCGATCGTGCAGCCGAAAGGCTTGCCGCCGGAGAAGGTGCGAAATGAGATCGGGGAGAAGATGGCGGCAATGGATGCGATCATCGCACAGTGTGAAGCCCGCTTCGGACGCCGGATCGGGCTGCTCGACCATCCGATTCTGGGTCCGTTGAATGCTACACAGTGGAGAAAGCTCCATCTCGTGCATGGACGGCATCACCTGAAGCAGATTCTCCGGCTTCGCGAAAGCGCGATGAGGCGAATGGGCTTAACGGGGGCAAGCGGAGTCTTTTCTTCCAAAGAGGACGCCCGTTAATGGCGATCTATTAATGGCGGTCTATTAATGGCGGTCTATTAAATAGCGATCTGTTAAATGGCGATCTGTCTGGAATGGGGGTTCCATGAAGCCAAGCGCTCGTGTCGGTGTTTCGGTTTTTCTCGTTGCCTGCTTGCTGGGATCAGGTCGCGCCCAAACCCACGATAAGAAGGATGAAATTCCGATCGAACGCTGCGATCGCCTGCCGGTTGTCACCGTGAAGGTTGCGGGAGCACCCCGGCGCTTCCTGCTGGATACTGCCGCTACCACGATCCTCAATCGGAAGTCTTTCGCGTCAGGTGGGCCGAAGCAAGTGGAAATCACATCATGGAGCGGGACAGCGGCCACCAACGCCGGTGAAGTCTCTTTGTCCGAAGTGCAACTGGGCACGCACAAGCTGCGCGATCTGAAGCTGCCGGCGATTGACCTGAGTCCCATCGGCAGGGCTTGTGGAGGGCAGATCGACGGGATCCTGGGTGTGGATTTGCTCGATCAGATGGGGATGACCATCGATTTGAAGCGGCGAGTTGCCGTACCTGCGCAAGCCGGTGAGCCGGGAGATTCCGCAGACGCATTTGCCGAGGTGGAACGGGACATGGGGCCCTGCGATGTCGCCTTCAATCAAGGAGACGTGAAAGCGATGGCGGAGTGCTTTGATCCGGAAATCATTTTCTATACTCAGCATGGTGAGTACCGGGGACGGCAGGAGGTGATGCGTTATCTGAGCCAGCGCTACTTCAAGTTTGCTCCCAAACTGCACTATGAGGCGAGGCCGCATGACGTACGCCTCTTCGGCGACGCCTTGTGGTACTCCTACGATTTCTGGATTGATACCTCGGAGGAGCACCTCACCGGACATGGGATGACGATGTGCCGAAAGGATGCCGGAGGCCGGTGGCGCATCCTCAACGTGCATAATTCCCTGACGGAATCAACAGCCGCCGACCCGGCACACTGATCCATTTTGCTCGCGCCACACCACCTGGTCACGCCCGGCTACCGGAGGATGTTGACCTCTGCCAGATCGACGACTTCGTCGCCGCGTCCGCTGAGAACTGCTCTGAGCATGAAGAGGCCAAAGCCCTTCGCCTCGTCAACCGTAATTGTCGGTGGCATGGAAAGCTCCTGCCGACTCACCAGGACTTCGACCAGCGCTGGTCCGTCATTCTTTAAAGCTTGCGCAAGCATCGGCGCAACTTGTTCAGGGGTTTCGGCCCTGAGCCCGAGGAGACCCGCGGCCTCTGCCATGGTGGCGAAATTTGGGTTGTGCAGATCGGTTCCAAAGTCGAGGATGCCGGCGGCCTTCATTTCCAACTCGACAAAGGCCAGCGAGCCGTTGTTGAAGACGATCACCTTGACCGGCAACTGCAACTGGCGAAGCGAGAGCAGATCGCCCATGAGCATGGCGATACCGCCGTCTCCGGACAAAGAGACCACCTGACGGCCAGGATGACTGACCTGCGCCCCAATGGCTTGTGGGAGCGCGTTCGCCATGGAGCCATGGGTGAAGGAGCCAAGCAGGCGTCGTTGGCCGTTCATCTTCAGGTAGCGGGCCGCCCAGATGGTCGGAGTGCCCACATCGCAGGAAAAAATGGCGTCCTCGGCGGCAAGCTCGTCGAGCATCCTGGCTACATATTGCGGATGGATCGGCTTTCGTCCGGGTTCGCCGGTCGCCAAATCGTCCAGGCCCTTGCGGGCCTCGCGGTAGTGCTTGAGCGAACTGCTTAAGTGCGCCTCATCATTCTTCGTCTGGAGCCTGGGGTTGAGCGCGGCCAGCGTGGTTTTCACGTCTCCGACCAGGCCCAAATCAACCTTGGTGCGACGGCCAATCTGTTCCCCTCGAAGGTCGATCTGGATGATGATCGCGTGTTTCGGGTAAAACTGCTGATAAGGGAAGTCGGTTCCGAGCATCAGGAGCGTATCGCAATTCATCATCGCGTGATAGCCGGAGGAAAAACCCAGGAGCCCGGTCATGCCGACATCGAAAGGGTTGTCGTACTCGACAAACTCCTTGCCCCGCAAAGCATGCACGATCGGGGATTTCAGCGCGCCGGCCAGTGCGATCAACTCTCGGTGAGCTCCGGCGCAGCCGGCTCCGGCAATGATCGTCGTTTTCTTCGAGTGATTGAGGACGGCTGCCAACTCCGCGATTTCGTCATCGGAAGGACGCACCGTGGACTTTGATTCCGAAAAGTGCAGACGCGGCGCTTGCTCGACGGCATCCCGGAAGCCGACGTCGCCAGGCAAGGTTACGACGGCAACGCCGCGCCGGGAGATAGCGGTTTGCATGGCAATCTCAAGCACGCGGGGCATCTGCTCGGGTTGAGAAATCAGCTCGCAGTAGTGGCTGCACTGCGCGAAGAGATGTTCAGGGTGGGTCTCCTGGAAATATCCGCTCCCGATTTCATTGCTGGGAACTTGGGCCGCGATGGCGAGGACGGGAACACGACTGCGGTGACAATCGTAGAGCCCGTTGATCAAGTGCAGATTCCCGGGACCGCAACTGCCGGCGCAGACCGCCAAGCGTCCGGTGAGATGCGCTTCCGCTCCAGCGGCAAAGGCCGCCGTTTCCTCGTGTCTGACATGGATCCACTCAATCTGTCTGCTGGCGCGAATCGAGTCCGTGATGCCGTTGAGCGAGTCGCCCGAAACACCGTAAATTCGTTGAACCCCTGCTTCAGCCAGAACGTCCACCAACAAGTCAGCAACCTTTTTCTTGGCCATGACGCCATCCTCTCTGGGCACCGCGACCCCGTCTTGCTCCGCTATCGCCAGCTCTGTGCACGGGCTTCAATAATGTCCGACAAGACAGAGGAAATACATCACGAAATGCAGTGCTTTTTCGCTACCCCGAACGGGGTATTCCAAGGCCCAGCCCCAAAAGGGGCGGTTGATTTCGAAGGATTTGCGGCATCGCTAAAGCGATGCCCTGATACGAAACCGGAGTTTTTCCGCAACCCTGCTAGTTTCGTGTCCCGGAAATTCGCGACATAAGTATGACAGTGTGGATTATGCACGAACTTGCGGGACGCCATACCGCACCTGCGTTGATGGAGGCTGGGACTCAGGAAACAGTGTGGTTTATGACGCCGAATTTGCATTTCGTCCTTCATTTGCTCTTAGCTCCGTGGCGTCTTTTGAACCATGACAGCTTGGCACTGGGCTCGCCTGGAAAGGCAACATTGCCAGGAACGGAGAGTTCAATCTCGGTTCCTGCGGAGGGGCTGCTCATAACACAGAATCGGGCACGAATTCGATCCGCCCTTTCGCGCATCCCGGAGAGCCCCCAGTGTCCCTCTTTCCCCGCTTGCAAAATGGCAGGGTCAATGCCACAACCATTGTCGCGCACCAATAGGCGGAGTTGATTCGAGGTGTAGGTCAACGTGACCTCGATCTGATTCGCTCGAGCGTGGCGAAAGGCGTTGATCAGCGCCTCCCGGCCAATCCGGTACACTTCATCGCGAAGCAGCGGGTGGAGGGGCCTCTGTTGCCCTTCCGCGAGGACACGGAATCCGACTTCCGTTCCGTTGGTGCTTTGGGGGCCGAGCTCCTGCGGAATTCTTGCGAAAGCCTGCTCCAGGTCTAGCGATACGCTGCGCGACGAGCGTAAGCCTCCAATTGCATTCCTGCCCTCGTCAATCACCTGGTCTATGAGTCGAAGCGCCCGGGTCAAGATGGGCTTAGCCTTGGAATCCTCGGGCAAGCAGTCGGCTGCGACATGAACCTGCATGGAGGCGCTGAGGAAACCCTGCAGAAGTGTGTCGTGCAGTTCCTGAGCGATACGGGTGCGCTCAGCCAGCCGTTCATCGAAGCGGGCATTGATGCCGGCGGCGACCTGCCGTACCCGGAGCCGGTAAAATGCCGATACCAGGAAGATACCGCATGCAACGCAGAGGAGAAGGAACCAAGTGGTTTGGAACCAGGCGGGATCGCGTCGAACGCTGATAGTCTGCCGGGTACCGGGGACGCTTGTTATGGTGCCGTCGGTCAAGCGTCCGTCTTTCCAGAAGAGAAGTCCGGCACTGCGGGTGTTGAGCCGAAGGCCTCTGGAAGAGGAGAGGAAGACTGAGTCGATCTCGCTATCGTGGATGGCACCACGAGTTACTTCCTCGACAGGCTGGAACTGAACTCCGTCGAAGCGAAGGACGCCCTTCGAGGTTGTGAGCCAAAGATATCCCTCGGAGGACTGCTTGATATCGAAGACGGCACCGAAGCCGTTCCACGCCGTGTGATGGAAGTCTGTTTCGTGGACTGCGGGCCCCGCATCCGCACCGCGCACCTCGGAGACAAGCCCCGAAATCAGGGCGAGGCCGACGAGCCATCCGAACTTCCGAAAAAGTGTCCACATGCTGCGGCCTTGGCGACTTCACCGGCTAGCAATGGAGAGTACGACACCACGGTCCGTATATTGTACGTTAAGACGCGGGCATGTTCTCCCCCATCCGAGGGGCATCCTGATCTCCCTGGTCCATGACGGTCAGCGGCGGTCGCTCTCTTTCAGGAAAGTCCCTTCTTGAAGTTCGGTGAATGCTTGCCGCAGCTGCTCCTGTGTGTTCATGACGATTGGACCATACCAGGCGACCGGCTCCTCGAGGGGCCTTCCGGAGACGAGCAGAAACCGGATTCCATCATTGCCGGCCTGCACCGTGACCTCATCGCCACGGTCGAAGAGGATCAGCGAGCGGTTATCCGCCTCGACGGGAGGAGCGGTGTCCAACCATTTGATGGCCTCGGTGGGCACCGCGAGCGGGCCCGATGCATTGCAGAATTTTCCGCTACCTGAAAAAACATAAGCGAAAGCATGACGAGCCGTCTCCACCGGAAGCGTCTTTCTTCTGCCCGGAGAAACCGACACGTCGAGATAGATGGGATCGGCAGCAACTCCGACCACCGGGCCGGTCTCTCCCCAGAAACTTCCGCAGACAATTCGCACGCGGGTGCCGTCGTCATCGGCGATTTCAGGGATATCAGCAGCCTTCACCTCCTGGTAACGTGGCGCGGTCATTTTGAGCGATGACGGAAGATTGCCCCATAACTGAAATCCGTGCATCCGTCCGGCATGATCACCCTTGGGCATCTCCTGGTGAATGATGCCGCTGCCGGCGGTCATCCACTGCACATCGCCTGAAGAGATGACGCCGCTGTTGCCGATGCTGTCGCCATGCTCGACAGTTCCGGCAAGCACGTAAGTGATGGTCTCGATTCCCCGGTGAGGATGCCACGGAAATCCCGCCAGATAGTCCTCGGGCACATCATTGCGGAAATCGTCGAGCAGGAGGAACGGGTCGAACTCTTTTGTATTTCCGAAACCGAATGCGCGGCGGAGGTGCACGCCCGCACCCTCGAGAGTCGGTTTCGATTTGATAAGCCGTTTAACAGGCCGGATTGACATATTGAACTCCAGTGCGAAGTGTCTATGCTATCCCGCATAGAGGCCCGACGGTGGCCGCTAGCGGAGTTGCAGTGTCAGAGGTGGAAGGACTCGGTGTAGGGCTCGACCGGATAGCCCCTCGCTTTCCACGCCTCCAATCCACCTTTGAGGAATTTGACCCGTAAGAAATTCAGGGCCTGGACGCGGTGCAAAATTTGTCGACTGGTTTCATCGCTGGGGCAAGTGCAGTAAACGATCGAGTCTTGCTCTTTCGGGATGAGCGACGGGTTCTCAAGCACTTCTTTCGGGGGAATCCTCTTTGCACCCGGGATCGTTACAGAATGGGCTAACAAGTCGAGCGGCTGGCGAACGTCAAACAGAAGGACTTGTTGATTTGTGGCTAGCAATGTGTGGAGTGCCTCCGGTGTGATGCTGTGCTGCTCCATCTCACGTTGGTTTGTTGCGCGTTTGATCCAGGTTACGAAAAACAGGCACATCAACGAGAGACAAACCGCGGTCAGGATCAGTGTCACCTCTTGTTCCTCCTACGCACTCTCTAATACCAGATTCCACAGGAACGTTAAAAGATTCGCCGCGCGGCGTACGTACTAACGGACCAGGCTGAGATCGTGGGCAGAGCGTGCCCGGTGGGCGCTCCCGCAAGAATGTTGTGGTACTTGGGAGTATTTCCGTGATCCGAAGTTGATCCGAACTCACAGTTGAATAATGCCGCGCCGCGCGGCGATCGCGACGGCCTGCGTGCGGTCGTTTGCGCCGAGCTTCTCCATGATGTGCTTCATGTGGGCTTTTACAGTCTCTTCCGCGATGAAGAGCTTGCCTGCAATGTCTCGATTGCGATTTCCGCCAGCTGTCTGCCGCAAAACATCAATCTCACGATCCGTCAGTTTTTCATCACCGAAGCGTTCCGCCATTTGGGCAGCGATCTCTGGAGGCACACGTTTCTTGCCCGCATGAACTTGCCGGATGACATCTGCTATCTCTTTCGGCGGCATACTTTTAAGGATGTAGGAACGAGCCCCGGCCTGAAGTGCGCGTTGGATAGGGTCATCGCCCTCAAACGTCGTCATCATGATGATACGGGCCTCCGGGAATTGGGCTTGAATCGCAATCAGCGCATCGATTCCGCTCATATCCGGCAATCTGAGGTCCATCAGAGTAACGTCCGGTTGAAGCTCTCGAAACTGCTGGATTGCGTCGCGGCAATTCGACGCTTGTCCAACCAGGACCATGTCCGGCTGGCTCTGGATTACAGCTGCCAGTCCTTCCAGGAGCAAAGGATGATCATCGACAGTCAGAATGCGAATCTGGGCTAGGGTTGTCATTGCGCGCTCCTTGCTCCTTGCAAGCCAACGCTGATTCTTTGGTTCCCCGGTGTGGGCAAATATCATACCGCATTGTGTTCTGTCACGCTCCGCTGTTCTGGCTGTTTGCGAGTTTGTTCAGCAGGCTGTCACTAGCGGGGTAGGCACCGGTTGCTCGACCTCGAATTCTTGGATGTCTTCGCTTCAAGGAAGGAATCAGCAGGGCGTTCTGGCGTTCCACTGGAGCGGGAGAGATCTCCCGTCCGATGTCGCGATGAAGTAAATGGCTGCTACCTCGAAAGTGGTATGAAAAGATTCCAAGCAATGGGGATTCATTCTGTAAGTGAACCTTCTATTCTGACGACGGCGTCCAGGAGGCCGAAGTTGCAAAGCGTATTTTCCTCGTTCCCGGATGGGTTACCCGGAGCCGGTCTTCTGCTACTTCGAGCCGCGGCGGGCATCGCTCTTCTTATACAGGGCGCTGCCTACCTGGTCGATCGGGATGGCTTGGGATTCCTGACCTTGGCGGTCGGCCTATTGACGGTCGCGAGCGGCCTGTTACTTTTGATTGGGTATCTAACTCCGCTCGCCGGCGCGCTGGCCGTGTTGTTCTGTGTGGGTAGCGCGTTTTCGTGGTTCCCGGCTCCGAGCCTGGAATTGTTTGAAGCCAAGCTGACGGCCGCCTTGGGGACCGCTATTGTCGCCGCTCTGGTGTGCCTCGGTCCGGGGGCGTTTTCGCTTGATGGACGCCTCTTCGGGCGCCGCGAGATCATCATTCCTAATGGCTCGCCGTCATCGAAATCCTGACCCCTTACAGGTTGCGTTTCGTTCCGCGCTGTTGAGTCCAAGCATCCTTCGCTCGCGCGGATTCATGGGCCACTACCCCAAATGGGTTATGCATCTGTCCGCCTTGTGAGGTAGCAAAAAAACACTGCATTTCGTGATGCGTTCATTCCTGCGAGACCGCAACATATCTACTGCAAAACCCCCGCAAAGCGGGTTACGTCGAGAGAGAAAAGTAATCAGTGGAATCTTCTCGATTTCCACGCAGTTCGAATCCAAAAGGAGAGCATTTCATGGCAACAATCACAACGAAAGACGGCACGACAATCTTCTATAAAGACTGGGGCAAAGGACAACCGGTGGTGTTCAGCCACGGCTGGCCACTGACGGCGGACGATTGGGACGCTCAGATGCTGTTCTTCGGCCAGCATGGCTATCGCGTCATCGCGCACGACCGCCGAGGGCACGGGCGTTCCACCCAGACGTGGGATGGCAACGATATGGACACCTACGCCGACGATCTCGCGGCCCTCACTGAAAAGCTTGACCTGAGGAATGCGATCCATGTGGGCCACTCCACTGGCGGTGGAGAAGTTGCCCGTTACATCGGGCGTCATGGCTCAAAACGTGTCGGTATGGCGGTGCTTATCAGCTCGGTGCCACCGCTGATGGTGAAGACGGACAAGAATCCCGGTGGCCTGCCGATCTCGGTCTTTGACGGCCTCCGGGCCGAATTTACAAAAAATCGAGCGCAGTTTTACAAGGACATCACGCTCCCGTTCTACGGCTACAACCGGCCCGGCGCCAAGATTTCGGAAGGCATCCGGGAACACTGGTGGTTGCAGGGCATGGTGGGAGGAGTGAAGGCCCACTACGACTGCATCAAGGCCTTCTCCGAGACGGATTTTACCGAGGACCTCAAGAAGATCGATGTGCCCACCCTCGTCCTTCATGGCGACGACGACCAGATCGTGCCCATCGGCGCTTCTGCTCTGATGTCTGCGAAGATTGTGAAGAACGCCAAGCTGAAGGTGTATCCAGGTTTTCCGCACGGGATGCCCACAACCCATGCGGACCAGATCAACGACGACTTGCTCGCCTTCTTCAGACAAAGCGGGCAAAAAGCGGCATAAGAGCATGTTCCGAAGCCCGGCCTTCCGCCGCTTTCGCGGGAGGCCGTTGCCGCCCGGCGCTTGACTTAAGGCATAGACCAGATTCGCACCGGCACAAGGTCACTTAGATGTGGGGGAGAGTATCAACAGCGGCTTCTCAACTCGGGTAAACGGCACGGGTCCACGGCACCGTTTGGCGCGCATCATGTCTTTTCGCGCTTCCGCGCCGGTGATTCGCCTTCTTGGCATCATTCTGTTGCTGGGAATATCTACCCTGCTTGCCGGTTATCAAGCGTCGGGTGCCGGCACTGGTCCTAGCCCCAGGGTCGAGTTCACCGAACCGGCATTCTGGCAGAGATGGTGGATCCCCTTCGTATGTGTAATCGCGGTGGCGCTCGCGATATTTGGCTTCTATCGTCTGCGGCTTCACCAGGACACCAGAGAGCTCCATGTTCGCTTTGAAGAACGGCTCGCCGAACGCACGCGGGTGGCGCAGGAATTGCACGACACCTTGTTGCAGGGTGTACTGGGTGCATCCATGCAACTGCACGTTGCGGTCGACCAATTGCCTGAAGACTCACCGGCCCGGCCGGCTCTGAATCATGTATTGCAATTGATTGCGCAAGTCGTAGACGAAGGCCGAAATACGCTTCGAGGATTGGGGGGAACGGAAATTGAGCTTCGCGTCCCCAGTGGTATTGCTTTCGAATCTTATCCTTCGACTACAGCATCAAGGTGGTTTAGAGGGCTGTACCGGCGAAAACAGAACGCGCCGAGCCAGCGGCCAAGAAGCGAGGTGATAAATGAGCACACTCAGCGCGATTCGGGTTTTCAGCGTTGATGATCATCCGCTGCTGCACGAGGGGATTGCCACGGTCATTCAAAATCAGCCGGACATGGTTCTGGCAGCGGAGGCGTTCAACGGGAGGGAGGCCTTACAGCGGTTTCGCCAGCATACACCCGACGTGACGCTCATGGATCTGCGGCTTCCCGATATGAGCGGCATCGATGCGATGATGGCCATACGGTCGGAGTTTCCTGAAGCTCGTGTCATCATTCTCACGACCTTTGCAGGTGACGCGGAGATCCAGCGTGCTCTCGAAGCTGGCGCCCGCGCATACGTGCTTAAGAGCATGCCACCGAAGGAACTCGTGGAAGTGATCCGCCAGGTGCATGCAGGCAAAAAGCGGATTCCGGCGGAGATCGCCGCTCACCTGGCTGAGCATTACAGCGACGAGGCCCTCACCGGGCGCGAGATCGAGGTTCTGAAGCAGATCGCCGGTGGCAACCGGAATCGCGATATCGCCGACAATCTTTTCATTACAGAAGAAACTGTTAAAGTGCACATCAAGCACATTATGGAAAAACTGGGAGCAACTGACCGAACGCAGGCTGTTGCCATCGGAGTGCGCCGCGGGATCATCCAGCTCTAGGCAACATGAGACCGTGGAAAACTCGATTCGTGTAGAGACGCGGCAAACCGCGTCTCTGCGGTAATCGACGATTTCATATAGCTCGGAACCACAAGGATCGCCCAATGAGTACACAGAGTGCGTCTCGCCCAAACTCCGCCAAAGTCCTTCCAATGACGACAAACTCAGCCACTGTTTCCAAACTTCTCCAACAATACGGGAGCGGCTCGATTCCGTTTTCCGGGACGGACAGCGCGCTCTACGAACGGCATCTGGTTTTTGACCGGGCGATCGATCCGAAGGTAGCCAGTGCGCGAGAGCGTTTTGAGGCCTTCTCCCATTCCATCCGGGATATCTTGGCGCAGCGCTGGGTGCAGACCAAGAGCACTTACGAGCAACAGAATGCCAAGCGCGTTTACTACCTCTCCATGGAGTTTCTCATTGGCCGCTCGTTGGCCAACAATATTTCGAATTTCTTGCTCGATCCAGTTGCGCAACAGGTGGTTCAGGAAAAGGGTATCGACTGGCTTGAGTTGATCGAGCAGGAACCCGATGCGGGGCTCGGTAACGGCGGCCTGGGCCGCCTGGCGGCGTGCTTCCTCGACTCGATGGCCACCATGCAGCTTCCAGCCACGGGCTACGGTCTGTGCTACGAGTACGGCATGTTCAAGCAATCTATTGTTAACGGCTGGCAAAAGGAGACCGCCGACAATTGGCTCCGCGACGGGGATCCTTGGGAGATCGCGCGCGCCCACGAGAAGGTGGAAGTCAAGCTGCACAGCTCCTTTGTGATGCGAGGGGGCAATTTTAAGGTCGTCCCAGGCCGGCCATCGACCCTGATCGGCATACCCTATGATCGCCCGGTTGTGGGCTATGGAGGAAGGACGATCAACACTCTTCGTCTCTGGGCAGCGGCCACACCGGATTACTTCGATTTTCAGGAGTTCGGCACCGGCGACTTCATCGGTGCGCTCGGCCAGACTCTCGAAGTGGAAACGCTGACACGGGTATTGTATCCGGACGATTCGACAACCAGCGGACAAGGGCTGCGCTTCCTGCAGGAGTATTTTCTCGTGGCCTGTTCCCTGGCCGACCTGGTGCGCCGCTTTCTGCGACACAACACGGATTGGGATAAGCTGCCCGAGAAGGTCGCGATTCAACTCAATGACACGCACCCTTCCATGGCGGTCGCTGAACTAATGCGCATCTTACTCGACGATGCGCGCCTCGGATGGGACGAGGCTTGGGAACTTACCAGGAAGACGCTCGGCTACACAAATCATACGTTGCTGCCGGAAGCTCTCGAGAAATGGCCCGTCGCGTGGTTTGAGATTCTTCTTCCCCGGCATCTGGAGATCATCTATGAGATTAACCGGCGGCTCCTCGACGAAGTTCGTCTTCGTTTCCCCGGCGACGAGGGGCGCGTGCAGCGCGTAAGCCTGGTGGAGGAGGGCAGCCAGCGCAAGATTCGCATGGCCAACCTCGCGATCGTCGGCTCGCACAGCACCAATGGAGTGGCGGCCGTGCACTCGAAGCTCTTGCGGACCACGACGGTCAAGGATCTAGCCGATATGTTTCCCAACCGGTTCAACAACAAAACCAACGGCGTGACCCCGCGACGTTGGTTGGTCGGAGCCAATCCGGAGTTGGCCGGCGCCATCACGGAGGTCATCGGCGATCGGTGGATAACCGACCTGAGCCGGCTAAAGGAACTCAAGTCGTTCGCCGATGACGCCAGCCATCGTGAACGGTTTCTCAGGTCGAAACGCGACGCCAAGGTGCGCTTTGCCAATTGGCTCAAAGCAACGTCAGGGCGGATTGTTGACCCGGACACGATTTTCGACTGCCAGATCAAGCGTATTCATGAATACAAGCGGCAACTGCTGAATGCGCTGCGAATCGTGATCGTGTATAACCGGCTGCGCGAAAATCCCAGCATGGAAATGGTGCCGCGCACATTTTTCTTTGCCGGGAAAGCGGCGCCAGCGTATCACTTGGCGAAATTGATCATAAAGTTCATCAACAACCTGGCGGGCACGATTGATGGTGATCCTGCGGTGCGTGGACGACTCAACGTCGTTTTTCTCCCTGAGTACAATGTTTCGCTGGCAGAACGGTTGATTCCAGCCAGCGATGTCTCTAACCAGATTTCGACGGCCGGCTATGAAGCCAGCGGAACCAGCAATATGAAGTTCATGATGAATGGAGCCTTAACCGTCGGAACACGCGACGGGGCGACCATCGAGATGGCGGAGGAGGCCGGCGAGGAAAACATGTTCCTTTTTGGACTCACCGTCGAACAAGTCGAGAACAGCCGTGCCTGGTACAGCCCCTACTGGCATTATGATCATGAGCCGGAGACGCGAGCCGCGCTGGACCTTATTTTCTCTGACTACTTCAGCCGCAACGAACCGGGAGTATTCAATCCATTGCGCGACACGCTTCTGACCCAGGGCGATCACTACATGCACCTGGCGGACCTGACGTCCTACTGCCAGGCGCAGGAACGGCTCGGCGCGTTGTATGGCGATCCCGGTGCATGGGCGCACAAAGCAATCCTGAATGTAGCGAGCTCCGGAAAATTTTCGAGCGACCGCACGATTTCCGAGTACGCATCTGACATTTGGAAGGTGGAACCATGTCCAGTGCTCTAGACCATCCCGTGACAAGCGCAGCTGGCGCAACCACGATTTCGCCGCTCGCCGGCAAGCCGGCTCCGAAGGAGATGCTGATCGACGTTGCCCGTCTGCAGGAGAAGTATTTCGAGCCCCCCGATGTGCACGATCCCAACCAGTTAGTCAGCTTCGGCACCAGCGGACACCGCGGATCGCCCCTGCACGGCACTTTCACCGAAGCGCACATTCTCGCCATTACGCAGGCAATCTGTGAATACCGGCGAGAGCAGGGAACGGACGGCCCACTCTACCTGGGAAAAGACACGCACGCGGTGTCGGGGCCGGCGCAGCGCACGGCGCTCGAGGTGCTGGCGGCGAACAATGTAGAGACCATGATCCAGGAAAACGACGGCGTGACTCCCACCCCCGTGATCTCGCGTGCCATTCTGGTTTACAACCACGGCCGCAGCGAGAAAGGCCATCTCGCGGACGGCATCGTGGTTACACCATCGCACAACCCGCCCGAAGATGGAGGCTTCAAGTACAACCCGACCAACGGCGGCCCCGCCGATACCGACGTGACGCGCTGGGTCGAGGACCGGGCGAACGATTTGCTGCGTGCAGCAAATGTGGGGGTCAAGCGTATTCCGTTTGCCAAAGCCATGCAGGCCGCGACTACGCACCAGGAAGACTTCGTCCTGCCATACGTGCGCGATCTCAAGAACGTCGTTGACATCGACGCAATTCGCGGCGCCCACCTCAAACTTGGCGTGGACCCGCTGGGCGGGGCTTCGCAGCCGTATTGGGAGCCGATCAACTCCATTTACGGACTC
>Ga0187879_10001092_pt1 | contig 18443 bp, 16 predicted proteins | sample June2016WEW_19_1_FD_132423 | JGI IMG/M metagenome (GOLD analysis project Ga0187879, IMG submission 132423) | Peatland microbial communities from SPRUCE experiment site at the Marcell Experimental Forest, Minnesota, USA - June2016WEW_19_10 | ecosystem: Environmental > Terrestrial > Soil >... | reverse complement strand
CTCGGCTTACACGACTGCGACCCAACTCGCTGAGACCGTGCTCGTGAACGGCATCGACAAGCAAGCTCTCGTGAGGGGATACGGGAAGACAATTAAGTGGCTGGCGGCAGACAACCGCTCCGGGCGAATGGTCTTTGGCCTAAGCCGGGTAGCGTTCACACGGCCTTTGGTCAGCCGCATCGTGTACCAGGCATTTGCCACCGAGTGCAAGGTGCGGGAGGAGCGAAGCCGGCCCTTGAGCGAAGTGCTGTGGAAGATTGCCAGTGGCACCGCGGACTACCGGGAAGTGCTGCGAGATATGTGCGGTTACGGGGTACTACGATCTATTCTCGTCGGTGCGTCGGTCACCCTGAGGAACTTGGCCTTCGAGGGGCTCTTCGGGCTGAAGTGGGGGGAGTACGGCCGGTATCCGACCGTGGTGTTGCGCGAGAAGCGCGAAGTCCTCAAGGGGCAATTGGCATCGAGCTTGGGAGAGGAACTCGGCGAGTCGTCCGACTTCGAACGCATGTACACGATCAAGATACGCGGTTCCGAGCAAGAAATCATGGAGAAGCTCGCCGAGTTCGGCCGGCCGGCCGCAAGGTTCGTCAACTTGCGATTCGTCAACGTTCGACAAATCCGGGGAGTCCCCAACCAAATCGGATCGGTGATCCGCTACAGAATACCGTTCTTCGGATTCGATTCGGAAATGTACCTGACCAAGAGAGTCGGCTTCGAAACCCTGCTCTATCAGGTCGACGAGCGGCTCGTGAAAAACGGGAAACTTATTTTCAACGTCGCACCGACCAAGGACGGAAACCGCAGGCTCGCCATCTATACGTCATTCCAATACAAGAAGGGCAAGGGCGCTGCGAGTCAGCTTCTATGGGACGGAGTCAGATTGTCGTTTCCAGAATTCGTGCATGACATCGTGTGGAACCATGCCCTCTGCACCATCAAAGAAGATACCGAGCGGAACTACGGACAGCCACTCGGCCGATAGCCGGCCTTTCGGAGCCCACGGCAGGACATTCCCATCGCAGTTTAATCAGAGGAGTTGTTTGTATCGATACCCATTTTAGCGCGATTGAGACCGAAACGCCCTTCCCGAAAAACGGGATGACTGCGTCGTTTGGATTGCCAAGCTTTTATTCGCCTGTGCACACTCCCGGCACACACGCGCGGCTGAGAGAACAGGTTTAACGGGGCTTTGAAGGGGTGCCACTGATGGGGAAAGTCAGTGGTCAATACTGTCAAGCACTGCGGAGCGGGGGACATTTCCGCATAATTAATGGTTGCGGTTTCAGTTCTGTGCTTTGGTCTGACTTGTTGCGTTCATTGCACTCACTTGGCCCGGGAATCAGAAGCGCATTCAGAATGGTGATCACCCAATTCGATAAGAAACTCCCCTTCTGCACCTCGCGAACAAACCTCTCACCTCCCGCGACGGTGTGGGACTCCCGCCGGTGGCGCACGTACGACGACGAAGTCCTTGCGGGCCTGTCCCACTTTTAGGAACTTCCCCGCCAAGAGAAAACCCTTCCCCCTGGGGAAGGTGCGGAAGTCTTCTTCCTCAAGGAATCTCCCGACAGTGCTGCGGATCACCTTTTGACCATCTGGGTCACTCGCTGTCAGCACCGGGATAGGTTTGGGCAGGTGAACGCTCGACAAATTCGAGAAGTGGACTCGCCGGTCGCCTCGCCTGCGAAGAATCGACTTGGAGACTTGGCCACTTGCGTCCCGCTTGCGGATGTTTGTCAAAACCTTTGAGGCTGTTTCGGTTCCCGGGATCACCAATGGGCAGCGTGGTTTCCTGCAGGCCTTTTCGACCCAGGCAGCCTCGTTGCGCCAGACCCTCGGTCTGATTCCTGCATTTCACCCCTGGGCTAAATTATTGGTGCGAAAGGGGGGACTCGAACCCCCACCCCTTGCGGGACCAGATCCTAAGTCTGGCGCGTCTGCCAATTCCGCCACTTTCGCACGAAATCTAACTACTGTTGCTATCAATAGCTTATCTTTGGCGCTTTGTCCACTCCAGGCGGTGCTTCCTGCTAGCACCCGAACGGCGGGTGGGTGGTTCAATGCCGCTGCCTTTTCCGCACCCGCGCCCTATACTTTTGGCAATGCGGGCGCAATACCGTGGAGGGCCCCGGGCTGCAAAATGCGGATGTTGCCTTGTTGCGGGAATTTCACCTGGGGGAATGGCTGCACGTGCAGAGACGCGCGGAAATGTTCAACGTGTTAAACAACGCTGACTACGGCGCTCCCAATCGCTTTGTGAACGAGCCACAGTTTGGGGCCATCACCATGGCCATGCACGCGAGCCGCGAAGCCCAGTGCAGCGCGCGGATTACCTTCTGAGTCGAGACGCCCAGGGTTTCCTTACGCGATCACTCGCCCAAAGTCGAATTCTCGTGTTCGACTGCGGGCGGCTATCGCGTCATTTTGGGATATATCCGTGCATTGCGGTCCGCTTTCCGAACTCCCGATGGGCTTCTTTTGACATGACGTGCACGCCGGCGGCATCGATCCACCGGTTGTAGAAATTGAACAAGGCACAGACCGAGATGGCGTAATAGATGGCTTCGTCCGTCAACCCCACAGCGTACAACGGCTTCATATCGTCACCGTCGATTTCCCAGGCGCGATGGTTCACCTTCCTGATGAAGCGCAGCAGGGCTTTGTGCTTCTCGGGAAGAGCGGAGCTTTCCAAATCATCGATCGCCGCGCTCACCAACTCTTCGCTGCCCAGCAGTTCCGCCGCAACTGCGGCGTGGTACTTCTCTCAAAACGGGCAGTGGTTGCCCGCGGAAGTGAAGGCGGCGATAAGCTCGCGGAGCCCAGGGCTGAGCGGAGATTCACCGCGCATGATTTCCTGCGTAAATCCGCCCAGCAAATCCGTGGCTTTCGGACGGTATGCAAACAAGTGCCATATCTGCGGGTATTCTTTGCCGGAGTTGCGCATCTGGCGGATCATGTCGCCGCGGCCGCCTGCCTGCGGATTATTTTCCACCTCAGGAAGAAACATCGGTTTCATCTTGTTTTCCATTGTGCCGCGATCAGGCCGTCTTGCGGTAACCTTGTTTGCCTTCAAAACAGCAGCTTCAATGCGAATTGTATTTGGCGGGGCGGGGCAGCCGTCTCGACCTGGCCAAATGTGGGCGAACTGATGTCGTCGTTGGGCACGCCAAAGTTAACCCGGTTTAGCAAATTGAAGAATTCTCCTCGGAACTGTAGCGTAGTGGATTCGGCCAGTCGAAAATTCTTCGATACTCCGCAGTCCCATTCGGAGACGCCAGCCGCCTGCACGATATTTCGCCCGGCGTTGCCGAAGGTTCCCAGTTGGGTGTTCTGCTGGAAGGCTTTGGTGTTAAACCACTCACTCGCGGTCCTGGGACCATCGTTGGGATTGCCCACCAGATTCGGGCGGTCGCCCACGAAGCCCGAGATCTCGGGAGATTGTCCCTGCAGAGACGGGTCGCTCGAGTCATACACGGTGAAGGGAGTTCCCGTGGAGGCGGAAACGATTCCGTTCAACTCCCAATTGCCGAAAGCTCTCTGATACCAAGCGTGCGATTGTTTCCAGAAAGGCAGTTGCCACTGATAGCTGAACACCAGGCGCTGGCGAGCATCGAAGAGCGAGCGGCCATATTCCGCCTCGAGGTCCCAGGGGTTCTGCGCCAAGTCGTTTTCGCCGGCCACGAGTGTGGGCGCGGACCCCGTGATGTTGAAGCTCGAGACGTCGTCGAGTGTTTTAGAATAGGTATAGGAGAGGAGGAACGCCAGTCCATAGCCGACGCGTTTACGCAGGGTGGTCTGAAGCGCGTTGTAATTCGAGTTTGTAATCCCGGAAATCAGGCCGATTGACCCGTAATTGCAAGTATCGGGACTCGCCGGCGTACAGCCCGAATAGGGACGGTAAACGTTCACATCTTGTTGTTCGCCGCTGATGCAGGAAGCCTGCTCGCTGGCTGGCAGGGTCGAGCAGAGAACCGCAGGATCGCTCTCGATGAAGCGTGGCAGCTTTGTACCTTTGGTACCGACATACCCGACATCCACCAGCCATCCCTGGCCGAAAGAATGCTCGACCGTGAAGTTCCAATCTTGAGCATAGGGCAACTGCAAGTGGGGATCGAGAGTGAGGAGAGTTAGCCCTTGAGGTCCCCCCGCAAAATTTGGAGCGAAGGGATTGGACCCGGCCGGAAGTGGAGCGGCGAAGCTCGAAGGAAACGATTCCTGAATTGTCTTGAACCAAGGCGGAGCGCTTTCGGGCGCCTGCAACGGCCCGCCTTCACCGTTGTAATACGGGTCATAGAAGATGCCGTAGGCGGCCCGCACAGCCCATTGCCCGTTTCCCGTAGGATCCCACGCGAAGCCGACGCGAGGAGCAAAGGCGCGGTATTCCCGCGCGATCAGGCCGGCGCCCACACCGGGATCACCTGGATACAGCAGGCCCGGAGGCGCGCTCGGTATGGTGCGTGACTGCGCGTTGGGCACAAACAGCGCGTCCTGGTTGTGGATCTCGCTGTAAGGCTGCGGCAGTTCGTACCGCAGCCCAAAGTTAAGCGTCAGGCGCGAAGAGGCCTTGTAACTGTCCTGTGCGTAAAGATTGAAATTGCTGGCGCGCATGCCCCGCGGAAGCTCACCGCCGCCTTGCAGAAAGACCACCGGCTGCCCGATCAGGAAGTCTGCAAAGGCATCGCCCGTGATGGGTACCGGCGCAAACACGAAGAAGCCGTTCGAGGCAATCCCCAATAGGGTATTGAGTTGGTCGCGCTGGAATTCGCCCCCAAACTTGAGTTCATGCCTGCCCCGAATCCAGGCGAGTGATTCCGTGAGCGAGTAGGTGTTCTGATAGTCGTTCGCCGGCCCGGTAATGGGATTGCCGACGGAAGCGTAGCCGCCGACTTCGACGAACGGCGGCCCCAGTTGGCTCGCCAGCGTGGGCGCGTATTGGAATCCAAGTGACGAAATCGGTGTGTGGTTCGTCGCTTCGCCAAACAGGAATTTGCTGCGGAGAAAGGAGAACCTGAGCACATTGACGACGTTCGGTGAGAACGAGTGGGTCTCCTCGAGGGCGGCGTTCTGGGCGCGGAAATCCTCGCCTACGGGAAAGCCCGGCACATTCGCACCGGCGATCGAAAGCGGATCCAGTTGCGAGCCGTTGTTGAAAAGGTAGTGGAAAGAGATGGTGTCGCGCGAGGAGAGATAGTGGTCAAGGCGCAGGCCGAATTGATCGGACGTATTTTGGAGTTCCTGCGTGGTGCCGAAGGCATTGGGACCGTAATTGGGCTCATTCGGCAGCGGATAGAATGACAGTAAATTCTGTGAAACGGAATTGATCAGGCCCGGCGGCAGTTGGTTGAAGGGGAGCGGTTGGGGCGGCGAAGCGAACACGTTGACCAACTGCGTCCCGGTGGGATCGGTGCAGAATCCCTGAGGTGAATAGCTGCCGCACTCGGCGGAGAAGTCCCCCTGCCGCTCGGCCGCGGTGGGAACGGTCGTCAATTGGGTTTCGCCCTGCCGGTTGCGATATCCCTCATAGAAAAGGAACAGGAAGGTCTTATCGCGGCGAATCGGGGCGCCGAGCGTGCCGCCGAACTGGTTTTGCTTCAGGGGATCGACGCTAGTCGAGAAGAAGTTGCGCGCGTCAACGGCATCGTTTCGAAGGAAGTCGTAGAGGTCACCGTGAATATGATTCGATCCCGAACGCATCACGATGTTGGTGCTGGAGCCGGCGTTGTGGCCGAACTCGGCGGAAGCCGTGTTCGTCAAGATGCGGAACTCCGCAATGGCATCGGGGGGAGGACGAAGAATGAATCCGGCGTTGATGGTGTTGTAGTTCTCGTCTCCGTCCACCAGGAACTCGTTGGACTCCGGCCGCATGCCGTTTACGGCATAGGACTGGCCGTTGCGCAAGGAGCCGCCGGCCAACTGTAATCCTTGAGTGAGGGGCGCAGTACCGGGTAATAACAGGCCGAGTTGCGAGAAGTTGCGCCCGTTGAGCGGCAAGTCCAAGACTTCCTGGCCGTCCACCGTTTCTCCCAGGTCGTTGGTGGTGGCCAATAGCGACGCGTCCGCCGTCACCTCCACGGTCTGCTGCGGTAGGCCCACCTGGAGGTGCACCGCCAGCACCGCAACTTGATTGACGCTCAGGCTGATGCCGCCCTGAACATACTTACTAAACCCAGGCGCGGCAGCTTCCAGCCAATAGTGTCCGACGGGCAGCGACAAGAGCAGAAAATCTCCAGACTCATCGCTCTCCGTACTCCGCGTAAACCCTGTCTCCGCTTGAGTTGCGGTAACCTTGGCAGCCGGCACCCTCGCCCCGCTCGGGTCTAAGATGGCGCCTCGAATGCTTCCCGTCGTCTCCTGTCCGGTCAACACGGCGGCAAACGCCAGAACGGCCAGCGTGGACACACCAATCCCTCTGCCCCGCATACGCATATACGGTTGTTCCTCCTGTTTGGCGATATCCCTGCGACTAGACTTGACCCAAGGCCCAACGCACGACGCAAAAAAACTAGTAAGAACCGACCAGCCTTTCGAGTGCTACGTTCGGTGATTATCCGCGCGCCGAAATCCAGCGTCAATAACCGAACTTGAGAAGCGGGCTGCCTATTTTTGAGGTGAATTACGCCAGAAACTACTTACGGCCTGCTCAGACAGAAGCGGCCGGCCGCGCGCAGTGCGATGCATGAAATACGGGCGGGACGCGGGTCTGCGGGCTGTCCGAGAGTTTTCGGGCTGGGATTTTGCCGGGGGTGCAGCTGATGCGTTTCTGCAGGAAGCGTTAGCCTACATATTACAGCGTGATGTATGTACTGTGAGCGTCCAACTAGTTCATGCGTATTATTGACCAAGCGGAGCGGAACACCTAGCCTCCTTGTTAGGCAAATTCCGCGTGCAGCAATGGAAGTTCCGAACCGGCCCCCGAGACCGGTCAACAAGTGGCCCCGGTGGTGCCGGCCGTGTTTGTGGTTAGCCTGCCGCGCCAGTTCATTTCGGAAGACCGCCTACCAAGGAGGGGAAAAGAGGATGGAAGGCTCTGGGCCAAGGAAGGCGATAGGTTTTTGGATTCTAGTGGCTTCGCTCGTCACGTCGTTCGCCTGGTTGGCGTATCCGCTCTATGTGATTCGACCGTTCCGCCACCAGGGCGCGCGCGAACTGGCGGCTGCCCTGTCGGCGATTCAAACTCAACCGGTGGTCGACGCCATCTGCGTTGTTCTTGCGCTGGCAGGACTTGCCTGTTATTGGCGCGCTCAGCCGCGGCGGTCGCGCCGGATTCTGGCGGCTGTCGGGACGCTCGCCGTTGGTGCATTTGCGGCCCTGTCGCAGGTGAACGTATATGAATTGATGTTTCACCCCGACACCCATCCCCTCTTTGCAGCGGCCCGTCAAACCAAGATCGATGCCGATGATAAAGTCCTTGCCGTGAGACTGGGAGGAAGCGCTCGTGCTTATCCGATTCGAACTATCGCCTATCACCACATCATCAATGACGTGGTGGGTCAGGTGCCCATTGTCGCGACCTATTGAACGCTCTGCCACACCGGTCTGGTGTGGAATCGTGAAACCGGCGGGCTGGTTCTGACTTTCCATCTGGCAGGCATCAACAACCAGAATTTTTTGATGCGGGACGATCAGACCGGCTCCTATTGGCAGCAGATCACCGGGGCCGCTGTCGCAGGCCCACTAAAGGGCCGGCGCTTAACTTGGATTCCCTCCGATGAATTGTCCTTCGGCCTTTGGGAGGGGGAAGAGCCCGACGGTACCGTCCTCAAAGACGTCACTAAGTACACTTCGGACTACGAGAAAAAGGACTGGGAATCGAAGATGATGAAAGAGCCCACGGTGCTCAGCTTCGCCAATCCCGCCCTCGGGCTCAAACCTCGCAGCCTCGTGCTTGGCATCAAGGCCTTCGGAGCCAGCCGGGCGTTCTCGTACGACGAGGTTGTCAAGGAGAAGTTGGTAATGGACAACGTGGGGTCCCAGCCGGTGCTGCTTGTGGTGGGGCCAGACGGGCAATCCGTGCGCGCTTTTCGCGGCCGTATTCCGGGTGTCGAAGGCGAGCCTTCGTTTTACCGTACTCTTGACGAGAAGCAGTCACGGACCACCGACTTGGGATGGCTTAGGCAGGCGGCGAGCGCCGCGCTGCTGATGGACGACCTTAGCGGAGGGACTTGGAATTTCGAAGGCTGTGCTCTATCGGGCAAGGCAAAGGGGATCTGCCTGGAACGGGTCGATGTAATAAAAGACTATTGGTTCGACTGGCGAAACTACAACCCCGGTACGACAGTCTACGCACACAAAACCTGAGAAAACACCAAAGCAATCCATGTGAATCTAAAGGAGCCGTAGAGCTGATTATCGCGAGCGAGCACCGCCAAGGAATGCTGGACGGCGGAGGTTCGCCACAAGAGCCTTGTCAGTGCAAAAGGAAGTGTTTTGCCGGTTCACTCCGGCTGGGATGCGCGCACGATGCAGGCAGCGCATGATGCAGACGCTTGGCAAGCGCGACAAGGGCCAGTATAATCTTGTATCGTCAGAGCTGGAATTAACCCGCATCGGAATTTGGGAAATCGAGTTTTCATGCGATGAGCGCTCGCCGAGAAAACTGCAGCATCCGCTCTCCTCGCCTTGTAAAGCCCCAGGGCTTCACCTGAATGTCAGAAATTTAGACGTCCGGCGGCCGTTTCCATTAATCACTGAACCTTGAAATTCGAGAGCGTGAAGCGCGGGCTTCAGGCGTCCCAATCTTTTATGCTTAGGCAGAGATGAAGGAGCCTTTTATGGAAGCGCGGGTTGGCTTCGCGCTACTCGGCCTTCTGGTTCAATCAAGAGACGCTTAAATGGCGGTCGAGAGACGCCCAGCTTGAGATTCCTAGGAGCTGATCGTATGACGAAATCCGCTCAAGACCTTCTGGTAGAAAATGAGAAATTGGCAAAGGAGCTTCTGGCTCCCGGCGCTGACGAAATTGACCGTGAGCGGCGCTTTCCACGCCGAAACATCCAAGAGTTGGGGCGTAGCGGTCTGCTGGGGTTGGTTGTTCCTCTCGAGTTTGGCCGGGCAGGCGCCGGCATTCCCGAGATGGCGCAAGTCTTGGAGCGCATGGCGCAGGCCTGTGCCTCAACGGCCATGGTGACGCTCATGCACTACTGCGGGACGGCGGTCATCGTCGCCAAAGGCAGCGCCGTGTTGAGGCAAACCCTGCTTCCGGCTATAGCGCGCGGCGAACACTTGACGACGCTGGCGTTCAGCGAGGCAGGTTCGGGCGGGCACTTCTATATGCCGGTCAGCGCGGCGAGGAGAAACGGTCACGGCCTGAAATTGACGGCTCACAAGACCTTTGTGACGAGTGCCGGCGAAGCTGACAGCTATGTGGTTTCAACGCGCAAGGCGAGTGCCTCCGGGCCTACCGACCTGGACCTTTATCTCCTCGTCAGGGGCGCGAAGGGGCTTGAGGTTGGAAGGCCCTTTGAGGGCCTGGGCCTGGCCGGGAATGCCAGCGCGCCAATGAAACTTGAAGGCGTTGAATTGGAAGAGGAAAAGCGGCTGGGAAGTGAAGGCAGCGGTTTCCAGACCATGATGGAGGTTGTTCTGCCGCACTTCCAAGTGGGTGTCGCGGCGGTTTCGCTGGGAATTGCGACGGCTGCCTTCCAGGCGGCCTCGGCTCACGTTACGGCCCGCAAATATGAGCACGCGGGTGGAGCGGCGCTGTCGGCGATCCCGCGGGTGCAGTTCCTTACAGCAGAGATGGTGCTGGAGCTCCGCTCCGCGCGCGCGTACCTGAAAGAGACCATTCGCCGTGTTGGAGAGGGCGACCCGGAAGCCATGTTAGATGTTCTGGGTGTCAAAGCGCGAGCTGCGGAGGCTGCTCTCGCGGTCGCCTCGCGTGCCATGACTCTAGGTGGCGGAGCGGCCTTTGGCAGGCGCGGAGGACTGGAGCGAATTTTCCGCGACGCGCAGGCCGCTTCCGTGATGGCGCCTTCCACGGATGTGCTGAAGGAGTTTCTAGGGAAGGCGTGCCTGGGAGTTCCGCTGTTCTAGTAAGGGGGGAATATGTCACCAGTCTCCGGAAGTCAAAACGATAGAGGGCTGCTGCGGGTGGGCGCGGTGGCCTACGACCCGAAGGTCGTGACGATTTGGGAGGGCTTCAAACCTTACTTTGAAAAACGTGGTGCTCCCATCGACTACGTCCTGTACTCGAGCTACGACGCGCAGGTCGAGGCCAATCTCTCCGGTGAGATTGAGGTGGCCTGGAACTCGCCCTTGGCCTGGGTCAAGAGCCAGATTTTGAGCCGCGGTGAGTGCCGTGCCATCGCCATGCGCGATACGGATCGCGACCTCTCCACCAAAATCCTTGCGCGCAAGGACTCGAACATCGCGAGCCTGGCCGATCTCAGAGGAAAAACGATAGCGGTCGGGGCCTCGGACTCTCCCCAGGCCACTTTGATCCCTCTGTCGATGCTGGCTGACGGGGGCCTCGAGCCTGGCGAGGACTGCCGCGTCCTCTATCACGACGTCATGGTCGGGAAACACGGAGACCACGTGGGAGGGGAACGCGATGCCGCGCGGGCGCTGGCGGCAGGAAACGCCGACGCCGCGTGTGTGCTCGACGGCAACTACCCGATCTTTATCAATGAGGGCACACTCGATCCAGGCGCCACACGCGTGCTGGCTTCTACGCCTCCCTTTGACCACTGCAATTTCACCGTACGCGCGGACCTGCCGGAAGAGCGTTCCAAGCCCTTCGTCGAGATTCTGCTCGGGATGTCGTTCCAAGATCCTGAAGTTCGCACATTGATGGAGCTCGAAGGTTTGAAGCAATGGCTCCCCGCTCGGACGAGCGGGTACGTACAGCTTGAAAGAGCCGTGGAGCGTTTCAAGTTCTATGCCTGAGCGGTTTCCTAAAGCGCATTTAGACCTCGAGGATCTTACAATTCACGAGGGAGCGCCGGTTCTGCTGAGGCGGGCACTCGCGAAGCTGGCCGTGGGTGAACTGCTGGAACTGCGCGGAGACTCGCCTGAGTTGGCGGAGGGGCTTGCTGCGTGGTGCCGCAAAGAGGGCCATCGCTATCTGGGAGCGGGCAAGGGGCCGAACACTCACCGCATCGAACGCGGCGCGGGACTTGCGCCACTGATGGCTGCGGGCCGCGACATTGCCGAGGCCGCCGACCCCCACTGGGGGTTGGCGCCACGCGGAGCGCGGATCGAGGCTGGGGGACCGGAGTTTGCTTTCACCCTGCGCCATAAACGAGAAGTCTGGGCCCAGGAACTGTCGAGCATATATAAGCAGGCAGTCGGAAACCAATGGTCCGCCGCGCGCGACATCCCTTGGGACAATCTTCCCAAGCTGCCTGAAGATGTTGAAGCCGCGGTCTGCCAGATCATGACATTTCTCACGGAGAATGAGTTTGCGGCGCTCTACGTGCCCGCTCGTTTCATCCCGCGCATTCACCCCCACTACCGCGAGGTTGTGGAGGTGCTCGCCGTGCAGATTGTGGATGAAGCTCGTCATGCCGAGGCGTTCACCCGCCGGGCGGAGGCGGGCGGTGGAGGATTGGGCACAACCGCCGTCAGCAGCCAACTCTCCCTCCAGACTCTCGTCGAAGAGCCGGATTTCACCACGGCGACGTTCCTGCTTTGCGTGATGGGCGAGGGGACATTCCTCACACTTCTTAAGTTTCTTGAGGAGCACGCTCCGGAGGCTGTCACGGCGACACTAGCAAGGCTCGCTCACCGCGACGAGGCGCGCCACGTGGCCTTCGGAATGGAGCATCTGCGCTACGTGCTGGAACGGGAACCCGAGCGCCGCGCCTCGCTGGCTGCCGCCGTCGAGCATCGCAGTCGCATGCTCGCGGCAGTTTCCGGACTTAGCCCCTACGTTCATGATGCCTTGACGGTTCTGGCAGGCAGGGGGACCTCGCCCTGTCAGGTTCGGGAGGGCGCGCGCCGCGTGGCCGCGCTGCATCGCGAAATGGATCGCGCCCGGCGCGAGCGCTTGCAAAGCCTCCGTTTCGACGCCGGGGAAGCCCGCACCCTCTCCGCGTACCACACAAAGAACTTCATGTGATGCAATGCGGTGGAAGGGGCAGACGCGCGCACTGTGGAATCTATGCTGGAGGTCATCGCCCGATGCTACACGCGAGTTCAAGGCGCAAATGGTGTGTAACTCCTCGGCATTCGGCAGCGTCTCGCAACGCGACTCAGAGTGGGACGTAGATGCTCGCCGTGCGCCCGGGCAGCATGGCTCCAAGCCTGCCGTCGCGAACTTGCAAGGGGGGGGCCGTCGCCAAGCCGATCGGTAAGGGCAGTTCCGTCCGACAGGTGCTCGGGCTGGGCGGCCCCACCCACCAGTTGGGCGGATCAATCTTCTGGACTTGTGGCGCGCCCGCGGCGGTTGTCTGCGGCTGCGATGCCGCCCGACCACCGCAGACGAATCCGATAAGACCGGCAAGGATCAAGGCGCCGTGGCGGCTTCGGAGTATCCTTCTTTGTGATGCGCACAGTAGAATCATCGCGCGCGCTACCGGCGAATGGCCCCCCAGTCGTCTCCTCGGTAATCGTCTTGGTGGTACCCGCGCCGCGTGGCGTAAATGAAGAATCTCAATAAGTCGCTTCTTCTCGTCGATTCGGTAGTAAACGAGCATGGGGCTATGAAGCAACTTGCGTACCCGCGATCGCCTGCGGACAACGCTCCCCAAGCGGGGAACGCGAGCGAGCAAATCAACATGATCTAGGAGAGAGGCGCCAAATCGCGAAGAAGCCTCAGCATCGTCTTCGGCGATGCAGCCGATAGCCTCTGCGAGATCGTTCAGTGCTCTTTGCGTGTAGAGGAGGCGGTAATCCACTCGGTCAATCGCTTGCGGACCTCTTCCGCAGGCACAGTTCGGCCCGCATCTGCATCCTGGATCCCCTCATCGATGGCCGCAAGCGTTTCCTCGTCCTCATCGTCAAGGGTGGGGGCGGGTTTCTCAAACTCGAATCGGAACTCTTTGACCTTTCCCATATGTTGACACTAGCCCTGATCCGCGATCAGCGCAAGGAAATGCACCGCACGATTCCCAGATCGCCTCACCCGGCGTATTCGCGCCACCGGCTCCCGGCCAGATAACTAGCTGGTAATCACCGTCTCGGCTTTCGGCATTGGCTCTTCCACGAGCGTGACATCGAGGACGCGGTTCATCAAGAGCGCCGCCAAAATCAAGAAGACACCGCCAACCAGCACGGCCGCCAGACGATTGTTGTAGAGCAGGTGCAACATGACCCAGCCAAAGAGAAGGGAGGCCGTGATTTCAGGAATGGTTATGAAGAAATTGAAAATGCCCATATACACGCTCGTCTTCTCGGCATCGGCCGGACGATCAAGCCGGTCAACGGCGCGGGCAGCCAAAGGATGGGGATCTAATCGGCGCTACGTTTCGGGCGCGTGATCCTTTGGTACAGTGCGGTCATAGATCACAGTCAGCTCACGCAAGCGTTCCGCGATTTCGGGTTTCAGTTGGTCTGCGGAAATTCGCCATCGCCAGTTGCCGCTGGACGTACCGGGCAAGTTCATTCGCGCTGTGCTGTCCAAGCCCAAAACATCCTGGAGTGGAACGATGGCCGTATCGGCCACTGAAGCCAAGAGAGCGCGGATGAAAACCCAGTTCATTTCCCGCCCGTCTGTCCCGAAATACTTGAGCGTGAACTCTCTTTCTGCCCGGATGTTCTCCGCCGTCCGCGTACTGCCGCCCGTGCCGCTCGAGGTCCACCATCCGATCGTCGTATCGTTATCATGCGTTCCGGTATAGACCACAAGGTGACGGCGAAGATTGTGCGGTTTGAATTCGGGAGCCTGAGGGTCCGTGCCGAAGGCAAACTGAAGGATGCCCATGCCCGGAAAACCGAATCGGTCGCGCAATGCCTCGACCTCGGGCGTGATCACGCCCAGTGTCTCGGCAACGATGGGGAGATCACCAAGAGTCTTATTCACCGCCTCGAGCAACTCGCCGCCCGGCGCCTTCACCCAGCGGCCGTTGATCGCCGTCTTCTCGTTGCCGGGAACTTCCCAGTAGGCTTCAAATCCGCGGAAGTGGTCAAGCCGCACAATGTCTACCAGCCGCAGAGTCGATCGAAAACGCTCGATCCACCACGCATAGCCCGTCTCCGCCATCGCCTCCCAGCGATAGAGCGGATTGCCCCACAGTTGTCCGGTGGCGCTGAAGTAGTCAGGAGGAACTCCCGCCTGCACCTTTGGGTTTCCGTCCTCGTCGAGGTGGAACAGCTCCGGATGGGCCCACACATCCGCGCTGTCATGAGCAACGAAGATGGGAATGTCACCCATTACCTGAATTGCCCGCTCGTGGCAGTAAGCCTTGAGATCTGACCACTGCTTGAAGAAGTGGTATTGAACGTATTTCTGCGTGTTTATTGGTTCCGACAGAGCGGCGACCCAGCGCGCCACCGCCTCCGGTCGCCGCGCCGCGATGTCACGCTCCCATTTGTTCCACACCGCTTCCCCGCCGTGCGCTTCTTTCAAGGCCATGAACAAGGCGAAGTTGTCGAGCCACGCAGCATTCTGCCGGCAGAACGCCTGGAAGTCCTCGCGCCGCGTTGCGGAAGCAGAGGCATGGAAGTTTTGTGCTGCCCGTCTGAGGAGTGGAAGCCGGTGCCGCACGACCGCGCCGAAATCCACCTGGTGACTGGGAAACGCCGGGAGATCGACAGCCAGATCATCCGGGGAGAGGTCGCCCTCCGCAATCAGTTTCTCGAGGCTGACCAACAGCGGATTGCCGGCAAACGCTGAGAAACACTGGTAAGGTGAGTCCCCGTAACCCGTGGGACCCAAAGGGAGCACTTGCCAGATCCGCTGGCCGGCCCCGGCCAGGAAATCCGCGAACCAATACGCACCAAGGCCGAGGTCGCCAATTCCGAGTCTTCCGGGCAGCGAGGTTGGATGAAGAAGAACGCCGCTGCACCGGGGGAATTTCATGCCCGGATTCTACGCTGTTTCGTGAATTCGAGCCAAGCAGAATCTACCCGAGTGCCGGCCAGTCGTCCCGCGCGGCACTCTCAGCAGGAGTCGCTCAGAGCCTTGCTTTCGAAAGGCTCCCAGACTCCGCCAACGCTCAGCTTCGAGGGACCCGCAGATGCGGAGCCGTTCGTGCCAGCACGTCCGAGACGGGCGCGGGGGAGGAACTGTCTTCAGCTCACACAGCAGCGTTGGTGTCGAATTGCTCCGGCGAATGTTCTTGCGAGTATCGGACCATTGCGTGCAGATTATCCGGTGGAGTCGCAGGGGGCACTTCGCAGCCGGTACCCACGATGTGCGCCTTCCCGGCGATCTCATGACATCGGCGAGACGCCTGATAAACCTGGTCGGGAGTTCCTTCCAACATATCCGTGATGGTTGAGACATTCCCCAAAATCACTCGATCCGGTCCCAAGCAGGCGCGTGCGACAGCCAGGTTCGTGGGCGAGTCCAGTTCGAAGATTTGCACCGGAAGTTGCTTCATTTGGGGAATCAAGGGATCGGTGTTGCCGCACATGTGCAGCCGAACGATGACCTCCGGATGGGCCTGACGAATGGATCCCACGACGCGCAGTTGGCGCGGAAACAGAAACTCGCTGTAATGTTGCGGCCCCATCATGCTGGCTGCGGCGTCGCTCATGCCGATCGTGTCGGCGCCGGCCTGAATCTGCGCCTCCGCATAATTCACGGCCACTTCCGCCGTGAAATCGAGCAAGTCCTTCATGAAAGCAGGGTCGTCGAGAAGATCCATCATGGCGCGAGTCAAGCCGCGCAACTCTGCGGCGAGCGCCAACGGTCCTTCCACCCAGCCCACGAGCGAGACCTCGCCGCCGAATTCCTGGTGCATTATCTCGATGGCTTTGATCCGATCGTGCATTCGGCCCCCGCCCAGCGGGTCGGGAATTCGAAAGGTCTTCAAGCGCGACTTGTCCCGCAGTGCGGCTCGTTCTTCGCAGATCGCGGGGCCCTGATCCTGGAACCACTTTATGCTGCCCTCTCCGTCGATGTCGATCACCTCGCGCGCCGGGTCGGAGCAAGTAAGCAGGCAATCGATGCCAAAGTCGTGAACCAGCTTGCTCTGTGCGGCGGCCATTTGCCGCCCGTCGCGAGTGTAGTCGATGAAGGGAATGCCCATATGCTTCGCTGCGAACATCATGATGACAGGCTGGACAGGAAGATGGTCAACAGGCCGGCCCGCGATGAGCCCTCGGACTCTCTCAAGTGAACGCATGAAGCACCTCCGGGTCGTTTTTGAAGACACTTTCTGAAAATTGCAGAACTTAGTGACATCTCCCCCTCACCCCCCGGCCCCTCTCCCCCGAGGGGGCGAGGGGAGAAATAACCCGAGTTCATGCCCTCGCCCCCTTGGGGGAGAGGGTATCCGGCAGCCGACGGACAGGTGAGGGGGGTTGGTCCGTCACGATATCATGTAACCCTCAGTAAATTGGGTATCGCACCTTATAATCCGCGGCTGCCTCTTTCACCACCTCTTCAACGGCCGCTTCCTGATCGGGCGTCAGAACGGGAGCGCATTCCGCGGCCAGCGCCTGCCGCACTTTCGCGGCGGCGCGCTTCTCGAAGCGTTCGCGATCCAGGCTGTCTCCCGATCCCCATCGGCAAAGGTCGAAGTAGGGTGAGAGCATTTCGAGCTTGCGGAAATTCTGGACCGTGTGTGGGTGGTCAAAGGACTGGCCGCCATGGCCCAACTCCTCGATTACGCCCAGCGCGAGTGTCTCCTCATTGACCTCAAAGCCACGAATGGCGTGGCGCACGTAGCGGACCATCTCATTGTCGATGGCAAGTTGCAACGGCGAGAAGGTGATCATATTCTCGAGTTGACCCACCGTGCCGAAGCCGATTGCGCCTGCCATCACCGCCCCATACATGGAAATGGATTTTTCAACCGCTGCCTGGATGCCCGGCACGCACGCGTCGGTCTTGCCAGCATGCACGCCGGACGGACAGCCGTAATACTCGGAGATCAGTTGCACACGCGCCGCCAGCAGCGGCACGCGCTCCCCGCCCGCCGAGCGGTACTGCATCGAGCGCATGTCGCAATAACCAGGCGTCACATCCACGGTCATCGTCGCATCAGGATCGACAGCGTACCCTAACACTAATCCGCCGAGTGTTTCCGCGGTGCCCAGCGCCAGCACCGCCGGCGGACTCATCGGCGCCGTCGCTCCGCCATTAGGCATGGTGTCGAGACTCTGGGGCAAGCCGAGTTCCAGATGCGCCAGCATCACGTCGGCCATCACGGCATCGATGCAGAGGGGCGTGCGTGCCTCCGCATAACCCACCAGGATCGGATTCCGTCGATGCGCCTCGCGACTGCCGGCGACAATCTCGCCGATGCGGGTGATATAACCCACATCCTTGCGCTGGAAGCTCTCGATGCCTCCGTACTTGCGCGTAGCCTTCGCTAATTCAGCCGCCATCACCACGGGCCGAACTTCCACCGGAACGTCTTGGGCGGAGCACGGAAGCCCCGTATAGGCAATCTGATCGAGTTGATCGGCAAGCTTCAACGATTGACGAACATCCTCGAGCGTGGCGTAACGCCGCTCGCCGGCCATGTCCCAGATGAAGCAGCAGAACCCGCCCGCGCTCACAGTGAAGTCTTCGTGAACCTGGAATGGCTGAACATCGAAACGCACTTGGGAGTAGCGAACGGAAAGGCGTTTGGGCCACCGGCCGGGGTCCTGAAAATTGCGGCGCATGCGGGCGATGGCGGCCTCCACCTGCTCAGGGGGGAACTTCACGGTCCGTGAGTCCATATCCACCCGGCAGCCGGCCGTGCGAAGGTATTCCACAGCCTGGACGTGATCGATCCACATTCCCGTGCGCTCGAGAAGCCGCAGCGCAGCCTCATGGATCGACTGCATCTCTTCCGGACCGAGATATCGCAGAGGTTCGAGAGCGGAGGTTTTCATGAAGGCTATCCTCGACCATTCCCCGCGCTAAGGCAAGTGCTCTCTGCGCTCAGAGCACTTCGGAAAACCAAGGTGTAGTATTGGTGGTTGGTCCGGGCGGAACGGAACGGCCGATCGCGCGGTTGTGCGCTTGGCGGCTATGTGCCTCGGTTCCTCCAGCAACGCAACGCGAGTGCCATCAAAACACCACCCGCGATGCTGGCGGGGAAGAACCAGCGGGTGTCAGGGACTTCAATAACGCTCCGGATCACTCTCACGGCGACCTTGCTCGCCTGTCATTTCGAGGAGCCAAAGGCATGGAGGTATCTCGCATTGCCTCGAAAACAAATCAGAGCGAGATTCCTCGCGGAGTTTACCCCGAGCGGCAGAGCGAGATTCTTCGCTTCGCTCGGAATGACAAGCGAAGGGCTCCGTCGAAAATCGTCGTTCTGATCACCGACCCCTTTAGGGTGAAGTCGGTGCCGGTGCAGGGGTTAGCGGTGTCAGTTCGACGTTGTACCCCAATTGGCGAAGT
>Ga0187879_10001091_pt1 | contig 18447 bp, 10 predicted proteins | sample June2016WEW_19_1_FD_132423 | JGI IMG/M metagenome (GOLD analysis project Ga0187879, IMG submission 132423) | Peatland microbial communities from SPRUCE experiment site at the Marcell Experimental Forest, Minnesota, USA - June2016WEW_19_10 | ecosystem: Environmental > Terrestrial > Soil >... | reverse complement strand
GCTCGCGCAGCAGCTCCACCCGGCGCAGCGTGTCCACCTCGCTGTGCAGGTACCTGGCCCGGATGCCGAGCTCAAGCAGGTAGTCGGTGAGGTCCTCGGCCATCTTCTTGGTCAGTGTGGTGACCAGCACCCGCTCGAAGCGCTCGGCCCGTTCCCTGATCTCGTGCACCAGATCGTCGATCTGGCCCTTGGTCGGTTTCACGATCACTTCGGGATCGATGAGTCCGGTCGGCCTGATGACCTGCTCGACTACCTCGCCGCTGACGCGCTGCAGCTCATACGGGCCGGGCGTGGCCGACAGGTACACTGTCTGACCGATCCGGTCGCAGAATTCCTCCCAGGTGAGCGGCCGGTTGTCGATGGCGCTTGGCAGCCGGAACCCGTGCTCGACCAGCACCCGCTTCCGCGAGACGTCGCCCTCGTACATGGCACCTATCTGCGGCACCGTGTTGTGCGACTCATCGATCACCAGCAGGAAGTCCTCGGGGAAGTAGTCCAGCAGGGTATTCGGCGGGCTGCCAGGCTCGCGGCCATCGATGTGCCGCGAGTAGTTCTCGATTCCCGAGCAGCTGCCGACCTGCCGCATCATCTCGATGTCGTAGGTCGTGCGCATCCGCAGCCGCTGCGCCTCAAGGAGCTTGCCTGCGCGCTCCATGGCGGCAAGCTGCTCCGCCAGTTCCTGCTCGATGCCCGCGATGGCGCGCTCCATCCGCTCCGGGCCGGCCACGTAATGCGAGGCCGGGAAGACGTAGAGCTCCTCATCCTCGCTGATCACCTCGCCGGTGAGCGGATGGAGCGTCATCAGCCGCTCGATCTCGTCGCCGAACATCTCGATCCGGACGGCGAGCTCCTCGTACACCGGGATCACCTCGATGGTGTCACCCCGGACCCGGAAGGTGCCCCGGGTGAACGCCAGGTCATTGCGCGCGTACTGCATGCCGACCAGCTTGCGGAGCAGCGCGTCACGATCGATCGTGCCGCCGACCTTGAGCTTGACCATGCGGTCCACGTATTCCTGCGGCGTTCCGAGACCATAGATGCAGGAAACCGATGCCACCACGATCGTGTCCCTGCGGGTGAGCAGCGAGTTGGTGGCCGAGTGCCGCAGCCGGTCCACCTCATCGTTGATCGAGGAGTCCTTCTCGATGTAGGTGTCCGTCTGCGGGACATATGCCTCAGGCTGGTAATAGTCGTAGTACGAGACGAAATACTCCACCGCGTTCTTCGGGAGCATCTCGCGCAGCTCGTTGGCGAACTGCGCGGCAAGCGTCTTGTTCGGCAGCATGACCAGGGCGGGCCGCTGCAGCCGTTCTGCCAGCCAGGCGACCGTGGCCGTCTTCCCGGTTCCGGTGGCCCCGAGCAGCACGGTATCCCTCGCGCCGGACCGGATTCTCCGCTCCATCTCGGCGATCGCCTGCGGCTGATCGCCGGCCGGCACCATTTCCGTGACAACCTCGAACGGCGCGACGCGCCGCTGCAGGTCCGTCATCGGTTGCATCGCGTCTCCTGCTGCTTCACGATGCCACTGCATGGCGGGGGTCCGACACGGGCGGCCGGCCATCCGCCCGCCGATGGTGCTCACGCGCGGCAGCCGCTGTGCAGGCCTGGCCGATCGCCACCGAGACTGGCGCGAAGCGGGCGGGACCTCAGTTGTTCCGGGCGTTAGCACGCCGGCGGAGTTCCGCCCACAGCTCGCCGACCTGCCGGTCGAGTTCGGCCAGTGAGCCGGAGTTGTCGATCGCGAGCCCGGCGACCGCCAGCCGCTGCTCCCTGCTCGCCTGGGCAGCGATCCGGGCCTTAGCCTGATCGCGCGTCAAGGCCCGGTACCTGACCAGCCGCTCCAGCTGAGTCCTTGGCGGCACGTCGACGACTACCACGATGTCGTAGGAGCCGGCCAGCCCGTTCTCCGTGATCAGCGGAACGTCGTGGACAACGATCGAACCCGGCCCCGCGGCCTGCTCCAGCTCGCCCATCCGCTGCGCCACCAGCGGATGGATGATCGCGTTCAGCTTGCCGCGCGCATCATCGTCCCGGAAAACGATCTCGCCAAGCAGAGTCCGGTCCAGGCTGCCATCCGGGCCGAGTACCGCAGGCCCGAACGCGGCCGTCACGTCGGCCAGGCCGACGGTCCCCGGCGCGACCACCTCCCTGGCCACCGCGTCCGCGTCGATGACGACGGCGCCCTGTGCCGCAAGGCGCCTCGACACCTCGCTCTTGCCGGCGCCGATCCCGCCGGTCAGTCCTACCCGAAACACGTCCCTACCCGGTCTACTACATGATCATGACAAGTTCCCCGCGGCAGCGCGGGGAACTCGTCTCGATCGCGGAAAGCCGGTAACTCGGCTGTCAGTTCTGGCCGCCAGAGAGCTTGTCCCGCAGTGCGGCCAGCGCCTCGTCGGAGGCCAGGGTGCCGGGGGCCTCCTGGTCCGGCTCACGCCGGGCCTGGGAGTCATCGGCGGGCTGCTGCTGCTGCTGCGAACCCGCCGCATCCGACTTACGCGCCTCGACGACCTGCTGCTGGTGCGCCTCATACCGCGAGCGGGCCTCGGCGTACTGGCGCTCCCACTCCTCACGCTGGGTGTCGTACCCCTCGAGCCACTCGCCCGACTCGGAGTCGAATCCCTCAGGGTAGACGTAGTTCCCCTGCTCGTCGTAGGTGGCGGGCATTCCGTACAAGGTGGGATCGAAGTCGTCACCGACCGCCTCGCCGATCGTGCCCTCGTTCGCCTGCTTCAGCGACAGGCTGATCCGGCGCCGGTCGAGATCAATGTCGATGATCTTCACGAAGATCTCGTCGCCAACCTGGACGACCTGCTCGGGGATCTCGACGTGCCGGTCGGCGAGCTCGGAGATGTGCACCAGGCCCTCGATGCCCTCCTCAACCCGGACGAAGGAACCGAACGGCACCAGCTTGGTGACCCGCCCCGGTACCACCTGGCCGATCTGGTGGGTGCGGGCGAACTGCTGCCAGGGATCCTCCTGCGTGGACTTCAGGGACAGCGAGACCCGCTCCCTGTCCATGTCCACGTCGAGCACCTCGACGGTGACTTCCTGGCCCACCTCGACGACCTCGCCTGGATGGTCGATGTGCTTCCAGGACAGCTCGGAAACGTGCACCAGGCCATCCACGCCGCCCAGGTCGACGAAGGCGCCGAAGTTGACGATCGAGGACACCACGCCCTTGCGGATCTGGCCGCGCTGCAGCGTGTTCAGGAAGTTCTGCCTGACCTCTGACTGCGTCTGCTCCAGCCAGGCACGGCGGGACAGGACCACGTTATTGCGGTTCTTGTCCAGCTCGATGATCTTCGCCTCGATCTCCTTGCCCACATAGGGCTGCAGGTCGCGGACCCGCCGCATCTCCACAAGCGAGGCAGGAAGGAAGCCGCGCAGGCCGATATCGAGGATCAGGCCGCCCTTGACGACCTCGATGACGGTGCCGGTGACGACGCCGTCCTCGTCCTTGATCTTCTCGATCGTGCCCCAGGCCCGCTCGTACTGTGCCCGCTTCTTGGACAGGATCAGGCGGCCTTCCTTGTCCTCCTTCTGCAGGACAAGGGCCTCGATGTGCTCGCCGGTCTTGACGACATCATGCGGATCGACATCGTGCTTGATCGACAGCTCGCGGGACGGTATGACGCCTTCGGTCTTGTAGCCGATGTCGAGCAGGACCTCGTCCCTGTCGACCTTGACGACGGTTCCTTCGACGATGTCGCCGTCATTGAAATACTTGATGGTCTCGTCGATCGCGGCGAGGAAGGCCTCCTCGGAACCGATGTCGTTGACCGCTACTTTGGGGGTCGAGTTGGCCTCGGTGCTGCTCGTCGTCATGTGTAGGTGGGCTCCGGATACGGACAGGGATTTGCGGACGCGCGCTGTGCATGAAGCACCCGCCACGGGCAAGGGCTACTGGACGTGCCTAGCCAGCTTCGGCCGGCCGCGGCCTGCCTAGAGACGGCCCGCGGGCTGCCTGACCATGGCGGACTGCAAGAAGAAATACACTGCGCAACGTTCAGAATATGAGAGCCAGGCCTACCGGTCAATCTGGGTCCCTATTCAGGCTGCCTGGCGCCCCATCAGGCGACCGCCGCCCGCGGGAACCACGCCGGTCAGTGCGCGGCCTCCGCCCAGCTCCGCCCGGTCCCCATTGAGACCTCGAGCGGCACAGTCAGGTCGGACGCCCCGCACATCGCCGCGTGGACCAGCTCGCGCAGCGGGGCCAGCTCGCCGGGAGCCACCTCGAACAATAGCTCGTCATGGACCTGCAGCAGCATCCGCGACCGGAGGCCATGGCCGCGAATGTCGCGGTCCACCGCGAGCATGGCCACCTTGATGATGTCGGCGGCCGACCCCTGGATCGGAGCGTTGAGGGCCATCCGCTCCGCCATCTCCCTGCGCTGCCTGTTGTCGGAGGTCAGGTCGGGTAGGTAACGGCGGCGGCCCAGCATGGTCTGGGTGTATCCGTCGGACCGGGCCCGCGCCACGATTTCGTTCAGGTAGTCACGAACCCCGCCGAACTGCCGGAAATACTCGTCCATGAAGGCGCGCGCCTCCTCGGGCGCGACGTGCAGCTGCTGGGAGAGCCCGTACACCGACAGCCCGTAGGCCAGCCCGTAGTTCATCGCCTTGATCCGGCTGCGCAATTCCCCGGTCACTTCGCCAGGCTCGACGCCGAAGACGCTAGACGCCGTCGCAGCGTGAAAATCGTGCCCCGAGCTGAACGCGGCGGCCAGCGCCTCGTCCCCGGATAGGTGTGCCATGATCCGCAGTTCGATCTGGCTGTAGTCGGCGGTCAGCAGGCAGTCATAGCCGGCCCCAACCACGAACCCGCGCCGGATCCTGCGGCCCTCCTCCGTCCGGATCGGGATGTTCTGCAGATTCGGATCGGTCGAGGAGAGCCGGCCGGTAGCAGCGATCATCTGGTTATAGGTGGTGTGGATGCGGCCGTCCTGGCCGGCCATCGGGATCAGCGTGTCCACGATGCTCTTCAGCTTCGCGACATCCCGGTGCCTGAGCAGGTGCACAAGGACGGGGTGGCCGGTCTGCGCGAGCAGCCCCGTCAGCGCCTCTGAGTCGGTCGTGTAGCCGGTCTTGATCCGCTTGGTCTTCGGCAGGCCGAGCTCGGTGAACAGGACTTCCTGGAGCTGCTTCGGCGAGCCAAGGTTGAATTCGTGCCCGGTGACCGCGTACGCGGCCTGCTCCGCCGACTTGACCTCGCTGCCCAGGCTCGCCGACATGTCAGCAAGGTGATCTGTGTCGGCAGCGATCCCGGCTCGCTCCATCTCGGCCAGCACGTCGACCAGCGGCAGCTCCACCGCGGTGAGCAGCCGCGTGGCACCGCGGTGCGCCAGATCGGCGTCGAGGGCGTCGGCAAGTTCCCTGGTGGCCAGGGCGCGTTCCGCGAGCGCAGCGGCCGCCTCGGCCTCGCCGGACATCTCCAGGGTCAGCTGCCCGGTGGCGCTGCCGCCGCCGCGCAGCTCCCGGTTCAGGTATCGCGCCGCAAGATCAGCGAGGTCGAACGAGCGCTGGCCCGGCAGCGCCAGATAGGCGGCGAGGGCTGTGTCGCTGGTAAGGCCGCCGAGATGCAGACCGCGTGCCGCCATCGCATGCATCGGGCCCTTGGCGTCGTGCAGCGCCTTCGGCCTCGCCGGGTCGGCGAGCCACTGCGCCAGCGCTTTGTCGTCATCCTCGGTGAGAGCTGCCGGGTCAATGAAGGCGGCCGCGCCGTCCGGGGTGGCTAGCGCCAGGCCGTCGAGAACGCCGGTGCCGCGTCCCCAGCTTCCGCTGGCTGCCAGGCCGGTCCGTCCATCCGCGGTCTGCCCATCGCCACTGTGCTCCGTCAGCCAGGCGGCTACCTCCTCCGGCCCGAGCACGGTCACATCGACGTCGAAGCCCTCCGCCGGCCCGGCTGGCTCGCCGGTCCCGGCAGCTCCCGCCGGAGCGGCGATCCCGGCCGGGAATGTCGCGGCCAGCCGCTCCCGCAGCACGCGGAACTGCAGGGTGTCGAACAGCTGATGGATCTTTTCCCGGTCCCATGGCGCCGGGTGCAGATCCTCCGGCGCGGCCTCCAGCGGCACGTCAGGGGCAAGCTGGGTGAGCTGGCGGTTGCGCAGTACGGCACCGAGGTGCTCGCGAAGATTGTCGCCCGCCCTGCCCTTGATCTCATCGACTCTGTCGACGAGCCCGGCCAGCGAGCCGAACTCCGTCACCCATTTGGCGGCGGTCTTCTCGCCGACTCCGGGGATGCTCGGCAAGTTATCGCTCGGATCACCGCGCAAGGCCGCGAAGTCGGGGTACTGGGCCGGCGTCAGCCCGTACTTGTCGCTGACCGCCGCCGGCGTGAAGCGAGTCATGTCGCTGATCCCGCGCCGGGTCATCAGGACGGTCACGTCGTCGCTGACTAGCTGGAGCGCGTCCCTGTCGCCGGTCACGATCAGCACGCTCATGCCCGCTGCGACGGCCCTGACCGTCAGCGTGGCGATGATGTCGTCGGCCTCGAAGCCCGCTACAGACAGCCGCGGGATGCCCATCGCGTCGAGCACTTCGAAGATCAAGCTCAGCTGGCTGCGGAAGTCTGCCGGGGTCTCCCGCCGGTTCGCCTTGTACTCGACGTACTGCTCATGCCTGAAGGTCGGCTCGCTCCGGTCGAACGCGACCGCGACATGGGTGGGCTGCTCGTCGCGCAGCACGTTGATGAGCATCGCCGTGAAACCGTAGACGGCGTTGGTCGGCTGCCCCGTCGTGGTGGAGAAGTTCTCTATCGGAAGCGCGAAGAATGCCCGGTAGGCCAGCGAGTGCCCGTCAAGGAGGAGCAGCCTGCCGTGACTCTCCGGCCGGGCAGGCTCGGCGCCCGCACGGTCTGGCCCGTGCTGACGCTGGTCTTGCCCCGGGCCCGGCGCGGGTGTCGGCTTCGTCGCCACGCGGGAAGTCTAGTCGGCTGCCGTGACGTTGGCAGGAAGCCCGTGCCGCCGCCCGGTTGCTTGAGTGCCTGCCATTCCCGCCAGGGCGACGGTGTCTAGGCTGCTCAGCAGGTAGCTGGTCAGTGGATAGAGGCGCCGTCAGGAACCCGGAGGTGAGCAGGTGGCCGACCACCGCGAACAGCAGATCAGCGAGGCCTTCGAGCGGTACAGCTCGGATTCGCTCGTCAGCCGCATGGGGATCAAGATCCTGGAGGCCACCGCCAGGCGGGTCGTCGGCACCATGCCCGTCGCGGGCAACACGCAGCCGTACGGGCTGCTGCACGGAGGCGCCTCCTGCGTGCTGGCCGAAACGCTCGGCTCCCTCGGCTCTGCCATGCACGCCGGGCCTGGCCGCGTCACGATCGGAATCGAGATCAGTGCCACGCACCATCGCGGTGCAGCCGAGGGCGAGGTAACTGGTGTCGCGACACTCGTGCACGGCGGCCAGACGATGACCACCTACGAGATCATCATCACCGACGACCATGGCAGGCGCGTTTGCACCTCCAGGCTCAGCTGCCTGCTGCGTGATGCTGTCCCAGGCGGGGCATCCAGCGACCGGCTGGCTGGCTAGTAACGGCGCCTATGCCAGTGTCTCCCCGGAAGCCTGAGATATGGTCACCCGGGTACTCCCGCCGCGAATGTGCACGCTTGGGCAGCTGCTAAGTCGCCCGGTGCAGGCGCAACCAGGGGACGTTTAGCTCATACTGGCCGGGGAATCCCCGTGTCTTTGCGCGCCGTGCCAGCGCGTCGCTACCGTGGTGCGCAGAGCCCGGTGGAGCCGAGTAGAGAACGTGCCGGCCCGGGGAAGGCTGACATGGCACCAAAGGTTCTCCGGGCTCTCCGCCGTCTACCGTCTCAGGGCGCGTAGCGGCGCAGGCGGGCGGGCGCTGGGCATGCATCCGGGGGGTTGTGCACCCGGCCCCGCCCGCCTGCTCGGGACCCGGCCGCTGACCAGACTGGCCGGCCGGACCGCTCAGGCCCCTTCGGCCCCGGCATGATCAGGCGTGGCGTGATCAGGCGTGGCGTGATCAGGCGTGGCGTGATCAGGCGTGGCGTGATCAGGCGTGGCGTGATCAGGCGTGGCGTCATCGGGCTTGGCGTGATCAGGCGTGGCGTCATCGGGCGTGGCGTGATCAGGCGTGGCGTCATCAGGCGTGGCGTCATCAGGCGTGGCGTCATCAGGCGTGGCGTCATCCCGCTTCGGGGCTGCCGGATGGCCGCCAGCGAGCACTTCCTCAGCAACGGCCCGCATTGTCATCCGGCGGTCCATCGAAGTCTTCTGGATCCAGCGGAACGCTTCCGCCTCGGTGACGCCGCGCTCGTCCTGAAGGATCCCTTTGGCCCGGTCGAGTAGCTTCCGCACCTCTAGCCGCTCGCGCAAGGTCCCCACCTCGGACTCGAGCACCGAAATCTGCTGGAAGCGGCTGACCGCGATCTCGATGGCCGGGATGAGGTCGGCCTTGGTGAACGGCTTGACCAGGTAAGCCATCGCGCCTGCGTCGCTCGCTCGTCTTACCAGGTCGCTCTGGGAGAACGCGGTCAGGATGACCACCGGCGCCAGATGCTGCGCGGTGATCCGTTCGGCGGCCGAGACACCGTCAAGTACCGGCATTTTCACGTCCATGATCACCAAGTCAGGGCGCAGGCTCTCGGTCAGCTTGACGGCAGCCTCGCCATCGGCTGCCTCCCCGGCGATGACGTAGCCGTCCTCCTCGAGCATCTCCTTGAGGTCAAGACGAATCAGCGCCTCATCCTCGGCGATTACGACGCGAAACGGAGTCTGGCTCACGCGCTGAGCGTACCTAACCCGGTACATTGACGTTGGCCGCACCTACCCAGGTGAGCCGGCCGCCCCGGTAGACCAACAGGTAGAGTCCGCGGTCTCAAACACCGTGCAGTGTGGGTTCGAATCCCACCCGGGGCACCCGGTACACACGGGGAGACTAACGAACAGAGGGGCTCACGGTCCCGCCGCCAGTTCGCGCGTCGCTGTCGGCTGTCGGCAGTCGGCCGCGCGCCCTGCCCTCGCCGCCCGCCGGGATCTCAGCACGAGTGAGCCCTTCCGCGCTGGTCAGCAGCTCCGGGCCGGCAGGCGCTGCCACGGCCGGCGGCGCGAGAACATCGGGGCCTTTCCTCGCCCTGCTCAGGTACAGGTAAGCGACGGCGGCTGCCAGGACGAGGGTCATCAGGACCTGGCCGGCAGGCACGCTGAACAGCCGCTGCGCATGACCGATCCGCAGCGTTCCCGCGCACCACGTGCCGATCGCCTGCAGCCCGGCATAGACAGCGAAGGTGCGGTCGCCAGTCAGCAGGAACCTGCGCGCCGCGAGGATCACCAGCACGCCGGCCAGCACGTCCCAGATCGACTCGTACAAGAATGTCGGCTGGAAGGTCGCGAAGTTCTCGTAGCCAGCCACGCGGTGCTCGGGCGCGATCTCCAGTGCCCACGGCACCGCGGCCGGGCGGCCGTACATCTGCTGGCTGAACCAGTCACCCCAGGCCGCGATCGCGGCGGCGAACGCCAGTCCCGGCGCCGCCGCGCCCGCCACCGGGCTCAGCGCCGCGCCGCTCCGGCGGCAGGCTATCCAGGCCCCGAGCGCCCCGGCGGCGGCGGCGCCCGGAAGCCCGAACCCGCCGTCCCACAGGTACAGCACGTTGACCCAGTCCCGGTGGTGGCCGAAATAGAGCTGATAGCTGGTGAGCACGCCGTAGCCGCGGGCGCCGATCAGCCCGAACGGGACCGCCAGGGTGGCGATATCCAGGATCAGGCCTTCGCGGCCGCCGATCCTGCGGTAGCGCCGGCCGGTGACCCAGAGCCAGACGATGACAGCAAGCACGACGCAGAGCGCATACCCGCGGATCGGGACCGGGCCGATGTGCCAGAGGCCGCGAGATGGGCTCGGAATGAAGGCGGCTGGCATGTTCTGTGACGTTACCGTGGCCGCGGTCGGAGTTGGCGCGGTTCGCTCAGCGCCGCGGCGTCGTCCTGGCCCGATGCCGGGTTTCGCCGCAATCGGCCTACCTGAGCGGGGCCGCCGTCGGCGCTATCGCGGCCGGGAGGATCGTCGTCCCGGCCAGGTAGCGGTCCACGGCCGCGGCCGCCGACCTGCCCTCGGCGATCGCCCACACGATCAGCGACTGGCCGCGTCCCATGTCACCGGCGACGAAAACGCCAGGGACCGGCGTGGCATACGAGCCGTCCCGCAGCACGTTGCCGCGCGCATCGAGGTGCACGCCGAGGCCGTCGAGCAGCGGGCCGCGCTCGGCGCCGGTGAACCCCATGGCCAGCAGCGCCAGCTCGCACGGCAATTCCCGCTCGCTGCCCGGCACCGGAGCGAAACCCGCGGCGGCCGATTCCACCTCGACCAGCCGCAGCCCGCGCAGCCGGCCCGCCTCGTCCCCGACGAAGTCCTGGGTGCTGACCGCGTATTCGCGCTCGCCACCCTCTTCGTGGGCGCCGGAGACGCGGTAGATCATCGGATAGGTCGGCCACGGCTGGCTGGCCGGCCGCAACTCCGGCGGCCGCGGCATGATCTCAAGCTGGGTGACCGAAGCCGCGCCCTGCCGCAGCGCGGTCCCGAGGCAGTCGGCTCCGGTGTCACCGCCGCCGATGATGACCACGTTCTTCCCGTGCGCGGAGATGGCCGGCCCGGCACCGCCGTCCCGGACTGCCCGGTTGGACATGGGCAGGTACTCCATGGCCTGGTGGATGCCGTCCAGCCCGGCGCCGGGCACCGGCAGCCCCCGCGGCACGGTGGCACCACCCGCCAGCACGATGGCGTCGTATTGATCGCGCAGCTCAGCTGCCGTCACATCGAGGCCGGCCCGGACGCCGCACCTGAACACAGTCCCCTCGGCGCGCAGCTGGTCAAGCCGCCGGTCCAGGTGCCGCTTCTCCATCTTGAACTCGGGGATCCCGAACCGGATCAGGCCGCCGGGCGCCTCGGCCCGCTCGTATACCGTCACCGCGTGACCGGCCCTGGTGAGCTGCTGCGCCGCCGCGAGGCCGGCCGGGCCTGAGCCGATGACCGCCACCTTGCGCCCGGCAGCAACAGCAGCGTCAGACGGCGGTACCGGCACCACCCAGCCCTCACCGAAGGCCCGGTCGATGATTTCCACCTCGACCTGCTTGATCGTCACCGGGTCAGCGTTGATGCCAAGCACGCACGCGGTCTCGCACGGCGCCGGGCACAGCCGCCCGGTGAACTCGGGAAAGTTGTTGGTCGCGTGCAGCCGGTCGGCCGCGGCCTGCCAGTCCTGCCGCCAGACGAGGTCGTTCCACTCCGGGATCAGGTTGCCGAGCGGGCAGCCATTGTGGCAGAACGGGATGCCGCAGTCCATGCAGCGGCCCGCCTGCAGCTCAAGCTCGCGCGGCGAGAATTCGGTATAGACCTCGCGCCAGTCCTGAATCCGGATATCGACCGGGCGCCTGGCAGGCGTCCGGCGCGGCGTGGTCAGGAAACCCTTGGGATCTGCCATCTGATCTGCTCCCCCGCTCAGCCGCGCGCCGCGGCCATCACGGCCTCGTTCACGTCACGTCCCTCGCGCTCGGCGCGCCGCGCCGCTTCCAGCACCCGCTTGTAGTCCTTCGGCACGACCATCACGAACCGCGCCGCCGCGGCGTCCCAGTCCGTGAGCAGCCGCGCCGCGACGGCGGAGCCGGTCTCCGCGAGATGCCGCTCAAGCAGGCCCTGCAGGAAATTGGCATCGCTGTCGTCCATCGGTTCCAGGTCGGCCATCTCCGTGTTGACCCGGCGCGGGTCGGGATCGAGCAGGTAGGCCAGCCCGCCCGACATGCCGGCGGCGAAGTTCCGGCCCACCGGGCCGAGCACGGCCACCCGGCCGCCGGTCATGTACTCGCAGCCATGGTCGCCGGTGCCCTCGGCGACCGCGGTGGCGCCGGAGTTCCGCACGCAGAACCGCTCGCCGACCACGCCGCGCAGGAACATCTCCCCGCTCGTGGCGCCGTAGCCGATCACGTTGCCCGCGATGATCTGCTCGGCCGCCGCGAAGGTCGCGGCGGGGTCCGGCGCCGCGATGATCCGCCCGCCGGACAGCCCCTTCCCGAGGTAGTCGTTGGCGTCGCCGGCCAGCCGCAGCGTGATGCCGCGGGGCAGGAATGCGCCAAGCGACTGCCCGGCGGAGCCCCGCAGCAAGATCTCGATCGTGTCGTCAGGAAGTCCCTGACCGCCCCACCGCTTGGTCACCTGGGAGCCGAGCATCGTTCCGATGGTCCGGTTGACATTCTTAACGGGGAGCTCGAGCCGGACCGCCGCTCCGTCCCTTAGCGCTCCCTCAGCCAGTGCGATGAGCGTGTTGTCGAGAGCCAGGTCCAGCCCGTGGTCCTGGCCGCTGGTACAACCGCGCGCGGCGCCAGCCGGCAGCTCGGGCACGTGCAGCAGGGGCGCGAGATCGAGGCCGGACGCCTTCCAGTGGTCGATCGCCGCCGTGCTCTCCAGCAGCTCGGCGTGGCCGACGGCCTCGGCCAGCGTCCGGAACCCGAGCTTGGCCAGGTACTCGCGGACCTCCTGCGCCAGGAACTCGAAGAAGTTGACCACGAACTCCGGCTTCCCGGTGAAACGCTGCCGCAGCTCAGGATTCTGGGTGGCGATGCCGACCGGGCAGGTGTCCAGGTGACAGACGCGCATCATGACGCAGCCGGCTACCACGAGCGGAGCGCTAGCGAACCCGAACTCTTCAGCGCCGAGCAGCGCCGCGACGATCACGTCGCGGCCGGTTTTCAGCTGCCCGTCGGCCTGCACGACGATCCGGTCCCGCAGCCGGTTGCGGAGCAGCGTCTGCTGGGTCTCGGCGAGCCCGAGCTCCCACGGCGCGCCCGCATGCTTGAGGCTGGTCAGCGGGGCCGCGCCGGTACCGCCGTCATGACCGGAGATCAGCACGACATCAGCGTGCGCCTTGGCCACGCCTGCCGCCACGGTGCCGACCCCTACCTCGGCGACGAGCTTGACGTGTATCCGGGCCGTCGGGTTGGCGTTCTTCAGGTCGTGGATGAGCTGGGCCAGGTCCTCGATCGAGTAGATGTCATGGTGCGGCGGCGGTGAGATCAGGCCGACGCCGGGGGTCGAGTGCCTGGTCCGGGCGATCCACGGGTAGACCTTGTGGCCGGGCAGCTGGCCGCCCTCCCCTGGCTTGGCGCCCTGGGCCATCTTGATCTGCAGGTCATCGGCGTTGACCAGATACTCACTGGTGACGCCGAAGCGGCCGCTGGCGACCTGCTTCACCGCCGAGCGGCGCAGGTCCCCGTTCGCGTCTGGCAGGAACCTGTCCGCGTCCTCGCCGCCCTCCCCGGTGTTGGATCTGGCGCCGAGCCGGTTCATCGCGATGGCCAGCGTCTCGTGCGCCTCCGCCGAAATCGAGCCGTAGGACATCGCCCCGGTGCTGAACCGCTGCACGATGCTCGCGACGGGCTCGACCTCGTCGATGCTGATCGGCGGGCGGGCCTGCTCGGTGTCGACTTGCTCGGTGCCGACTTGCTCAGTGTCGACGCCCCTGATGCGCAGCAGGCCGCGCAGCGTCATCAGCTGCGCCGACTGGTCATCTACGAGACGGGTGTACTCGCGGTAGATCTCCGGCCGGCGGCTGCGGGTCGCGTGCTGCAGCTTGAATACGGTCTCCGGGTTGAACAGGTGCGGCTCGCCGTCGCGGCGCCATTGATACTCGCCGCCGGTCTCCAGCTGGCGGTGCGCGAGCTGCTGCCCGCGGGCCGGGAACGCGCTGGCATGCCGGGCCGCGGCTTCGGCGGCCAGCTGGTCGAACGAAACCCCGCCGAGCCTGGACGGCGTTCCGGTGAAGCACTCCTCGATGACCTCGGTGCCGAGCCCGATCGCCTCGAATATCTGCGCGCCGGTGTAGGAGGCGACGGTGGATACGCCCATCTTGGACATGATCTTCAGCACGCCCTTGCCGAGCGCCTTGATCAGGTTGGCCGTTGCCTTGCGCGGCGTGACCGGCCCGAGATCCCCGCTGCGGGCCAGCTCCTCGACCGACTCGATGGCCAGGTAAGGGCAGACGGCCGCAGCCCCGTAGCCGATCAGCAGCGCGATGTGATGGCATTCGCGCGCGTCGCCGGCCTCCACGATCAGCCCGGCCATGGTCCTGGTCTTTGCCCTGATCAGGTGGTGGTGCACCGCGCCGGTCAGCAGCAGCGACGGGATCGGCGCGAGCTGGCGCTCGCTGTGCTCATCCGGGGGGATTTTCCCCCCGGACCCCCCTGGAGCCCGTCCGCTCGGGCCAGCAAGCTGGCCGTCGCGGGCGGGCTGGGTGTGGTCCGGGGTCCGATCGCTCGGGCCGGCTGGCTGGCCGTCGCGATCGGACAAGACGATGATCCGGGCGCCGCCTTCGATGGCGGCGGACACCTCGTCCCTGATCTCGGCGATGCGGCGCCGGAGCGCGGCGCCGCCGCCCGCGACCTCGTACCTGCTGTCCACCACATACGCGGCCAGACCGGGCAGGTTCCCGTCGTCATTGATATGGATGATCTTGGCGAGGTCGCTCTGGCTGAGCACCGGATAGGGCAGCACGATCTGGCGGCAGGAGGCCGGCCCCGGATCGAAGAGATTGTGCTCCGGGCCGCTCGTCGATGACAGGGACGTGACGAGTTCCTCCCTGATGGCGTCCAGCGGCGGATTCGTCACCTGGGCGAACAGCTGGGTGAAGTAGTCGAAGAGCAGCCGCGGCCGGTCGGAAAGAACGGCCACGGGCGTGTCGGAGCCCATCGACCCGATCGGCTCGGCTCCGGTGCGCGCCATCGGCCCGAGGATGATCCGCAGCTCTTCCTCGGTGTACCCGAACAGCCGCTGCCGTGTCGTCAGCTCGCCGCCGTCCGGCAGTTCCCGGTCGCGGGCGGGCAGGTCGTCGAGGTGCAGCAGCCCCGCGTACAGCCAGTCCTCGTACGGATGCTGGGCGGCGAGCTCGGCCTTGACCTCCTCGTCCTCGATGATCCGGCCGGCCGCGGTGTCGGCGAGGAAGATCCGGCCCGGCTGCAGCCTGCCCTTGCGGATCACCTCGGCCGGGTCGATGTCCAGCACGCCCACCTCGCTGGCCAGCACGACCAGGCCGTCGCGCGTCACCCAGTAGCGGCCTGGCCGCAGCCCGTTGCGGTCGAGGACCGCGCCGATGATGCCGCCGTCGGTGAACGCGATCAGCGCGGGGCCGTCCCATGGCTCCATCAGCGAAGCGTGGAACCGGTAGAACGCCCGCCGGGCCGGCTCCATCTCCTCGTTGTTCTCCCACGGCTCGGGAATCATCATCAGTACCGCGTGCGGGAGCGACCGGCCGCTCAGGTGGAGCAGTTCCAGGCAGGCGTCGAAGCTCGCCGAGTCGCTTGCCGACTCGTCAAGGACCGGCAGCAGCCGGTCGAAACCGCGCCCGCTGGCGTCCGGCTTGATCAACCCGGTGGCCATCATCGCCTCGCGCGAATGCATCCAGTTGCGATTGCCCCTGACGGTGTTGATCTCGCCGTTGTGCGCGATGAACCGGAACGGGTGGGCCAGCGGCCAGGACGGGAACGTGTTGGTGGAGAACCTGGCGTGCACGAGGGCCAGCGCGGAACCGAATCTGGGGTCTGACAGGTCCGGGTAGAACGGCTCCAGCTGGAGCGCGGTGAGCATGCCCTTGTAGACGATCGTGGCGGCCGACAGGCTGGGGAGATAGGCGCCGGTCTCGGCTTCCGCGCGCTTGCGCAGGCAGTACGCCCGCCGGTCGAGCTCGGGCCCCCGGTCGCCAGGCGAGGCAACGAAGAGCTGCACGAGGTGCGGCATGATCGCCCGGGCGGTCGCACCGCAGCGGGCCGGATCGTGCGGGACATCCCGCCAGCCCAGGACGGTCAGGCCCTCCTGGCCTGCGATCCGCTCGATCGAGGTCATAACCTCGCCCGCGCCGCTCCCGGGGGGCAGGAACGCCATCCCAGCGGCGTAGCAGCCAGGCTCCGGCAGGGCGAACCCGCACTCCGCACGGAAGAAGGCGTCAGGAATCTGGGTGATGATGCCGGCGCCGTCGCCGGTCTCCGGGTCGCCGCCCTTGGCGCCCCGGTGGTCCAGGTTCCGCAGCACGGTGAGCGCTTTGGCAACGATGTCGTGCTCACGGCGGCCGGTCAGGTCGGCGACGAACCCGACTCCGCAGGCATCGTGCTCGAAACTGCCGTCGTACAGTCCCTGAGCGCTCGTCGGTCCAGCATGGCCCAATTCGGTCTCCTGTCGCCTCATCCGCCATCGCGAACTCGGGTGGTGATTGGGACGACATCGGCCCGGTCGCGGACCAGGCCTGGTCCGCCAGCTACCAGCTACATGAATCTACCTGCAGGCTACCCGGATACGGGATGCCCGAAAAGTCAGCCCGCTGGCTAACGGCCACGAACCCCGGCGGCCAGCTCCGTGGCCAGGTCACGGACCAGCCCGACACCGGCCGCCTGATCAGGAGCCTGCAGGAGCCGCGTGACGAAGGCAGACCCGACGATGACCCCGTCAGCGAAGCCGGCCACCTCCGCGGCCTGGGCCCTGCTGGAGACCCCCAGCCCGACGGCGACCGGCAGGGTGGTGCATTCCCTGACCCGCCGCACCAGCCCGGCGGCCTGGCCGCCGACAGCGTCCCTGGCGCCGGTGATGCCCATCAGCGACGCCGCGTAGACGAATCCGCCGCAGACCGAGGTGATCAGCTCGATCCGCCGCCGTGACGAACTGGGCGCGACGAGGAAGACCGGATCCAGGCCACGCTCGGCCGCGGCGGCCAGCCACGGGCCTGCCTCCTCCGGCGTCAGGTCCGGCGTGATCAGCCCGCTGCCGCCAGCCGACGCGAGATCGGCCGCGAAGGCCGCCACACCGTAGTGGTCAACCGGATTCCAGTACGTCATCACCAGGACCGGCACTCCGGTCCCTGCCACGGCCTCAACCGTGTGCAGCACATCGGTGACGTGCGCGCCGTGGGTCAGCGCCTGGTGCACTGCCTCCTCGATAACCGGCCCGTCCATCATCGGATCTGAATACGGCAAGCCGATCTCGATCACATCGGCGCCGGCCTCGGCGATCGCCACGGCCGCCGCGATCGCGCCGTCAACCGAAGGGAAACCCGCGGGCAGGTAACCGACCAGCGCGGCCCTGTCTTCCGCCGCTGCCTTCTCGAACGCCGCCGTGACCAGGCTCACCGGCCCGGCCCGTCGTCGAGATGACCGAACCAGCGTGCCGCGATGTCGACATCCTTGTCGCCGCGCCCGGAGAGGTTCACCAGCAGCAGGGCCTCAGCGCCGAGTTCGGCGCCCATTTGCAGCGCGCCGGCCAGCGCGTGCGCGGACTCGATGGCCGGGATGATCCCCTCGGTCCGGCAGAGCAGGGCGAACGCGTCCATCGCCGCGGCGTCGGTGATGGCGCGGTAACTCGCCCGGCCGGTCTCGGCCAGCCAGGAATGCTCAGGCCCGACGCCTGGGTAGTCGAGCCCCGCGGAGATCGAGTGCGTGTCGAGGGTCTGGCCGTCGGCGTCCTGCAGGAGGTAGGTCCGCATCCCGTGGATCACCCCGGCGGAGCCGCCGGCCAGCGTGGCCGCGTGCCTGCCGGTGGCCAGCCCGTCGCCGCCTGCTTCGCAGCCGATCAGGCGCACGCCCTGGTCGGGGATGAAGGCGTGGAACACCCCGATCGCGTTCGACCCGCCGCCCACGCAGGCGATCACGGCGTCGGGCAGGCGGCCCGTCGCCGTGATCACCTGCTGCCTGGCTTCAACGCCGATGACCCGTTGAAAATCCCGCACCATAACGGGGAACGGGTGCGGGCCCATCACCGAGCCGATGCAGTAGTGGGTGGTCTCAACGCTGCTCACCCAGTCCCGGAAGGTCGCGTTGATCGCGTCCTTGAGGGTCGCGCTGCCGGTCCGCACCGGGACAACCTGGGCGCCCAGCATGCGCATCCTGGCCACATTCAGGGCCTGCCGCCTGGTGTCGACCTCGCCCATGTACACGACACAGTCCAGGCCGAGCAGCGCGCAGGCGGTCGCGGTGGCCACGCCATGCTGGCCAGCGCCGGTTTCCGCGATCACCCGGGTCTTGCCCATCCGCTTGGTGAGCAGCGCCTGGCCGATGACATTATTGATCTTGTGCGAGCCGGTGTGCGCGAGGTCCTCGCGCTTGAGGAAGACGCGGCAGCCCCCCGCGGCGGCGGCGAACGAGGGAACCTCGGTGAGCAGCGTCGGCCGGCCGACATAGCCGCGCAGCAGCGCCTCGAGCTCCGCCTGGAAGCCTGGGTCTGACCTGGCCTCGACGTAGGCGGCCGCGAGCTCGTCGAGCGCCGCCATCAATGCCTCCGGCGCAAACCGCCCCCCGAACCGGCCGAAATGCCCGGACGAATCGGGGACCGGCTCCGATGCCGCTACGGCGCTCACCCGCGGTCGCCGCGCAGCGCCGGATGGGATCCCGCGGTGACCAGGTCGGCAACGGCCGATCGCGGGTCCTTGCCGGTCACCAGGCTCTCGCCGACGAGCACCGCGT
>Ga0187879_10001089_pt1 | contig 18463 bp, 18 predicted proteins | sample June2016WEW_19_1_FD_132423 | JGI IMG/M metagenome (GOLD analysis project Ga0187879, IMG submission 132423) | Peatland microbial communities from SPRUCE experiment site at the Marcell Experimental Forest, Minnesota, USA - June2016WEW_19_10 | ecosystem: Environmental > Terrestrial > Soil >... | reverse complement strand
GCCCGGATCGATCAGCGCGGCTATTTTGCGATCCTTGATTGCCACGTCGGCACGGTAGCGCGGCGCGCCGCTACCATCGACCACGACGCCGTTGCGGACGACTACGTCATATTCCATGAAGCGATTATTCGCGCCTGGTGGCGCCCAGCGCAAACCCGCGCCCGCCCTTCACGCCTTGATCAATCCATCGACATGGGCGCTGGAAGGTGGACGTCCCGGGAACACTCGATCGATCTGCGAATCCGAAAACTGCAGGTGCGATCGTAAGACGGCCGCGATTGGCTCGCGAAAGTCGGTGGTGACCGCGAGGTCGCGCTCCTGGTACAGGCTCCCCGGCGACAGCCCCGGCCACTTTCCATAAACCTTTCCGCCCTTCACCGGCCCGCCCATCACCCACATCACGTTGCCGTGCCCATGATCGGTTCCGCCGTTGCCGTTCTCGTGCATCGTGCGCCCGAACTCCGAGATCACCAGGATGACGGTGTCCTGGTAGCTCGGCCCAAGCCGCTTGGCCAGACTCGCCAGCCCCTCGCCGAGCGGCTTCAGATGTCCCGCGAGCTGGCCGTTGGCGGCGCCCTGGCTGATATGCGTATCCCAGCCGCCAAGCGCCATGAATGCGACGCGAATCGCGGGATCGCGGCCGATCAGACGCGCCAGTCGGTCGGTGTCGTCAGAGAATCCATCCGGCGAGGGCGCGCCCGCGTTGGCCTGCGCCATATCACCCGCCAGTTCACTCATCAGGCGCTTGCGTGCCTCGCGCCCATCGCGATAGGCGCGGCTGATCGAGTCGTTGCCCGCGTACAGCCGATCGAACGCCGCTTCGATTACCGGCCGGTCCATCGGCATCGGCCGCTCCGCCGCCCGCCCGAGCGCGATGTTCGCGACCGGCAGCTTGCCGCTCAGAATCCGCGGCACCGTCGGACCGAGACTCAACGCCTGGGTCGGTCCATGCGTACCCGGAATCACCGCCAGCGCCCGATTCAGCCATCCGTCCTGCGTCGTTTTGATGCCCGGCGTGCCACTCTCCATGAAATCCTGCGCGTCGAAATGCGATCGCGTCGGATCCGGCGAGCCGCATGCATGCACGAACGCCAACGTGCCGTCGCGCCATTGGCTCTCCAGCGGCGCGAGCGCGGGATGCAACCCGAAATGGCCGTCGAGATCGACGAGCCCGCCGTCGGCGCCCATGCGCCCGATCGCGATTGTCGGGCGCGCGTCGTAGTACGCCGACTCGCCATGCGGCACGACCACGTTGAGGCCGTCAACCGCGCCGCGCAGGAAGACTACGATCAGCCTCCGCTTGCTGGTGGCGTCGAGCGAGCGCGCCGCCCATGCGTGCGGGCTCAGCAGCACGATTCCCGACGCCGACAGAATCGCCGCGCGGCGGATAAACGCCCGCCGGCTAAAAGAAGCCGCGGGCCCCGGACTGCACGCCGCGCATCCATCGATGGGTTGAAGTTCTTTTGCCATTTTAAACTCTCAGCGCTTCATGAACTCGGGACTGCCGAGAATCAGCGGCGCGCGAAGTTGCGTCGGCGACGCCTCCACGGCGTTGGCCGTCGACGGTGAAAAAGAATCGCCGAGCGTAGCCGCAAGCTGCGCGGGATCGGGCGGCGTCATCCTCGGTCCGTGCGGCCGCGTGGGATCGGCGTCGAACTTGACGTTCACTTTGCCGCCGCCATTCCTGGGGACCACCGCCGGCTCGCGGCGCATTGCAGCGCCGTCCGCGTCTTCTTCGAACGGCGGATTTTCCAGCGGCAGATTGCCCGAGCCGAGCGCCGTCGCGAAGCTGAGCCGCGTCATCATCGCGCCGGGATTGAGCCACGCCTCCTGCGTGTTGGCGTAGCCGTTGGGCGTCTGACATCCGTACAGCGGCATGCCAAGAATCTGCATCGTGCCGTACAGGGGCCGGTAGTTGCGGATCGGCACGCCCGTCGCGCGCACGCACGAGAGCACATACTCGTAGGGCGTTTTGAATTTGGCGCCGTAGTATCGGGGGTCCCGGAATTCCGCGCTCGTGAACATCGTCTCGAGCACCGCGCGAATCTCGCCGTCGGTCGAGCGATAGCGATCCGCCATCCGGCTCACCAGCGCTTTGGGTGGATCGTCGGCGACGAAATACTGAGCAAGCTTGAAGCTCAGATGCTTCGCCGTGGCGGCACTGCTCGCCAGGATGTCCAGCGCATGCTCGCCCTCGGCGATTCCGCCGCCGTCTATTCGATGGCCCAAAAAATTCTTGCTCGAGAAATCGTGGCGCTGAGCGTCGAAGTAAAAGCCGCTCGGATCGACCGGCGCCGCGCCCGGGCGCCTGAAGTTTTGCCGGCGCCGCATGAATGGAAAAAATCCGCCCATCCCGGCGCCTTGCATGCCCTCGCCGCCGGGGCTGCGATTTCCGCCGCCGGGCTTGGGAAGCCCCCATCCGGTCAGAATATGCGCGAGCGCGATCACGTCGGCCTGCGAGTAGCCGCCGTTGACGCCCAGCGTATGCAGTTCCATCAGCTCGCGCGCGTAGTTCTCGTTTATTCCTTCGAACTTGCCCTTCGCGCCGGCGCTGCCGGGAGCAGTGTTCTGCCAGTTGTCGAGGTAGAAAAGCATCGCCGGATGATGCGCGGTCGCGCCCAGGAGCGTGCGGAACTTGCCCATCGTATGCGGCCGAATCGCAGTCTCCTCGAACGCACCGGTCCATATATTGTCCAGCCCTTTGCCGGCGAAGATGTTGAAGTGGTTGAACCAGAACGCGGTCATCACTTCCTGCAACTGCCGCGGCCCTTCGATCGCACGCATCATCCGCGCCTCGACCGCCTCGCGCATCACGATTCGCTGCCGGATTCTCAAGTCTTTGGTCGCGTCCTTTATCGCCGCATTGTCGCCGCCGCTCTCGGCCCTGGCGTCCCTGCGCGCCTCCATGATCGGCCGCTGATATTCGACGAACAGCGCGATCGGAGACATGTGGATCGTGCGATATTCGTTGACGCGCTCGGTCAGATCGCCCGGAATCGCTATCGACTCGGGATGCAGTTGCTCCTGCACGTAGCGTTCAGGGCCCATCGCGCGGACGCGCTCGAAGTCGCCCGGCCGCGGACCGAACCCGAGCCGGTTCAGGACGTGCAGAATCCGGTCCCGTTTTGATTCTTCCGCTGATTCCACCACGAGCTGTCTCGATAGCGTGTCTGTCTCGACTATGTAGTACGAACTACGCGGCCCACGGATTCAGTGTTTTTAACCCATCATCTCGACGCGCGACCCCACGCCTCGATCAGCCGCTCGAACGCCTTGCGCAACTCGGGATCCTTCAACTCCGGCAGCTCGATCGATTTCCGCGTCGCGCGCGGCACCGTGCGCAGTTTCGGCCGCTCGCGCCGGCTGAGCCGTCCCTGCACGAATCGCAGCTCACGCACGACGTCGTCGCCCAAGCGCGCTGTCAGGCGCGCGAGAATTTGCGACTTCATCAGGTTCAGCTCTTGTATCCACATCGCACCCGACACTTTCACGACTGCGGTGTGGAATTTCAGCGAGACGATTTCGGTGCGCCGCGCGATCGCCTCGCCGACGATCTCCGGCCATGCTTTCGCCAGCCGTACGATCGCGAAATGACCTTCGCGGTCGATGCGATCGAGTAGCGGCTGCATCGCGGCCCCGATCTGTACCGGAGCCTTGTGGCGTCGAGTCGGCATGAGCGGTCCACGATAGCGCCCCACGCATCGCACGCATACCAACTGCTCGGCCGGCGACTTTCGGCGCGCACCCGAGTGGGCGGATTCGAGCGGAACTTCTATTAGTACAGCTAATTTTAGGTCATCGGTCAGTCTTAAATTCTGAATAGAAGCGAACATTTATCAAAAGTTATCAACATGCTGATATATGGTTTATGAACAGATTGTCCTACACTACCTGTAGGGGGTCGGGGCTTGACAGACCGCATTGGCCGCGCGCATATTGTCGCCCACGAGTCACTAGCGACTTGTAGATTGAATGCGGGCTTAACGCGCATGTAACTGAGGCGGGGAGGATGCGGTGATGGGCGGGGGAGCGATAGAGAAACATGGATTCTGAGCGAAGAGAACACATCCTCCGAGCCGTAGTTGAGGTCATCGAAAAGCTGAGGCGCCAGCTTGAAGCCGGGCTTGATCGCCAGGTCATAGATTTCGACCTTCTTCCGACAGATCTTGACGCAATCGCGACCTCGCTTGGGCTGAAGGTTAAGATCGAGAATGAACTCGACGGTTCAACGGCCCTCGCTTCCGAAACCTTGGGTGCCGTTTATCGAAAGCGGAAGGAGATACAGATTGCTGGCGGAAAAAAACATACACGTCAGCGGTTCACCTTAGCGCATGAACTAGGCCATTACCTGCTGCATGATCAGCTGGTGAGTTATCGCGAAGTGCTTGCTCCGAGCGAAGCAGTCGATGCAACTAACAGACCTGCGATTGAGCAGGAGGCCGACTTCTTCGCGGTCGAGTTGCTGATGCCAGCTCGATCGGTCGGGAGAGTTTTCCAGCAGTACTTCGGTGGCCCAATCAACGGCACGGTAGCAAGCGACGATGTCGCACACTTTCTCAGCCAAGGTCACCGTCCGTTTTCGGCTAGCGAGATTGTGCGCATGGGAAAGCACGAACGAGCAAGGCTGTTCGCGCGAATCGCTACTTATGCGGGAGTGCAATTCAAGCCGATATGCGAAGTCTTTGATGTATCAATGGAAGCCATGGCAATCAGGCTCGAGAATCTGGGGCTTGTGAAGTGATCCTTGCCGTCAACCAAGAATTAGATCTAAAGCCCGCAGCAGCGGGAATAGGGAGTAATTGGATATGAGTCGCGAATTAGATGGTCGTCATCGAGACGTGGACGGTACGATCGACCGAAAACACGGGAACACGCGCATCGATACTCTCCGCGAGACGTACGGCGAATCCTTCGCCGATGACATTCGCGGAGACGCGAAGCTAGAAACATTACTGGACCGTGAGAACTGCTCTTCGCTTAGCGAATACCTTCGTCGTTTTCGCGGGAAGTGAGACTAGATACCGAAACGGTTTCGGCGACATGTGATGTGGGGAGGATGGGGAGATGGGTGCTGGAGGAGTTGAGATTGATTTGGAAATGGGTTCGAAGTCAAAAATAACCGACCGCGCACCAGCCTCCAGCGCTGCGCCCGCCGACTCTGCCGCGCCCGGCCGCGGTATCATGCTCGAGCGTTTCTTCACCACCGCCGGCGTCGATCCATATTCCGAAGTCGAATGGGATCTCCGCAGCGCCGTCATCTCGGGCGAAGACGGCCGCGTAGTCTTCGAGCAAAAAGACGTCGAGGTGCCGCGCGGATGGTCGCAGACTGCGACCAACGTCGTGGTCTCGAAATATTTCCGCGGCCCGCTCGGAACGCCCCGGCGCGAGACCAGCGTCCGCCAGCTCATCTCCCGCGTCGTCGATACCATCACCGGATGGGGCGAGAAGCAGGGCTACTTTGCCGGCGCCGACGCGCGCGAAACCTTCCAAGCCGAACTTAAGTACCTGCTCCTCAACCAGAAGGCCTCGTTCAACAGCCCGGTCTATTTCAACGTCGGCATCGAGGCCAAGCCGCAGTGCTCCGCATGCTTCATCCTAAAGGTCGATGACAGCATGGACTCGATCCTGAGCTGGTACCGCAACGAAGGTATGATCTTCAAAGGCGGCTCCGGCGCGGGCGTGAACCTGTCCGCACTGCGCTCTTGCCGCGAGAAACTCTCGTCGGGTGGGACCGCGTCGGGACCGTTGTCGTTCATGAAAGCCGCCGACGCGAGTGCCGGCGTCATCAAGTCGGGCGGCAAAACGCGGCGCGCGGCCAAGATGGTGGTGCTCAACGCCGACCATCCCGACATCGTCGATTTCATCAGGTGCAAGGTCGAAGAGGAAAAGAAGGCGTGGGCGCTCATAGAAGCCGGCTACGACTCCTCGCTCGACGGCCCGGCTTACGGCTCCGTGTTCTTCCAGAACGCGAACAATTCAGTGCGCGCCACCGATGGATTCATGCAGGCGGTCCTCGATGACGCCGATTGGCAGACCCACTTCGTCAAGTCCAGCGAGGTCGCCGAGACCCGTCCCGCGCGCAAGGTGCTCCACATGATCGCCGAGGCTGCCCACGCATGCGGCGACCCCGGGATGCAATTCGACACGACGATCAATCTCTGGCACACCTGCCCGGCCAGCGGACGAATCAACGCGTCGAATCCGTGCAGCGAGTACATGCACCTGGACAATTCGGCCTGCAATCTCGCCTCGCTCAACCTGATGAAGTTCATCGACGATCGCGGCGAGTTCGACGTGCGCGCATTCCGCCACGCGGTGGACGTAATGATCACGGCGCAGGACATCGTGGTCGATAATTCCTCGTATCCGACCGACGAGATCGCCAAGAACGCCAGCGCGTACCGCGAACTCGGGCTCGGCTACGCAAACCTCGGCGCGCTGCTGATGGCGCTCGGGATGCCCTATGACTCCGACCAGGGCCGCAGCTACGCGGCCGCGATTACCGCGCTGATGACCGGCGAGGCCTATCTCCAGTCGGCGCGAATCGCCGAACAAATGGGGCCGTTCGCCGGCTACGCGCCCAATCGCGAGCCGATGCTGAAAGTGATCGAGCGCCACAAAGCCGCCGCCTACAAGCTCGATACCTCCTACGTTCCGCTCGACCTGCTTCGCGCCGCGCGCGAGTCATGGGACGACGCGCTCAAGCTCGGCAGTTGCGCCGGCTATCGCAATTCGCAGGCCACGGTGATCGCGCCGACCGGCACCATCGCGTTCATGATGGATTGCGACACCACCGGCGTCGAGCCTGACATCGCGCTCATCAAGTACAAAAAGCTGGTCGGCGGCGGGATGCTGAAAATCGTCAACAACACGGTCCCGCGCGCGCTCAAGCGCCTGGGCTACGACTCGAAGGAGGTCCAGGAAATCGTCGAATACCTCGACGAGAACGAGACCATCGAAGGCGCGCCACAGCTCGCCGACGCGCACCTCGCCGTCTTCGATTGTGCCTTCAAGCCGCGCGCCGGCGCGCGCACGATTCATTACAACGGGCACCTCAAGATGATGGGTGCCGTGCAGCCGTTCATATCCGGCGCGATTTCCAAGACCATCAACATGCCCGCGGAAGCGACCGTGGACGAAGTCGCCGAGGCTTACGTCACCGCGTGGAAGCTCGGCCTCAAGTCGGTCGCGATTTACCGCGACGGATCCAAGCGCGTGCAGCCGCTCAACACGGGCAAGAAAGAAATAGAGAAAGCGGTGGACGCGGTCGCGTCGATCGCGGCGGCCGACGATCGCATGCAGCGGCGCAAGCTGCCCGACGAGCGCAAATCGATCACCCACAAATTCGATATCGCGGGCCACGAAGGTTACATCACGGTCGGCATGTACGAGGACGGCACCCCGGGCGAAATCTTCGTCACGATGTCCAAGCAGGGCTCGACGATTTCGGGCCTGATGGACTCGTTTGCGACCGCGATTTCGTTCGCGCTCCAGTACGGCGTTCCGCTCCAGTTCCTGGTGGACAAATTCTCGCACATGCGCTTCGAGCCGTCGGGCTTTACCAAGAATCCGCAGATTCCGTACGCCAAGTCGATCGTCGATTACCTGTTCCGATGGATGGCGTCGAAGTTTCTGGACGAGGAAGCGAAGCGCGAGGTCGGGATCATCGAGTCGGAGAAAACGCTGTCGGCAAAATCCGACGCGGCGCACGCGCCGGTGGCGCCTATCGCCAGCCTGCGCGACGGCAAGGACGGCGGCCTTCGCCAGGCTTTCATCAATCAGGCCGACGCGCCGCCGTGCCCGGACTGCGGCAGCATAATGGTGCGCAACGGCGCCTGCTACAAGTGCATGAACTGCGGCACCACCAGCGGGTGCTCATAACGGAGAGGGAGATGAAGTTCGAGATTGAGCATGAGTGCTATCGCCTGCAGAGCGGCGAGTGGGTCGCTCAATTCAATTTGAACCACGTTGCGGGCGCGACGTTGCATTCTCAGCAATGCTTTGATCCGCGCATAGACCTTTCGTTCGCGACTGAGTTCGCGACTGAGGAAGAGGCGAAGCAGCGGAATCGAACACTTGCTCTAAACTGGAGAAACGCGAACTGTCCCGACGCCGAACTCTTCGAAAGGCGTGCGGAACAGAACTGAGGAAGGAGTTTCAAGGGTCCCGGAGAATAGGTGGGGGAGGTTTTCGAGAGACTGGCAATGAGGTGGATGCGGACGGGTAGGTAGGTACAAGCGGCGGCGGCGAAAAGTTTCAGCCAGTCCTCGGAGAGAATGCGGATGACGGATTCTCCGGGGCCCACCTTGAATGCAGGCGCGGCAACGGTCGCACTTCAGGGGTTGTGGTGGGGCGGCGGATGTGGTGACGGCAGGGGGCTGGGAGCAATCCCAGCCCCCGAATATTTTTCTTACCTCGCCCGTTATTTTCACGGGAGAGGAGGCCGGCTGCCTTGCAGCCGGTAGGTGAGGGTTCTGGATCGCGGCCGGCCTCTAGCACACTCAAAGCCGCCTATCTATTCCATCATAGAATAGCTAAGCGTTCGATGAGACAGATTTCCAGTCACATGATTTTTGGGGAGCAGGGACGCAGGGTGCTGAAGGCGTTGCTGAAGAAATCGGCCGCATGCTCTGCGCGGACGAATCGGGCGTACCGGTCCGGCGCCACGATTTACCGCAGAACCCTCACCTAACCTCTCCCGTGAAATAAACGGGCGAGGGATCGGGCACATGCGCGGTCAGTGGGATGGACGGTTGCCGGCGGATTCATCTTCATCGAGCAACCGCTGCAAATGTGCGTTCACTTCCTAAAGGGTACCCGCCTGGTTGGCGCCGTCGCCAGCCGTCACCGGCTCGCGCGCTGCGGTTCGCTCCACGTCGCTCGCGACCCGATCCGGTTCGGCCTTTTGACCTATGTACTGAAGCAATGCACGACCGTTCGCATCAACCAGGAAGAATTCGAGAACGTGATCGACCGTTCCATCGGCTTCGCGCTGTCGAATCACGTTGAATCGCGCCATCACGTCTTCGATCTGTTTGGGCGTTCCAGTCAGGAACAGCCAGCCGTTGACGTTGGCGCCCTGCGCGTTCGCATATGCGAGAAGCTGCGCCGGGCGATCGTGTTCGGGATCGACTGTGATCGACACGATGCGGGCCTCCGTTCCAAGCTTGGGTCCGAGTCGATTCGCGATCTTTTTCATCTGGGCCGTGAGAAGAAGACACGGTCCGGGACAGTTGGTGTAAATGAAATCGAACAGCACCGGTTTCCCTTTCAGCGAGGCCAGGGAAACGTTGCGGCCATGCTGATCGACCAATGCGATGTCGGGCAAGCAGTCGGAGGTGTTCTGCACCTCGAACCCGCCGCGCTCCCCAACATCTTCGGCCGGCCGGCGGCAACCAATTAGAGTCACCACGCCCACGAACACAACCAGCATCGTCAGAAATAAGCTTTTCCTGGTCGACGCAACGGCCCGCGGAGAATGCATCGTACTTCTATTCATAAACTTCAGTGCATCGTGGAGGTTGTGACAATCGCCATGAACGAGGCGCGACTGCGCTCTTGCTGCGCTTGAAGCTCATATTCGTTGCGCTCCTGCTCAGCTATTTCCGCATTTTCCTGGCCTGCCCACGCGCGGCATTGCGAAATTTCCCGATCGCGCTCGTCGTTTTCGCTCTGTCTCTGCGATTCAACGGAAGCACCGGGAGTTGCGGCCATACCGGCCATCTTATCACGGCTACGGATCGGCGTTTCGTCGATGCACCGTTTCTCGCTCTCGGCGATTGCCAGGCTCTTTTTTTCCAACTGCGCGAGCTTCGGATCCGAGTCGCTTGTCCGGGCGTTCGAAGAAGCGCATCCGGCCAGCAGAATGATTGCAACTAAGGCGAGCTTCTTCATTGGGAGCCTGTCAAAGCTCTTAACGGACAGATGGATTAAATTGCGTTACGACGTGCTCGCGAGACTCTGCTCCTTGAGATTAAGGTTTGGCATTGGGGCCACCTGGATTCACTGAAGCGTGCGCCCCAGAATTTTGCGGCAGAATCGGCAGTACTGCGTCCGTCAGACTCTTCTCCGTAACCGGGGTCTGGTCGGGGGTGAATTTCGCGCGGATCACTCCGCTGCCATCTACAACGAATGTGACGGGCAGAACGTCGGGCGGGCCGAAATCGTTGACTTTGGCGTCATCCATCATCGCCGCCGGATAGCTCAGCGATTGCATCACCTTGGTCACATCGGACCGATCGTGCGGGCGGTCCGAGCTCACGCCGATCATCTCAAGTCCGCTGCCATGATAGCGCCGGTAGAAGGCGTCGAGCGCCGGCATTTCCGCGCGGCAAGGCGGACACCAGGTTGCCCAGAAATTGACGATAACGACTTCCCCATGCAGCGCACTCAGATCGAATATCTGACCGTCCAGTTCGGGCACGACCAGCGCCGGCGCCGCGTTGCCTACCGTTGCGGAGGCGAACGCCAATGCAGCCGCACACAGGACCGTGCTGACTCCTGCTGCAGCAGACCATAATGTCGTTCGCCTCACGATTGCCTTCTCACGCATCAGAAGCTGTAACTCAGAATCACCTTGGCTGCGAAGGGCGCGGACAACTGATAGCCGTTCATGTTCCGAAAAATCGGCAGTTCGATGTCGGCATATACCCTCAGGGACTTAAATGCCGTTTCAAGACCGGGAGCGACTTGTACTCTGAAGTAACCGGTGTCCTTCGGGTCCCCATTGGTGCCGCGGTCTCGGGCGCGGTCGCTGACCAGAAACGTCAGTATTGGGGCAAGTTCCGTAAGATAACCGACCTTACCGAAGTCGTAGTATGTTCCATACCCTGAGTCGAACTCACGGCCGTTCTTGTAGTGGTCCTGATACGCGAACGGCTGGTCGTACATGCCTTGTACATAGTAGCTGAAGGGGCGATCTTCCATTCTGACTATCGGAATAGTGCCCATATGGTAAACGCCGAGGAGCAAGTCGGTGCTACCCGTTCCGATCTGGGTGTCACGATCGTATTTCGGATAGTGCCAGTCGCCCGACGGAACCTTGAAGCCGCCCAAAAAACCGGTCGACATATCCTCCTGCAAGCCGGTCCACATACCCACTATGCGGATGTCACCTATCGAGTTCGAGTCGTACGAATGGATATCGTCGTTATTGCCCTCATAGGCTCCTCTGTAGTTCCTTTCCCAGTAGGGCACTTCAAGCATCGCGCCCCAGCTCCGGTTGAACATGTATTGGCCGCCGACGGTAACGAAGTTGGTCGCCAATTTCTTGTCGTTATTATAGAAGCCGGAGGCTGGCTGCGTTGCGTGCCAGTCGATGTACTGGTTCATGAAGTCGTACTCCACCCACGTCATTGCGCCGGCCCCCATAGGAAGCAGCGACGGCGTCGCGACCTCGAAGACTCCGCACCCGCATGCACAGGCCCAGACGAGGCTCGGCGCTAGACCGACGAGGAAAACGGCTGCCACCAGCAAGCGTCTGCACGTTTTTCCGACGTTACGCGGAGAAATGGCCGCTCCAGCCAAATGGACAAGCTCATAAATCCGTCGCATAGGACATCTCCCGGCGGACACCTTGCGGTGCGCCGCTTACCTGAACAAAAAAATCTGGCGCCGCGACTCTGGCGGCGCTGGGAACTCAAGTCGGAGTAACCTGTCGAACGAAGGCTGTCAGACGGCGCGCTTTGGCGGCGGAGTATCGGGAGCGACCCTAAAATCGACTAGTCGCAACGCCTTCTTCACGGCAGTCGAGCCCGAGTCTCGGAGAACGAACTCCGTCAGGACCGTCGCAGGGCGGGCAAGCAATATGTTCGACACGCGGTCGAACATTTGAATCGGCTGGCAAACGTTGACGGTCAATTGTGGCCGGCTCGGTCCGGAGACGACGAACCCGGGATTCGAGGGGACGCTGGCCAACAACATGACGATGGCCACGACTAAACTCAGGTCCCGCAAGTCCGCCTTTGAAAACAACTGCCTCATGCCGCAGCGTCCAGTTCTAAAGCAATCCCCGCTCAGGTTCAAGCTCCGCCGGCCTTATGTTCATTTTATCCGCGCAGCAAGCGGGTAATCAGAAAAATTACGAGCATCCCCACGCAGGTGGCGACGCCAACCATTGGAGAGTCATGCTCGCGAGCTTCCGGCAGTAGATCCGAGGCACCGATGTAAAGAAAAGAACCGGCGAAAAATGCAAGCAGCCACGGCAGGAGTCCAGCCCTCAAATTGAACATCAGCGTCGAGGCCGCACCGAGCACCGGCGTCAACATATCTACTATCAGCCAGAAAACGGCGCGTCGGGGCGAATTTCCATGCGCAAGAACGACCGTCACCGTGTTCAGCCCGTCGCTGAAATCGTGCGCGATTATGCCGAAGGCAATTAAGAGTCCCATCTCAACGCTGGTCTGAAAGCCGACTCCGATCGCAACGCCGTCCAGAAAACTGTGAAAGGCCAAGCCGCCCGCCGACATTGCGCCAAGCTCCGGCTCATGAGCTCCCACCAGGTGAGGATGTTCGCGGGCACGGTGCATCGCCGTGTAACGTTCAAGGCCGAAGAAGGCAAGGAATCCGAGCGCAGTGATCGGCATGTACGATGCGCCGTGGTCGAAAGCGAAGACTTCCGGCAATATGTCGAACAGAGCCACCGCCAACACCGCGCCGGAACTGAAGCCGAGCAGCAGATGAAGCCGGTCGCGCAACCGAATGGCTGCCATACCGCCCAACCCGGTGGAGATGAGCATGACCAGAGCAAGAAGTATTGGCGCGAATCGCATGGATGGATTTTGCTCAGAGTTCAATACCGATGGTCAAAAAGCTAGTGCGGTACGCCGCGTTCCTCGAGAATTCCTGGATGCTAGTATGAATGAAGATGGGGAAACATATGCGCCCTGTACGCGGAGAACCCACAACGATGATGCCGCGAACGAAATGGATACTAACGCTCTTGCTTGCAGGCGGCGTTTTTTTCGGCCTGACGCCGATCGACGTTTTGGCGCAGGCGGAGAGCAACGACCGCGCTACTGCGGTTTTTTCGGGCGGCTGTTTCTGGGGCGTGGATGCCGTCTTCAAGCATGTGAAGGGCGTGTCCAAAGTTGTTTCCGGATACGCAGGCGGAGCCGCAGACACCGCGAACTACGAGACCGTCAGCACCGGAACGACGGGACATGCTGAGTCGGTGCGGATTACTTATGATCCGTCCAAGGTCTCGTACGACGATCTGTTGAAAGTGTTCTTTTTTGTCGCTCACGATCCGACCGAGCTGAATCGACAGGGCCCGGATTCAGGAACTCAATATCGGTCCTCGATCTTTTATGAGACCGACGATCAGAAGAAGATGGCGGATGATTACATCGCCCAGCTCGAACAGAAACATTCATTCTCCAAGCCAATCGTAACCAAGGTAGTTCCGCTCGCCGCCTTCTACCCGGCCGAAGACTACCATCAAAACTATCTGGCTCTGCACCCGTATCAGCCCTACATCGTCATCAACGATATGCCGAAAGTCGAACGGCTCCGACAAGACTTTCCTGCGCTCTACCAGCAATAGTCCCGAAGGCGGAGAAGCGAACTACTTGGTCTTGCCGGTGAGCTTTATCGCGATCGATGCGGCGCGATCATGCAGCGGTAACGCGACGACTCTCGATTTGACGCATCTCCTCGGCGCGCGTGCGGGCCTGATCGGCGGCACGGCGCGCTGAATCGGTTGCGTGGTAGAGCTCGAGATCGGCGGAGAATTCGCCATCAGCGACCGGGCTGAGCGCGGCGTCGGTATAATGCTTCGACGCCGGATCGTTCTGGATCTTGCGTCGCAGCCGTTCCAGCCGCCAGAAGAACCACAGACCGGGCACGTAGGTCGCTGACATCTCGCGCGCGCGCCGCATAAAAAACCTGAGCGCGTTCTCGCGTGGAAAACCGGGACGGCGCTGCGTGCGCGGCTTGCGGCGAATGATCCCGCCTTGCAGCGGATGCACCCGCTCGTAGGCGTGACTCCCGTAGAAATAGAAAATCATCGAGCTCATCCGCCGCGTGCGCATTCCGCTGGCGACGGCCCGCTTGATCAGCGTCTCGATGTGCGCCGGCGAATAGTACAGGTGCCACGCCCGCTGGTAGATATCCTGCCACTCGGCGGCGCTCATCCGCGGATGATCGGCGGTCGCGTGCTCGGCGTCATACTTGTTGGTATCCGCGTCCATTCGCTCGCCGCGCAGGTACATCTCCTGGTGATCCTTGGAGCCGGGCAGCGGCGTCAGTATGAAGAACTCCATGATGTCGATCGGGAGTTCGCGCTGGATGATCTGGATGTCGCGCTCGATGCTCTCGGGCGTGTCGGACGGGAAGCCGAGGATGTAGCCGGCGTAGGTCAGAACCTTGGCGCGCTTCCACGCCTGGAGCATCTTGCGGTATTCGGTGATGCGATTCTGACCCTTCGATGCGCCCTTGAGGCTGTCGGGATTGATGCTCTCGAGGCCGATAAAGACTTTCTTGCACCCTGCGCGCACCGACTTCTCCACGAAGTTCGGGATTTTGTGGCACATGGTATCGACCTGCATGATGATGTTTATCTTCAGCCGGTCGCGCTGTTTGAGTTGGATGATGCGGTCGAGGATCGCTTCCCAGTTCCGATTGCGCGCGAAATTGTCGTCGGTAATGAAGAAGCTGCGCACGCCCTGCGCCGCGTGCGCGCGAATCAACCGCTCGATGTCGTCGGCGCTGCGATGACGTGACTTGCGTCCCTGCACATTTATGATCGTGCAGAAACTGCAGCTGAATGGGCATCCGCGCCCCGCGTCGAAGCATCCGAGCGCCCCCGCATAGCGCTTGACGTACTTAATTGGAAGAAATGGCAGCGGCTCGCCATCCATCGCCGGCAAATCGGTCATGAAGTTGTAAACAGGCGGGAGACGATCCTCGAATGCCGCGACGAGCAGCTCGTCGAGCCGGTGCTCAGCCTCGCCCGCGAACAGCGTGATTCCGAGCGCGAGCGCGTCCTTCATCTCGGGCGGCATCTCGGGAAGCATCGCGAGGCATCCGCTGACGTGGAATCCGCCGATCGCGACCTGGATTCCGGCGGCGCGCAGTTCGCGCGCGATATCAACCGCGCGGGCAAACTGGTTGGTTTGCACTCCTATCAGCAGCACGACGCCGCGGTTCGAGTTGCGCTTGAAGCGGCGAATTATCGAACGTACCGGGACTCTCGCGTTAGTCTCGTCGTGCGCCTCGATCTCGAGATCAACTCCCTCGCCGAGGATGGCGCGCGCCTGCGCGTCGAGCGCGAGGCCGTAGATGCTCGACAGCGAACTCGACGGCACGAAGCCGCGCCACCATTGGATGAGATAGCCGTCGTCGTCGTAATGCGACGGCTTGATCAGCTCGACAAGAAATCTGGTGCGACCCACTTCATTCATGATTTTTTCCAGGGAAGCAGCACCCCACTGTATTGGTTATCCACAATTCCCGCTACCTGCCGCATTGCCGCACTTTGTTCGCGCCGAGGATATTCGATATTCCGCATGATTGGATCGAGCCGATAGAAAGAGTAGGTATTGCGCTGGTACGAGTTGGCGTGCGCTCCTATCCGGGCATCGATAGGACGCGAATCATAACGAGCGGTTACAGAACGGCGCGAGCTGCATATAGCAAGCGCGCCAAAGGAGCGAATCTTGGACCTGGATAAATTGGTGGCAGACTTGAAGGAGGAGAGCGAGAGGCTCGGTCGAGCTATTGCGGCGCTCCTGGGATCGGCCTTGGCGCGGGGTGGCAAGAAGACGGGCGCCGGCAGGCCAAGGGGAACCAGATTAAAGAGGAAGAGGCGCGGAGGCCTGACTCCCGAAGGCAGAAGGCGGTTGTCAATCGCGATGAAGAAGCGTTGGGCAGAGCGCAGGAAGAAGGGTTTGTAGCGAACTGCTCGAATCGACGCGAAGACATGAGCTTGCGCTGTGCGCGCGAGTTGGCAGCGCCAATCAGCAGGAGGCGATTGCAACCGTCCGCCAGTTGATGCGCACTTGATTACTCAAACCAGGTAATCAAGGGGAGAGCAGGATGGCTTTACTTGTAACGCCGTTGGGAATCGAAGAAGTAAGGGCGCATCGTACCTGGTTTCTCTGCCTGGGAGCGGTGCTGATCGTCATAGGCACCATAGCAATAGGTAGCACCGAACTCATGACGATGGTTTCCGTGATTTTCCTGGGATGGCTGCTGACCTTCGGCGGCCTGTTCGAAATCATTCACGGATTCGCGCGACGCGCCTGGGGCGGCTTCTTCATTAATCTCATGGGCGGCGCGCTATACGCAGTGACCGGCATCCTGATGGTCACGCATCCGGGGGTGGCTGCCGTGACGCTGACCTTGATGATTGCGATGCTGCTGATCGTCGCCGGCACTTTTAGAATTTTCGTAGCCTTTTCGACTCCAATGCATCATCGGGGATGGCTAATCCTGAACGGCGCAATTTCGCTGTTCCTCGGAGTCTCGATTATGAGTTGGTGGCCGAGTTCAGGACTGTGGGTCATCGGACTGTTCATCGGCATCGACATGATTTTCGATGGCTGGACTGAAGTGATGCTTGCATTGAGCAGCGGGAGCAGCGGAGGATCTGCAACCGCTTAAATCGCGGGTAAGCGACTCTGCCGCAGATCACCTATCAGGGCGGCGCATACGGTTGGATCGATAAGCTTCTAGCGCTGCGCGGACCCGTTCCGTTTCCGCGACCATGGAATCGACCGCCGTTTGCAGGCCATCGGTTTGTTCGTGCCTGACCCGGCCTTCGATCTCATGCAACAACTCCATCAGGCGCACCGCGCCAAAATGACCGCAGCTGCCCTTGACCGCGTGTGCCGTCGCCGCAATTCCGGCACGGTCGTCATGGCTCATCTGCAAGCCGATCGCGCGTACGCGTTCGCTCAAGTCGGCAAGAAATACGTCGATGACTTCGGCGACAAATTGCTCGCCCAGTTCATCGCTTTCGGCGAGCTGGGTAATTGCGCGCATGTCGATCGTGGGAACGCTCGCGGTTTCAATGCTCACTCTCTTTCATCCGGTACCTGGTTCGCTCAATCCCACCAGACGCGCACCGCGCACCTCCGCGCCTGATCGATCCAAGTTGCGTGCCGCCGCAACACCACGGCCTGCGAAGCGTGACCGACGCCGCCAATGATTGGCTGTGGCGAGCAGTCGCGCGCCTCATGAACTCTTGGGAGTTTTGAACGTCGATGCCGGTCTGATGCGCGAGCTTCGAGCGCCGTCAGAATCGCACCGCAGTGTCATTTGTTTGTCGCTGCCCAAATCGGGGATGCTCACTTTGCGCGCGCGACTCCGCGCGGCTCGATCAGCGCCATCAGCCGGCTTGGGATAGCGCTGCGGAAATCCATCGAGGCGCCCGACACTGGATGGCAAAACTTCAGCTCGCACGAATGGAGCGCCAGCCGCCGGGCGGGATCGCTGGTCGCGCCATATTTGCGATCGCCGACGATAGGGTGACCCAGGCCAGCCATCTGCACGCGAATCTGGTTTTTGCGGCCGGTTTCGAGCGTAAGTTCGACCAGCGACCTGTCCCGACATGTTCGTAAAACGCGATAGTGCGTGATTGCCCGCTCTCCACCGCGCTCGACACGATGCATCCTGAATGACTTGCTTTCGACAAGATTGTCCCGGATCGTTCCCTGCGCCTTCGGGGGCGCGCCCTCCACAACGGCAAGGTATTTTTTGGTTACGTCCTTCCAGTTTTGCTGAAGGACCGCCTGGATCGGGCGACTTCTCGCGAACATCATCAAGCCGGAGGTCTCGCGATCGAGTCGATGCACGATGAAGGCCTGTTGCAGCGGCGATTTTGTGAGCGCCTTCAGATGTTCGTTGAGGATCCGATGCGCAGTTCTCTCTTTCTCGCCGTCCGATCCCATCGAAAGCAGCCCCGCTCGTTTGTCGACCACGACCACCGCATCGTCGAGATGAATAATTTTCAGGCCATGGCGCTCAAGCGACGCGGCGGGGATTTGCTTACCCGCGGCGATCGTCACAACGTCGCCTGGCTCCAACTGGGTATCATGCCTGACGGCGGTCATTCGCTTTACGGTAACCGCGCGGAAGCGCAGTAGATCCTTCGCCTGTTTGCGCGACAGTCCGAGCGGAGTGCTGATCAGATACGGCAGCAGTTCGCATCGCGACGAGACGCTAAACTGATGGTCACGCGTGCGCATTGCGGTAATATGGTCGCCCACTATTGATGAAGCGGCAAGATGAGTACCCCGTCAGTCATCGCCGACAGGTTTCCGTGGCTTACGCATGCACGCTCGGTGGCTGGGGCGTTTGGAATCGCGCTGCTGTTTGTTGGCTTATCCGTTGTTCGCCACCTTAGCGATCGATTCGATCGTGCACGAGTCTGCCAATGGGATCACGAGCTGGCAAGTAAACCCTTACTCGGGCGAGGCAATTTAGGCGAAGGATCCGGGGTCCCTCGGCTTCGCTCGGGATG
>Ga0187879_10001085_pt1 | contig 18478 bp, 17 predicted proteins | sample June2016WEW_19_1_FD_132423 | JGI IMG/M metagenome (GOLD analysis project Ga0187879, IMG submission 132423) | Peatland microbial communities from SPRUCE experiment site at the Marcell Experimental Forest, Minnesota, USA - June2016WEW_19_10 | ecosystem: Environmental > Terrestrial > Soil >... | reverse complement strand
CGCCCGGCTGCGTATTGGTGTTGCGGCTCTCAATGCCGAGTTTCGTCAGGATGGGATTGCCCGCTTGTTCGTAGTGGTAGCAGACGAAGACACCCATCAGAAACATTGCCGCCATGGCGGCGAATAACGCCCAACCTTGTCGGGTGTCGCCCACCATGCGGCCGAACGTATAGGTGAGCCCGGCCGGGATCATAAAGATCAAAACCACCTGGAGAAGGTCTGTCAAGGGGGTGGGGTTCTCGAAAGGGTGCGAGGAATTGGCGTTGAAGAACCCCCCGCCATTGGTTCCCAGCATCTTAATGACTTCTTGAGAGGCTACAGGACCTTGCGGAATCGTCTGGGTAGCTCCCTCGAGCGTCTTGACCGTCGAATAGGGATGAAAGTTCTGGATAGCGCCCTGCGAGCACAGAAACAACGCGGCAACAAAGGCGATGGGCAGAAGGACATAGACGGTAGCTCGGGTGAGGTCCACCCAGAGGTTGCCGATGCTGTTCGCCTCCTGGCGGGCAAAGCCGCGAATCAGCGCCACGGCAACAGAGATGCCCACCGCTGCCGAAGCGAAGTTTTGGACAGCTAGCGCCGCCATTTGCACGAAGTAGCTGAACGTCATCTCGCCGCTGTAGGCCTGCCAATTGGTATTGGTAAGATAGCTCACTGCCGTGTTGAAGGCCAGGTCCGGCGTGACGGGAGTGGCTCCCGAGGGCGCAGCCTTAGTGCCAAAGTGCATGGGGTTGAAGGGCAGGTAGCCTTGCAGGCGCTGGATGAGATAAACAAACAGGAAGCTCGCCACGCTGAAAGCAATCACGGATGCCGCGTATTGCGTCCAGCGCTGCTCGGCGTCCTCGCGCACACCAACCAGGCGGTAGATGAGGCGCTCCACCGGCCGCAGCAGCGGGTGGAGAAAGGTCCGTTGGCCCTGGAATACCTTGGCCATGTAAGCCCCCAGGGGCTTCGCAATCGCCAGGATCAGGGCGAAGAAAACGACGATGTGCAGAATTCCAAGCGCGGTCATGTTTGTTCCTCTTCCTTCCTCTTACTCCAAGCTGCGTATTTCGGCTTGCCTTGCGTCTGCCGGTGTCGTTCTGAGCCCGTTCGCTTCGCTCAGAATGAAAGGTCTGGGCGACCACCCCTGGTTCCCCTCCACATTGAGGAGAGGACTAAGGGGTGGTGTCAAAAGCGCTCCGGGCGAAGCAATGCGTAAAGCAGATAAACCAAAAGAAACAGCGCAGTCACTCCTGAAATGATGTAGTCCACCGCATGTCTCCCTCTTAAAGACGGTCGCAGGCCCTGGTAGAAGCCCAGCAGGCTACAAACAACACTAACCCTACGAAAACATAAAACAGATCCAGCATATGAACACCTGCACCCTAAGCAATTAGGAAGTAATTCCCATGCTTAGTATGCAAGGCAGGGCATAAAGAAGGCATAAGGATTTGCCAAAAATTTCGTTAAAGCATTCAGGCTGTTTCAACACTGTCATTCCTCGCCGCCTACGGCTCGCTCGAAAATCGCGGCATCAGCGCGAGCGCGGCTGGTGGGGGCGGTTCGCGAACCGCCCCTACTCGAAAGTCACGTCATGCCCGCGAAAGCGGGAATCCATATTCTCTCCGACGCATAATGGGTCACCGCTTTCGCGGGGACGACGTTGCAAATGATTTTCGTTCGCTCGGGCGGGTGGTGCGCCCATGGAAGCTCCTTGGAATGACACACCAATAAGTTTCTTCAGCAATCTCCTAAGTCCGAAGCCGCGACTGCCTGTAATTCCTAGTCCCCAGCCCTCATTTCAGGCTATACTGATTTCGGGTCTCGGGCATTGAATGGGAAATGAACTGGTCCAACTCACGGTCTTCGAATCCGCGGGAACGCTGGCGCCTGCGGTGGCGCCGCAACGGGCAACCCCTGTGTCCGCGCCTGGCAGGCTGAGGACCTTCTACATTGAAACCTTTGGCTGCCAGATGAATGTTCACGATTCGGAGAAGGTGCAAGGGGTGTTGCTGGCGCGCGGGATGACACCTGTCGAAGACCACGTGCAGGCTGACCTCATTCTTTACAACACGTGCAGCATTCGGGAAAAGGCCGCACAGAAGGTCTTTTCGCGCCTGGGCGCCTTCCGGAAGGGCAATGGTGCGGCGGGGAAGGTGATTGGGGTGCTGGGCTGCGTGGCGCAGCAGGAGGGCGAGCGCTTCTTTGAGCGCGCGCCGCAAGTCAGTTTCGTCTGCGGCTCTGCAAGTTATTCCAAACTTCCCCAGTTGCTTGACCAGTTGGAAGCCGGAAATCGGCGCGTCGCCGGTCTTTCCCTCGACACCGACGAGTGTTTCGAGACGGAATTGACTCGCCGCGACAATCCTTTCCGCGCCTATCTCACGATCATTGAAGGATGCGACCAGCGCTGCGCGTTCTGTGTTGTGCCCATGACGCGCGGCCCGCAGCGCAGCCGTCCAAGTGAGAAGATTGTGGTTGAGGCGCGGCGCCTGGTGGACGAAGGTTACACAGAAATCCAGCTTCTGGGCCAGATCGTCAATGCCTGGCAGGATCCCTCTCCGGCACACCGGAGTTTTGCGGAGTTGCTTTCGTGCGTGGCCGAAATCCCCGGCATCCGCCGGGTTCGCTTCTCAACCTCGCATCCGAGATTCTTCACCCCTGACATCGTCCGGGCAATCGACGCCCACCCCGCCCTTTGCGATCAGGTTCACCTGCCGGTGCAGTCAGGCTCCACGCCGGTCCTGGCGAGGATGCTGAGGGGCTACACCCGCGAAGAATATCTCGAAAGAATCCATTGCATTCGGCGGGCGCGCCGCTCGATCAGCCTTTCCACAGACATCATCGTCGGCTTTTGCGGCGAAACACGGCAGGACTTTGAACAGACGCTTTCGTTAATGCAGGAAGTGGAGTACGATCAGGTCTTCTCGTTTAAGTACTCCCCACGGCCCAATACGCTCGCGGAGACTCAGGGGGATGCGCTGCCAGAAGATGAGAAGGGACGGCGGCTGGCCGAACTCCAGGAGTTGCAGCGGCAGATCCAGTTGCGGCGTAATCAGGCGCTGCTGGGTGAAACCTTCGAAGTCCTCGTGGAAGGATACCATCCGCGCCTGGGGCAGGCGGTGGGGCGCAGTACCACGAATCGCGTAATCAACTTTCCTGGAAGCGAGGCGGATGTCGGACGTTACCATAACGTGAAGGTGACCGGGGCGGGGCCGAACAGCTTGGTCGGAGTGCGCGCGTAAGGGCGCCCCGTTCGGCTGGCCGCGATCGGCTCTCCTGCTTTGAAAACGTGTAAGGGTAGGGCTTGCCCTACCCGTTTAATTAGGGGACGGCAAGCCGTCCCCCTACAAGCAGGGTGGGTGTACAGGCTCTGGAGGGTGGCATGGAAATCGAAATGAGAATCCGCGGATTGGTGATGGATCCGGTCACGAACATGCCCATCGTGATCTTGAAGGACATCAACGGAGCTTCGGTGCTTCCCATCTGGGTGGGCATTTACGAGGCGAACGCGATTGCCCTGGAAATCGAGAAGGTCACCACTCCCCGTCCCATGACCCACGACCTGCTGAAGAATCTGCTGCTTGGGCTCGAGACGCACGTGCAGAAAGTGGTGGTGAACGAACTGAAGGAAGACACCTTCTATGCCCTGATCTGGCTGGAACGCGACGGACAGGTGATGTCCATCGATTCGCGGCCCAGCGACGCTCTGGCGCTGGCCCTGCGCATGGATTGCCCAATCTACGTCGAAGAGGAAGTTCTGAAGAATTCCAAGGTGGCCAGCGGAGCCAGCGAAAAAACCAGCAATGAAGAACTCCGAAAGTGGCTGGAAGGATTGGGCGACGAAGACATGGGCCGCTATAAGATGTAAGCATCCCCCGCTCCAAGCTGTAATTTGAAATCTGAAATTTGATCTGAAATCCCAAATCTTGTGTCGCAGCTTCCGGTAGTGTTCTAGTTTAACTCACAGTGCCGGGCCGGTCGGGGCATTTGCCGATCTGAAGATCGGCGCGACTTTCAAATCAGGGCACTACCCAGACCTTAGCCCTTGCTCAGATCATCTAAAAGGCTTATCTTAACGGTTACACAGGGAGCGCTCGCGGTAGGGCGCCCCGGGTGTTCACAAGGCACAACGTGTAGGGCTGCCCGCGTTGGGTGCCCTGGGCGGCGACAGACTGCGCCTATCCTAGCCGGTGGGAGTTCGGAGTGAGCACGGTAATCGCCATCGCTAACCAGAAAGGCGGCGTCGGGAAGACCACGACGGCTATCAATCTAGCCGCTGCACTGGCTCTTAACGACCAGCGCACCCTCCTGATCGACCTCGACCCACAGGCCAATTGCACTCTTTCTTTTTTCAACCCCGACGAAGTCGAGCACTCGACCTATGAGGTGCTGGCGGATCACAGCATGGCCCTTTCCCAAGTGATGCGGCCGACGCGCCTGGCGAATCTGTGTCTCGTGCCGTCGCGCATCTCGCTGGCCAAGCTGGAAACTCAACTGGTCGGCCAGTTTGACGCCCCCTATCGCCTCAAAGACGCCTTGCTGGCCGTGCGCGACGACTTCGACCTGCTGGTCATTGATACTCCGCCGGCCCTCGGCCTCCTCACCGTGAATGCCCTGGTCGCCGCGCAATACCTGCTGGTGCCCATCCAAGCGTCCTATTACGCGCTGGAAGGCACGGACGACCTTCTTGAAACGCTGCAGCGCATTCGCGCCCGCCCCAATCCGGAACTCGAGCTGCTCGGAGTGATCGTCACGCTCTTTGACCGGCGCACTAATCTGGCGCGCGACATTTACAAGCAGGTGCGCAACGTTTTCGGGGATAAGGTTTTCAAGACCGTCATCGGAAAGAATGTGCGCCTGGAGGAAAGCCCCGCCTATAAAGAAACTATCTTCACGTTTGCCCCTGACTCAACAGGAGCGAAGGAATACAGCCAGCTTGCCAAGGAGGTCATGCAACGTGTCAGCTAGACGCGCTGGATTGCCCGTGACCGTCAAGATGCGGCACAACGCCCATTACGTGGAGGAAATCATCTCCCGAACCGGCGCCGCCATCGGCAGAATGATCCCCGTCGAGGAAATACAGCCCAACGCCGGCCAGCCGCGCAAGGATGTCGGCGACTTGCAGGGGCTCACCGATTCGGTGCGTGAGAAGGGCGTGCTTGAGCCGCTGCTGGTGCGGTTTCTGCCCGAGTCGGGGAAGTACATGATCATCTCCGGTGAGCGCCGCTACCTGGCCGCGCGCGCCGCCGGGCTTTTTGAGCTTCCCTGCATTGAGAAAGATGTTGATGACGCCGAAACCCTCGAGATGGCGCTCATCGAAAACCTCCAGCGCAAAGACTTGACCCCCTTCGAAGAGGCGGATGGCGTGCAGGCGCTGGCCGGCCGCTTCGGCCTGACCCATGAGGAAATTGCCGGGAAGCTCTCCAAGTCGCGATCTTCAATAACTGAACTGCTCAGCCTGCGGGCGATTCCCGATGAGATAAAGGCCCTGTGCATCGAAAAGGGTGTGCTTTCCAAATCACAATTGCTGCAGGTGGCCCGCCAGCCCAACGAGGCGAAGATGAAGGACCTGGCTCAGCGCTTTGCCTTGGGCCTGGTGAATCGCGAGCAGGCCCGCGCCGAGCGTAACCCCGATAAGAAACCGCGTCCGGCTGTCTTCCGCTTTGTCCCGCCCGCCAAGGAGTTTAAGCTGGTACTGCAGTTCCGCAAAAACAGCGTCGAACGCAACGAAGTCATCGCCGCCTTGCGCCGAATTCTCGAAACCTTGGAAGCTGAGAAGTAAAGCACACCTCGAAGAGACTGCGCTCTACCCTGGGGAGAGGGCCTCCCGCTGCCGGCGTGATTACCTGCCGGAGCGGGACGGGTGAGGGGCCGGTTCGCGGTGAGGAGTAAGGTTGTGACCGAGTCATCAACAAAACTGCACCCTGACTTGCTCTTCGTCTACGGCACACTGCGGCGCGGATTCCGCCTGCACCATCACTTGAAAAGGCTGGGCGCACAATTTGTGGCAGCCGCGAAGGTGCAGGCGGAAATCTTCGACTTGGGAGAATTCCCTGGTGCGCGCCAATCCACCAATCCGGGAAAGACGGTCGAAGGCGAGCTTTTCCGCCTACACAAAGTAGAAAACACCTTGAGAGTCCTAGACCAGGTGGAAGGCATCTCGACACGAAATCCGGACCGGGGCTTGTTCGAGCGCGGGACGGTTGAGGTCGCATTGCCCAACGGCGAGCGTCGCCAGGCGTGGATCTACTGGTTCCGGCGTCGCCGCGCGGGTCCTGTGACGAATCGGGAAAGTTCTTGAAACAAAGGACCGCTGCGGTAGGCAAATGATTCCTGACGGGCAAACAAATGAGTTAAGTCCGAACCAAGTCCGCGCCCTCGAGTCGCTCTTGCTCGCTGGCTTCAGGTTTGTCACATTTGAGCGCTATGCCCGCTACCCGGCCGTGGAGCGAGAGGGATTTGTGACCTTGCTGGACATTAGCGGCGAGAACGTCAAACTCTTCGGCCAAGTGGGATATCATGTCGGAGATGGAATCGGAATGCTGGTGGAAAAAGGACCCGTGAAGGCGTTTGTCTGGAAGAGCCAATCGGTAACCGCCACGCCGGAGTTGCTGTCCGCCTACGAGCGGATTAAGCTTGATCTGCGCCGGCTGCTGCACGGCTCGGCCGGAGAGGCGCCTTAGGCAGGAAGCGGACTGCGAGACGGAAGAGCGAATTCAAATGGCAAATGGTGTGCGATTTATCGAATGGCAAATCCCAAACCATTTGAACTTGCCGTTTGCCATTTGTCATTTGAAATGGTTGTCCCAATCGCAGCGAACTACTTGCTGCCTTCTGCCTACCGCCTACTCTTGATTCAGGGAGGGCTCGAAAGCAATGAACGACCTATATGACGTACTCGTGGTCGGTGCCGGACCGACGGGCTTGGCTTGCGGGATAGAAGCGCAACGCGCCGATTTGAAGCTGCTGATACTGGAGAAGGGCTGCTTGGTGAACTCACTGTTTCATTATCCGCCCAATATGACCTTTTTCACTACGCGCGAACTGCTCGAGATTGGCGACTTGCCTTTTGTGAGTGTGAATATCAAGCCGGCGCGCGCCGAAGCGCTCGAGTACTACCGCCGTGTGGCAGACCATTACAAGCTGCCCATCCACTATGAAGAGCGCGTAACGCAGGTCAGGAAAGAAGACGGCGCTTTCGCGATTGACACCGGCCTGCGCAGCGGGCAGCACTGCAATTATCGTTCCCGCAATGTCGTGCTGGCCACGGGCTACTACGATCTTCCCAACCTGATGAATGTGCCCGGGGAAAATCTATCCAAAGTTTCGCATTACTACCTGGAACCGCACCAGTTCTATGGGCGGCGGGTGGCCGTTGTCGGCGGCGGCAATTCGGCGGCGATTGCGGCGCTGGACCTCTACCGTTACGGGGCCGAGGTCACGCTGGTGGTGCGCGAGAGCGAACTGAGCCGGCATATCAAGTATTGGATCAGGCCCGATCTTGAGAACCGGATCAAGGAAGGTTCAGTCCGCGCTCAGTTCGGTAGTGTTTTGACTGACATTGAGCAGGACTGGATTGTGGTGCGCAACTTCGACGGCGAAACATCACGCTTCGAAAATGACTTCGTTTTCGCCCTCACCGGTTATCATCCCGACTTCGACTTCCTGCGCAGCGCTGGCGTGCGGATTGACCCGAACACCTGCCGCCCCGAGTGCAGCACGGAGACGCGCGAAACCAATGTGCCAGGCCTGTACCTCGCCGGCGTGATCATCGCCGGAATGGATACCAACGAGATCTTCATTGAAAACGGTCGGTTCCACGGCAAGCAGATCGTGGACGATATCAGGGGCAAGAGCAGTTGTCAGTAGTCAGTCGTCCTTTGTCGGCAGGCCACCTTCGCCTATTATTAGAGCAGATATTATTACTTCCTTATGTAAGTTGCCGATCACTACCACCCCGAACTAAGGACCTTCGACAACTGATCACTGACTACTGCTTCACCGGCACTTTCGTGGCCACCGTGTCGTGAGTAATCTCGAAGGTCACCTCAGTCCCCGCAGCGATAGTAATGTTCTTGCCTTTCTTGGTGGAGAATTTGCTCGCCAGGGCGTTTAGGCTGCCAGCCGCCTGATCCTTGGTCGGCGCGCCGCCCGCAGCCGGAGCGTTTGCAACAATGTTGTACTTCGTGCCGCCGGGAGTTGAGATGGAGTCTGCGATAAGCAGAAAATCGCCCTTCTCTTTATCCTTGCCCTTGCCTTTGGCTTGCTCCGGCGGGTTCACAAACGTGATGTGACCATCAACGGTGCTGCCTTCCGGAACAACTTCTCCCCCAGGGCCGAAGACGGGTTCCACAACCTTGCCCGTAAACATGTCTCCGGTTTCGTTCGCTTTCGAGCTCAGCTCAGTGATGAACTGCACATGCAGCTCTCTTCCGGCAAGGAGCGTAATCGTGTCATCCGCCGCAACGCAGACTGCAGAGATGACGAATATTGCCACGAGTCCCACCGCGAATCTTGATCTACTCATATCGTTCCCCTCGTAACTTGTCATTCCGAGCGCAGACTTCATGAGCCTTCGGCTCGCCATTTATCATGAAAATGCCCTCTCCCCCCTGGGGGAGGGGGTGGCCCGCGACGGCGCTTTCATCAGTCCGTCAGCTGACGGGGTCGGGTGAGGGGGTCCAGGCTCGCTATTTTCATGGCAGTGAGGAATCACGCTCTGCTATTGCATTAGAGTCAGGGCCAGATTCCTCGCTGCGCTCTTTCGAAAGACTGTCATTCTGAGCGAAGCGAAGAATCTGCAGTAGTTCGCTTCGAACCGGAACTGCAGATCCTTCGCTTCGCTCAGGATGACAGCGAAGGGCTAGGACTGACATCACTCTTACCAACTGCGCGGCTCCGACCTGCCCACCGGCCGATCTGCCTACTGCCCGCTGCCGGCTCTTTTCGCCGTGGTATCGCGAGAAATGACGAAGGTCATCCCAAGGCCCGCCGGAACAATGATGTCCTTACCCTTCTTGAGAGCCCCGTGAATGAGCCCGGCTGCCGCGCCAATCCCTGCTCCGTAAAGCGCGCCGGTTCCACCGTGGGCGATTGCACCGACAGTGGCGCCCGCCGCCGCGCCCACACCGGATTCCACGGCCGTCCCTTTCCCGTCTTTCCCGGGCCCCTGCAGTGTTCCCTCTTGATCCTTCACATCCGCGCCCTCGGCATCCTTAAGACTCGCCACGATATTGTACTTGGCGCCCTCAGGATTGGCGATCGAGTCGACGACCAGCCGCATTTCACCTCTGCCTTTTGCATGACCGGGACCCTTCAGATAAGTGATGTGGCCATCCACGAAGCTGCCTTCCGGGAAGACTTCCTTGCCCTTCAGGAAAATGGGCTCGACAACCTTGGCCGACCACATATCGCCCGCCTCGTTGGTCTTCGAGCTAAGCGTGGTGATCAGTTGTACCTGGATCTCGCTGCCGGCGGGCAGCCTGATCGTATCGTCCGCCGAAAATGACAGGGTCGAACAAACGAGAGCTGCCGCCGCAATCAGGATGAGTTTTGAGCTTCTCATAGCTCCTCCCTCGGATCCCTACATTGCGCTTGACGATTCAATTGTATCAGCTTTAGTCTTCCCTCTTACAGGCAATCCATCAGCGGTTAGTGTCGCGATTTGAAAGTAGCGCCGACCCTAAGAGCCTGCCCTGAGCGAAGCGAAGGGCCGGCAGATGCCGACCTAAAGGCCGGCGCTACGGGCTACACTCATACGGTGCCTGTCATGGGAGAATGACATGTCTTCTCGACGTCGATTCTTACGTCATGCCGGCGGAGGGCTAGCTCTGGCGGCCGGAGCGAGCACGGCCGTCCCGTCAGACGCGCTGTTGGGGCAGGGAAGTGTCGCGGCGGCTTCTTCCGCTTCGCTACCAGCTTCGATTCGGGCGCTGAAGTCCATGAAGGATCTCGCCAAGCCGATCAGCACCGAGGAGCGGCGGGCGCGGATCGAGGAGGCTCATCGTTTGATGGCCGAGAACCGGATTGATTCCTTGATGCTCATGAGCGGGACGTCGCTAGTCTACTTCGCCAACATCCGGTGGTGGGGTGGTGAGCGGCTGTTCGCGTTGATCCTGCCGGCCAAGGGGCAGCCGTTCTTCGTTTGTCCTGCTTTCGAACGAGTTCGCGCCGAGGAGCAGATCGCTCAGAGTCCTTTCGCAGGAATTGCTGACGTCCGCATCTGGGAGGAGGACGGGAGCCCCTACTCGCGCATCGCCGAGGGACTGAGGGAGAGGGGCCTTGCCGGCGGACGTCTGGGAATGGAGGAGACGGTCCACTACGTCTTTAGTGAGGGCGTCAGCAAGGCCGGGCCGGCCCTCAACATCGTGAGCGGCACACCGGTTACTGCCGGCTGCCGAATGCGCAAAAGCCGGCATGAAATTGAGCTGATGCGGCTCGCGGCGCGCGTGACCATTACGGCCTATGAAGCGGCATGGCGCGCCCTCGAACCGGGCATGACGCAGCAGCAACTCCAGCGACTGATCGAGGCCGCCTATTCTCAACTCGGTTTTCCCGGTGGAGTCAGCGTTAACGTCGGCCGGTACTCCGCCCTACCGCACGGCTCGGTTGAGCCGCAGACCATCCATGAGGGCGAAGTCGTGATGATCGACGACGGGTGCCTGGTGGAAGGGTACACTTCCGATATCACGCGGACCTTCGTGCTCGGCAAACCCACCGACAAGATGCGGCAGGTGTTTGACATCGTTCGCCGTGCGCAGAAGGCAGCGCTCGACGCGACCCGTCCCGGGGTCGAGGCTCAGGCAGTCGATGCGGCGGCGCGCAAGGTGATCACGGACGCAGGTTTCGGCCCGGGGTACAAGTTCTTCACGCATCGGGTGGGACATGGAATGGGGATGGACGGCCACGAGTGGCCGTACCTGGTGCGCGGAAATACACTCAAGCTCGAGCCGAACATGATGTTCAGCGACGAGCCGGGGATTTACATTCGTGGCGAGTTCGGAGTCCGACTCGAGGACGACATGCACGTCACGGAGAACGCTGCCGAGCTGTTCACGGGACAGAGCGCATCGCTGGAAGAGCCGTTCGCGGGGTGCTAGAAGAAGTCAAGAGTCGAGAGTCGAAAGTCAAATCCCAGAGAGCCGACGCCGGGAAGCAGGGCTCGACTCTTGACTTTTGACGACTCCTCGACTTTCCGCTGGCCGTCCGTTATACTGAACCTTGAAGGGCGATGCCAAACATACTCAAAGAAATCGCGGATTCCGCTACGGCTCTGGCCAAGGGTTTTTCCATCACCTTCAAGACCATGCTTCGGCCCACGGTAACCGAGAACTACCCGGACGAGCCGGTTCATTTTGAAGACCGTTACCGTGGCCTGCACATATTGAAACGCGACGAAAACGGACTCGAGAAATGCGTCGCCTGCTTCCTTTGCGCGGCGGCTTGCCCGGCCAACTGCATCTACATCGAAGCGGCCGAGAATACCGGCGACCACCGCATCAGCGCGGCGGAGCGTTACGCGAAGGTGTACAACATCGACTACAACCGGTGCATCTTCTGCGGCTATTGCGTGGAAGCATGCCCCTGCGACGCCATCACCCACGGCCACGGCTTTGAAATTGCCGCCTACGACACCAACGCTTTGGTCTACCGTAAGGAACAACTCCTCGAACCCGTACCCAACGCCGCTGCCAAGAAGTAGCCCCTCGCGTCTTCCCCTGCCGGATTCTGGGCAGTCCCTCATTCCGCTCGAGGTGCCCGGAACCCATGAAGTGTCATTCCGAGCGCAGCGAGGAATCTCGCTCTGCGTCGAGTGGATCACTGAACAAGGACCAGGGCGAGATTCCTCGCTACGCTCGGAATGACAGCTAATTCAAAGCGGCAACTTGACATTCGATGGCCGCAAGGCTAAATTGTTAATGAGTTAATGAGAAGTAAATCCTCTCTCCCCAACGCCGGTTCTCGGCGCGTCCTCCGAACACCGCAGGATGATGCTTCTCCCATTTAGGAGGGTGTGAGGCATGCACAAAAGATGAAGACGAGTGTGAAGGTCCCTAATGGAGTGGAAGAGCTCGTAGGCACGCACGACGGGAATCTGCGCTTACTGGAAAAGTCCTTTAAGGTTTCAGTACACCTAGGTGAGGACGCGCTCGAGATCGAAGGCGGGGACAGCGAGGTGCGGCGCGCGCAGAAGCTTTTGCAAGAATATGCGGACCTGGTGGAATCCGGGTCGCGATTTGACAGCTCGGAGGTCGAATCCTTCCTTCGCATTGCTGGACAGGATCCGGAAGCCACGCTCAAGGGCCTTGCCGAAGCCGGCCGCCCGCGGACCTTTGGCAAGAAATCCATCACGCCCAAGAGCCTCAACCAGCGTACTTACGTGGACGCGATCGAGCGCCACGACATGGTGTTCGGAATCGGGCCTTCGGGCACAGGAAAGACTTACCTGGCAGTGGCCATGGCCGTTGATGCGCTGCTGAGCAAAGAAGTCAGCCGCATCATTCTGGCGCGGCCCGCAGTGGAAGCGGGCGAGCGCCTGGGATTCCTCCCAGGCACCATCCAGGAAAAAGTGAACCCCTACTTGCGCCCGCTGTACGATGCGCTCTATGACGTGCTGGACCCGGACAGGGTGGAACGCTACATCGAGAAAGGCATCATCGAGATCGCGCCCATTGCTTTCATGCGCGGCCGCACGTTGAACGATGCCTTCGTGATTCTCGACGAGGCCCAGAACACCACCAGCGAGCAGATGAAGATGTTCCTGACCCGTTTGGGCTTCAACTCGAAAGCGGTGGTCACCGGCGACATCACTCAGATTGATCTGCCGGACGGCCGGCGTTCCGGCCTGGTCGAGGCGATCGATGTGGTGTCGCGAGTGCCGGGAATCAATTTTGTGTATTTCACGGAGCGGGATGTGGTGCGGCACACCCTGGTGCAGCGCATCATCCGTGCCTACGAGGAATACGATCAGGCCCGCGCCGCGAGCGGGAACAACAGCAAGAACCACAATCGATCCGGTGATTCTTAATCTGCAAGACAAACACATTGTCAATACTTCACGATTGAGCGAATATGTGGGTGAGCTCAGGCGAGCGCTCGGACTCGGCAGGCGTGATTGCAACGTCTGCCTCGTGAGCGATCGGGAGATCAGGCGCTTGAATGCGCTCTACCGGGGAAAGGATCGTGCCACGGATGTCTTGTCATTTCCGTGGGACGCTCCGCAGCCGCAGGCCCACTCGCGAACCAGGAGTAGTGGCGCCCGGCACAGGCAAGCGCGCAGGAGCGCCGATACGCGTCGAGAGTCAGAGTTCAAGAACCATCTCGGCGACATCGTCATATCCGTCGAGACAGCCAAAAGAAACGCGCGCCAGGAAGGGCACTCAACCCTGAATGAAATCCGCTGGCTTATCCTGCACGGCCTTCTGCACCTCGTGGGCTACGATCACGAATCCGATCAGGGTGAGATGGTTCGCCTGGAGCTTGCACTCCGAACCCGGCTGGGCATATCGGGAGAGTGATGGATTTTAATACGATCCTGATCACCATTGCGTGGCTGGTCGTTCTGGCGGTCCTGCTGGTGGCCGGCTCGGTGGCCTCGTATTTGAGGCTGCTGATGCGGCGGCTGACCGTGATGAGCGCCAGGAAGTTGTTTCGGCCTCCCGAGCCGGGGCGCATCACGATCGACCGGGAGCGCGTGGGCGTCTCGATTTCAGCCCTGCATGGCGCCGCGATGCACCTGTTTGCCGTCGGCGTAACCGCGCTGCTGGTTCTGCGCAGGCCGGACCATTTTTGGGGAAACGTGGGCGCCGCGTTGGTCATCGTCATGACGGCGGTTGCCATTGCCGACCAGCTCATCCCTTTCCTTCTGGTGGCGCGCCACGACGAGCCGGAGGTCATCCTTGAGCACTGGATGCCGGCGGTGCGGCGGCTGGTTTATTTGGCTCTGCCGCTTACTTTTCTGATTCTCATTTCCACCACCATGAGCCGCCTGTTGGAGTCGACGGAGCAGGAACCCGAGCCTCCCACTCCGGCGGAAAATCTGCAGGAATTCATCGAGGTCGGACAGCAAGATGGCCTGATCGAAAAAGGCGAGGCGGAACTCGTGCAGTCGGTGGTGGAATTCAGCGACAAGTTGGTGCGCGAGGTTATGACGCCTCGCACGGAAATCGCGGCCATCGACGTGAACGCCTCTCTCGAAGACCTGCGCAAGCTGTTCCGGGAAAAGCGGCTGACCCGGTACCCCGTTTATAATAGTCAGATGGACCGCATCGAAGGTATTGTCAACGTTCGCGATCTGATGGAGTTACCTCCGGAAGAACAGTCGAGGATCACAATTCGCAGCCTGGTCAGGCCTGTCCCCTTCGTGCCGGAGACCCGGCACATCAAGGACCTGATGAAGGAATTACAAAAATCCACCGTTCAGATGGCGATCGTCATCGACGAATATGGCAGCGTGGCGGGCCTTGTGACCATCGAGGACATGCTGGAAGAGATCGTGGGAGAAATCAAGGATGAGTTCGAGCCCCACGCACAGGATATCGTCAAGGAAGCGGAGAATACCTACCTCGTTTCAGGCCACACTGACCTGTCGCAGCTTGGCGAGGAATTGCATATCCCGCTCCAGGCTCCGGGCTACTCCACAGTGGCAGGGCTGGTGCTCGCTTATCTGGGCCACGTGCCTGTTCCGGAAGAGAAGGTGCAGGCTGACGGGGTAACCATCGAAGTCCTGGAAGCCAACAAGCGGACCGTATTAAAGGTCCGCGTGATCGTGCCTCCACCAAACACCAAGGGTGCTACCAATCATGGCGGAGCCCACTAAATCCGGTTTCGCGGCGGTCGTCGGAAGGCCCAACGCCGGCAAAAGCACGTTAGTGAATGCGCTGGTTGGTACCAAGGTCTCCATCGTCACCGCGGTGCCGCAAACCACACGCAACCGAATTCTGGGAATCGTCAATCGTCCCCCGGCGCAGATCGTGCTCATGGACACGCCCGGCATTCATCGCCCGCATTCCCGCCTTAATGAACAAATGATGAGCTTCGTTCGTCAGGCGCTTGCGGAACGGGACCTGGCGATCCTGATTGTCGACGCCTCGGAGCGTTACGGGCATGGAGACGAATTTGCCGTGGGCCTCTTGAAAGAGTACGCGCCGCGGGCCATTCTGGCGCTCAACAAAATCGATCGAATCAGGAAGCCGAAACTCTTGCCTCTCATGCAGCTCTACTCCGGGCTGTATAGTTTCGAGGAGATCATACCGGTCTCAGCCCTCAAGGGCGAAGGGTTGACGGAGCTTTTGGACGCCGTCGTGAGGCTGCTGCCTGAGGGTCCGCACTATTTCCCGCCCGAAATGTACACCGATCAGCCGGAACGCTTTCTGGTATCGGAAATCATTCGAGAGAAGATCATCCTCCACACTCGGCAGGAACTCCCCTACGCGACCGCCGTCATCATCGACGACTTCGAGGAGGGCGAAAACCTCACGCGCATTCAGGCAAGCATTGTGGTCGAACGCGAGTCGCAAAAGCCAATCATTATCGGCTCGGGAGGCGAGATGCTGAAGCAGATTGGCAGCGAGGCACGGCGGGAACTGGAACGATTGTTCCCTCCCAAAGTCTTCCTCGAACTCTACGTCAAAGTTGAAGCCAATTGGCGCGACGCCCGGCCAATGGTTGCGGCGCTCGATTACCGCAACGAAGGATAGACTGGAGTTCAGCCGCGCCTTTCCATCGTCCTGAGCGAAGTATGGGTATGCGAAAACTGCCCACTGCTCGTGAGATCGAGTTGGCGGCAGCGGCTGACAGTCCCTCGAGCAGTCAACACGGCGCGCTACCCCGCAACGAAGCCCTGGCCATGCTGGTTCGGCGGGGTTTTCGACCTTCGCAGGCCAAACTCGACGTGCCGTTCAGCGAGAATCTGGACGAAACGACTGCCGAGCGACTGGCGAAACAGCTTCGTCATTATGCCTTCCGCCTCTTTCTCCGTGGGGCGATCCAGAAGGCGCAGGGGTTTGCGCCGGTTGAGGCGACACAATACCTTGAGGCGGCGCAGGCCCAGGCATGCGCTGAGTCGCTGGTCGATTTGGGACTGGCGGAGCGGCTACAGCGGGGCCGCTACAGGCTGCTCCGGCCCGCTAAAAGCTTCGGCGGAACGCTCGAGTGGTACGTGGCGCGCGAGATCCATTGGAGGCTAGGTTTCGACGTGGCGTCGGGCGTGAGGCTTCACGCGCGTGGCGTCGGCGGCGACTTGGACGTAGTGGCGGCGGCAGAAGGCAAGCTGGTCTACGTTGAGCTGAAGTCCTCTCCTCCCAAAAACCTCTCCACCGGTGAAGTGGCCGCTTTTTTCGAGCGGGTGTGGCTGCTTCGGCCCGATCTATCTCTGTTTGTGGTGGACACGGCGTTGCGCCTCAGCGATAAGGTCCTGCCGATGCTGACGGCGGAGTTGGAGCAGCGCCGAGGCGAAACCAGGCCCGTCCCGCACCGCATCATTCGCGAGATTTGGGCGATAACGCCCCGCCTTTATGCGGTAAACGGCCGACCCGACCTCGTCGCCAACATCGCGCGCGCCATTGCTGAGGGCCTGCGCGCACTTTCGCTACCGATGTAATAGCTTTGAGGTTGGGCAGTGTAGTAGCGCCGACCTGTTGGGCGGCATATCCTAGCCTAGAGGCTGGCGCTACACAGAAACTAGATCACTACCAACGCCGGGCGTCCGGCGGAATGGAAGCGGATCGAAGCGGATTCACTGCACGCGCCGCTGGCGCCCCTGCCAGTATTTTTCCCGCAGCACACGCTTGAGAATTTTTCCCGTGCCACCTTTGGGAAGGCTCTCCACGATTTCCACCGTTTTAGGCGCCTTGTAGGCTGCCAAGTGCTGGCGGCAGTGCGCGATGATTTCCGTGTCGGCGGCTTGCTGGCCGGGTTTGAGCGTGACGATGGCCTTCGCCACCTCGCCCCAGGCGTCGTCGGGAACGGCGACGACTGCGCACTCCATGACGGCCGGATGGCCGTAGATGACCCGTTCGATTTCGGCCGAGGCGATATTCTCGCCGCCGCTCAGGATCATGTCTTTGCCGCGATCCACAATGAGGATGTAACCTTCCTCATCGATGGTGGCCAAGTCGCCGGTATGAAACCAGCCGTCGTGGATGACGTTGGCTGTGGCCTCCGGCTGCCGCCAATAACCCTCCATCACTACGTCGCCGCGCACCACCACTTCTCCAACCTCGGCCGCGTCCGGTTTCACGTCCCGCCCTTCCTGCGTCACCACACGGATTTCCGAGCCTGCGAAAGCGTACCCTGCTGTAGCTTGGCGGCCTATTTGTAGTTCCTCCGGGTCGCCCGCGCAATGTGCCTTGCGACGGGCCAGGGTGATGACCGGCGAAGTCTCGGTCAGGCCGTAGCCTCCGATGGCCCGGCAGCCTGGCATTCGCCGCTGCGTCTCGCGGACGAGCGCCGTACTGGTCGGCGCTCCGCCCATCATCACTTCCTTCACGCTGCTCAAGTCATACTTCGAAAAATCCGGGTGATTGAGCATGGCGATGACCATCGTAGCCACAACCTGGAGACGGGTGACGCGCTCGCGCTGGATCAACTCCATCACGGTCACGGGGTCGAACTTCTTGATCATGACGTGCCGTCCCCCATAAAGCGTAATGATGTGCGGCGCGCCCCAACTGTTGACGTGGAACAGGGGAACCGTGTAGAGATGTACCTCGTTGTCATTCCCATTCAACGCCACTGCAGTGTAGAGGGCGTGCAGGTAGAGGTTGCGGTGCGTCAGCATTACCCCTTTCGGGTAGGCAGTCGTGCCGCTCGTGTAAAAGAGTTCGGCAACAGAGTTTTCATCGATTCCGCGGTAGTCAATTTCCGCAGGCGCCGCCTCGGCAAGCAGTTCGTCGTAGAACTTGGGGTACGCCCAGGCTGGCTTGGCGTCCCTCAAAGGGACATAGTACTCAATGGCCTTCACTTTCGCCCTCAGCGCGTCCACCAGGGGAATGAATTCCGGATCGAAGCACAGAACTCGCGGTTCCGCGTCGTTCAGGATGTAAACGAGTTCTTCGGGGCTTAACCGGATGTTCAGGGGTAAAAGAATCGCGCCAATCTGAGGCACTCCAAAGTACGCTTCGAGCAACCGGTGGCAATTAAAGCTCAGGTAGGCAACACGCTCACCCTTCTGGATTCCGAGCTTCAACAGGGCGCTCGAAAGCCGGTCACAGCGCTCATTGAATTGGCGGTAGGTAAATCGCTGCTGATCGCAGACCACGCCCACTTTGTTAGCGAATACCTGCGCCGCATGTCGTTTCAGCCGCACCGGGGTGAGAGGGAGAATCATAGGAGCCTCAGCGTGTAGTTAGCCCTGCAGCAGATTCTTACTCAACTATGATAGGCAGTGAGCGCCGGCAATGCAACTCAGAGATCACCCTGCCTCTTTGCGAACTCTGTGGTGAGTCTTTAGACAGTGAGGGTGTTGTATACTCCAAAGGCTGCGGGGGCGGGCGAT
>Ga0187879_10001083_pt1 | contig 18485 bp, 16 predicted proteins | sample June2016WEW_19_1_FD_132423 | JGI IMG/M metagenome (GOLD analysis project Ga0187879, IMG submission 132423) | Peatland microbial communities from SPRUCE experiment site at the Marcell Experimental Forest, Minnesota, USA - June2016WEW_19_10 | ecosystem: Environmental > Terrestrial > Soil >... | reverse complement strand
CTCGGCGGTGAACGGGACGCTCCTCAAGCCAACGGAGGCGAGCTGCGCGACGGCCGCCGTCGTGGTGTCCCCACGAACGATGTCCACGAAGATGGTTCGGCGGGTGGCGCCGACGGAAGCCGCACCCGTGACGTGCACCGTGGGCGCCGGCGAGCGCTCGTCCGCAGCGGCCAGCGCCCGAGCCAGGCCGCCCGCGAGCACGTCGTGTGACCCGGCAGGGTCGTCGCCGGCGTATCTCAAGGGCGCTCGGCGGCAAAGTCGTAGTCGTCGTAGCCGGGCCTGGCCACGGCGAGCTTGCCTCGCACGACGGCGAGCAGCACGGCGTGGGCCGCCACCTCGTCGACCCTGACGCCGTCACTGACGGGTTCGAGCCGGGCGGCCAGCTCCGCCCAGAGCTCCTTGCTGGGGCCGTCATGGCCGAGCAGGCCGGCCATTCTCGCCCGGGCATCACGGTCGGCCTCGTCACCTAGGGTTGCTTCGCGCTGGAGGATGCGGCACAGATTGGCAGCGACCCGCACCTCGTGCTGTGCGGAGGGATCGACGTGGTCGAGAACCCGGTTCTCGAGCGTGTCGGCGATCGCGGCGAGAAGCCGGTTGGCGTCAGGCGAATCCTGCACGTCGCGAGCCTGCCACACCCATCGGCACGGGCCGCAGAACGGTGCGGTCGGGCACGGGGCCGCAGATCGGTGCGGTCGGGCACGGACCCCAGATCGGTGCGGTCGGGCACGGACCCCAGATCGGTGCGGTCGGGCACGGACCGCAGATCGGTGCGTGGACCGCAGAACGGTGCGCTCGGCCTCGCCTCCGAGGCGCGGGCCTAGAGGAGCTCCTGGTTGGCCGCCAGGTAGACGTCGAGGGCTTCCCGCAGGAGGCTGGCCTCAGGTCGTCCGGTGCGGCGGGACAGCTTGGTGAGCCGGTGGAGAGAGGGACGCGGGTAGTAGCTGCTCTTGAGGATCATGCGCTCCTCGACGTGAATGGCGATGCGGTTGCCGCCGGCGCGCTTGGCACGCACGAGCCCGGCATCTGCCGCCTCCAGAAGCTCCTCGGCCGTAGAGCCGTGTGCCGGCCGGCCGGCGACGCCGATGGAGACGCCCAGTCGTTCGCTGAGACCGGGGGCGGCCTCCCGCCCGGCGAAGTCGGCCCTGATGCCCTCCAGCACGAGCAGGGCCTCCTCGCAGGCCATGTCGGGCAGGCCGACGGCGAACTCGTCGCCGCGGACGTGGGCGATGAGGGCGGCGGCCGGAAGGCCAGCAGCGAGTCGATGCTCGAAGGATGCGAGCACGGCATCACCCGCCTCTGCCCCGTGCAGCTCGTTGAGAGGTCCGAATCCGTCCAGGTCAGAAACGGCAACGGCGATGGGCAGGTCGGGATCGAGGAGGTTGATCTCGGCGGCGAGCCCCTCCAGCGACAACAAGTCGGTGCGATACGCCATGCCCTGAGTATCCTCGCAAGATATATATATCTCAAGTACTAGTACGTTAGATATATATAGGCCCACTCAAGACGCAAGCTTCCCAGGGAGGGGCGCCGACCTTACCGGCGAAGCTCCATGAACCTCCCCGGAGCCACCTCGGCGAATCCGAAGCGGCTGTAAAGATGATGAGCGTCACGGGTGGCAAGAAGCAGCAATCCGAGCCCGCTGACGCTGGGATGGGTCATGGCCGACTGAACCAGGAACTGCCCAAGGCCCTGACCACGGCGATCCACGTCGACAAAGACGTCGCACAGCCAGGCGAAGCTCACGCCGTCGGTGACCCAGCGGCATACCCCGGCCTGGGTGCCGTCTGCAGCGAAGCACCCGAAGGTGACGGAGGCGTCAAGGGAGCGGGCGACGGCCTCCATGGAACGCCCGGCGGCCCAATAGCTCTCCTCGCTCAGCCAGCGGTGGACCCGGTCCAGGTCGAGATGCCTCTGGTCATCTGTCACCCAGTACCCGTCGTCGCGGACCCATTCCATTCTCGTAGCCTCGCACAGCCGCGTGATTGCCCCGCTGCCGCCAGCACGAGCGCCGAATCAGCTGGCGCCGCCGGAATGGTGTGCGCCAGCAGCGGCGAGAAGCCCACGGGCGGCTTCGACGACGTCGGCCGCCCCGGTCTGCTCGGCCGTGTCTCGGGCTCGGATGAGCAGGTCCTCGGCGCGGGTGGACTCGCCCGTATCGAGCAGGAAAGCCCCCCACTCGAGTTGCGTGCGCGCCAACCAGCCGGTGGCGCCGAGGCGAAGGTGCAGTGCGTGCGCCTCGGAGAAGTGTCGCTCGGCCAACTCGCGCCAGCCAGCGCGCCCAGCCAGGCCGGCGAGCGCCAGGCTGACCCCCGGGCGGGCGACGTTGCCGAGGCAGGGCACTCGCCCGGCATAGGGCTCGAGCAAGGGGTACTCACGGGCGGCCTGTGCAGCGGTGCCGACGGCGGCGACGGCCTCCGCCAGGACCGAGTGGCCCAGCAGCCAGGCGACGTTCTCCGGGAAGGCCTTGGCGGGGTCGGACATGAGGTCGTCGATGATCGAGACGGCCTCGTCTCTGTCGCCCAGCTGTGCACAGGTGAGCGCCAAGGCGGCACGCCAGGCGGGTACCCCTGGGGTGTCGGCGGTCACCTGCCGGACCAGCTCGACGATCTCGCCGAGGCGACCCTGCGACCAGCGGGCGATCAGCAGCTGCGGGGCAAACCAGGTCATGAGGTCGGGTTGCCCGGCGTCTTGTCCGATCTGCAGGGCCGTGAGGGCTGCTTGCTCGATCTCGTCGCCGGTGCCCGAAACCGTCAGTCGGCAGCAGTGGTAGTTGGCCTCGATCCATCTGAAGAACGGGTTGTTGACCTCGGCGACAAGCCGGCCGATGCGCTCGACGAGCCGGTCGGCCTCGTCGAGATCGCCCATCTCCACGCAGTGCAGAGAGCCCCAGCCGCAGGCGACGACGAGCTGCTGGACGTCGCCGATGCGCTCGCCCAAAACGAGAAGGTCAGGCAGCTCGGCGACGAGCGCCGGCACCCGGTCCGCCACCGAGGCGGCGATGTGGGCGGCCGTCCACACATCGAGCAGGCAAGCGTCATCGCCGAGACGGCGCGCCATGGCGACGGCTTCGTCGGCCAGAGCGAGGCGCCGCAGCTCCGGATCCCGCCAGATGAGCTCGAGGGCCAGAACGGAGAGCAGGCGTGCTCGCGTCGCTGAGTCCGCCGGCCCGATGGCGTCGAGGGCGGCCTCGATGAACTGGACGCGTTCCTCGTCCACGATACCCACCGTGCTCGAAATGCCCCGGTTGTTGGCGAGTGCCGCCTGCGCCAACAGCTCGGCGTCCCCGAGGTCCTGGGCCAGTCGGGCGGCACCGAGGAGGGTTTCCCGGTAGGCGGGCACGGCCGCGAGACGTTGGGCGGTGCCGAGGCGGACGAGCAGCCCGCAACGGCGATCTGCCCCCGCCTCGACGTCGTCGGCCGCCTCGAGAGCCTGCGAGAAGAACGCCACTGCCTGGTCGAAGGCCAGTCTCTCGAGGGCTTGCTCCCCGGCGGCGGCGGCGTACTCGATGGAGCGGGCATCGGCGCTCCCGGCGCGCTGGAAGTGATACGCCAGCGCGGCGGCATCCTTGTTGTCGCGTGCCTCGAGGGCTTCGGCCACCTGGCGGTGACGTCGGGCGCGGCGGGCGGCGCTCAGCTCGTCGTACAACGTCGAACGGACGAGCGCGTGGGTGAACTCATAGGCGCCGGAGGATGTCTCACGTAGCAGGGAGGCGGCCGTCGCCTCGTCGAGGGCGTCCAACACGGCGTCTTCACTCAGGTCCGAGACGGCGACGACGACGTCGAAGTCGATCACTGCCCCGATGACCGAGGCGAGCGCCAGCACGGCATTGGCGGTCGGGCTCAAGCGGCTGAGCCTGCGACCGACGACCTCGCGAACGCCTTCGGGGATGCCGAGCTCCGAGGCCCCGATCTCCATGGCCGGCCTGCCGTCACCCTCGGTCAGGCGACCGGACTCGACGAGGCTGCGGAGGATCTCCTGCACGAAGAAGGGGTTGCCGTCCGTCTCCGACCACAGCAGCTGGCCAAGCTCGGCCGCACGGGCGTCCACTCGCTCGTCACCGGCGTTTGCGAGCATGTCGCGCACGCCCCCGACATCCAAACCTGTGAGGGCCAAGCGCTCGACGCACGGTTCGCGACGGAGATCGGCCAGCATCTCGGAAAGCGGATGCGTCCGGTCCAAGTCGGTGTCCCGGTAGGTGCCCACGACGAGGATGCGCATCGGCTCGGCAGAGCGCACGAGGTGGCGGAGCAACAGCAGCGTGGGCTTCTCCGCCCAGTGGATGTCGTCGAGGACGAGGACCATGCCCGCCTCGGCCGACATCGCCGTCAGCCAGTCACCCACGGCGTCGAAGAGCCGGTAGCGCTCGGTGTCAGGGTCAGCCTGCAAGGGTGGCTCGAGGCCGGGCACGATCCAAGCGAGGTCGGGGGCGAGACGGACGAGCTCGCCGGCGTGGCGGCCGATCGAGGCGGCCGCCGGGGCGGACTGCAACACTTGCTCGAGGGCCTCGACGAAGGGCTGGAACGGCACGCCCATGTCCTCGTCGCAACGGCCGAACAGCACGACGGCGCCCATGTCGTGGGCGCGGGCGGCCAGCTCGGCGGCCAGGCGGGTCTTCCCGATGCCGGCCTCGCCCGACAGCAAGACGACGCGGCGCCCGCTCGCGGCTGTTTCGGCCCAGGCGTCGAGGAGGAACTCCAGCTGTGACTGGCGTCCTGACAGCGGCAGGAGACTCTGCGACACGAGGCGAGCCGGGAAACGAACGGCCGGTGCCCCGCCGGCCGGCGGTTGGCGGCGACTCGCCATGGCGGACTCTGCACCAGGTGACCCCGCCGGCGGGCGGCGCCCGTGGTCGCCGACGAGGTGCGAGTCGTCGGCGCTTTCCTCGTCTCCGGCTTCGTCGGCCCGTGCTCCCCCGGGCGTCCCCGGCACCGGCGTCGTGACGGCGGTCGGCTCGCGACGGACGAGCGGAGCCCGCTCGAGGGCGGGGTCCTGGTCGAGGACCGCCCGCTCGAGCTGTCGGAGGGCAGGGCTCGGGCGGATGCCGAGCTCTTCGCCCAACAGCACTCGGAGATCCTCGTAGGCGCGGAGGGCTTCTGCTTGGCGGCCACAACGGTAGAGGGCGATCATCCGCTGTCCCCACAGCCGCTCGCGCAACGGGGACTCGGTCACCAGCTGCTCGAGCTCGCCGACGAGTTCGTGGTGATGCCCGCAGGCAAGCTCCGCCTCCACCCGGTCCTCGAGGGCTCCCAGTCGGGCTTCCTCCAGACGCACGACTTCCGGTTCAACGGCGGGCGAGAGCGTGAGATCCGCCAGGACCGGGCCACGCCACAGAGCCAGCGCGCCCGCCAAGGTCTCAGCGGCGCCGACCGGATCGTCTGCGAGCTGGCGTCGGCCGGTCAGGGCCAGCTGCTCGAAACGCCAGGCGTCCACAGCGTCGGCCGGCACCTGCAGGGCGTAACCGCGACCACTCGTGACGACCACCTGCTCGGTCGACTCGCCGGGTACGGCGAGCGCTTGGCGCAGCCGCGAGACGTGAACGCGCAGCGTGGCCGGCGGGCGGGGTGCCTCCGCGTCCTCCCACAGCCCGCTCGCGAGGTGATCGAGGGACACCACCTGGTTGACGCGCAGGAGCAGCAAGGCGAGCAGGGTCCGCTCCTTCACCCTCCGTAGCTCGAGCGGTCGGCCGCCGAAGCGGACCTCGAGCGGGCCGAGGATCCCGAACTCCAAGCGAGCCTGCTGAGACGTGGGAGCGCCCGTCACATGCCGGACCGGCAACGCCCACCGCGAACCACTGCCGAAGCATATCCAGCGTCCAACCTCGGGGCCGGGGCGTCGGCGGCCGGGCGGCGAGCCTTCTGAAGACCTGAGGATCCCCCTCAGCGTCCAAAGGCGATGGCGACCGGATAGCCGCCGACAGCAATCGGCGCCAGGGCGTGTTTGGCAGCGAGCTCGATCGGCGTCACCATGCCGGCGTAGTTGTCGAGCACGAAGGCCGTCTTGCCGGTCGGTGCGAGCGCGAGGACGAGCGGGTAGGAGTACAGCCCTACGGAGATCGGGTCCTCGGCGCGGTCCGTGGCCGTTTCGATCGGCGTCACCGTGCCCGAGATGGTGTTGGCGACGTAGGCGGTCGCACCCGAGGTGTCGATGATGACCGAGGCGGGCGAGTACCCGACCCGGATCGGCTCGAGCGCTCGGTCGGTCGTGGTCTCGATCGGCGTCACGGTGTCAGAGTCGCTGTTCACGACGTAGACCGTCTTGCCATCGGGTGTGACGGCAAGGGCATCGGGGGCGGCGCCGACGCGAATGGCGGCGCCGGGGGCGTTCTTGGCGGTGGCGATCGGCGTGACGGTGTCCGAGCCGTAGTCGGCCACGTAGGCCGTCCCGCCGTCCGGTGTGATGGCCACGGCGAAGGGATAGGACCCGACCGCGATCGGCCGGCCGGGCTCGTTCGTGGCGGTGCCGATCGGTGTGACCGCGCCACCCTGCCAGTCGAGGACATAGGCGGTCCTGCCGTTCGGAGTGAGGGCGATGGCCGCGGGGTACGCGCCGACAGGAATGGGGCTGCCGGCCGTGTCCGTGGCGGTATCGATCGGTGTCACCGTGTTCGAGCCGGCGTTAGCGACGTACAGGGTGCGCCCGTTCGGCGTCATCGCCATGGCGTCCGGGTCGGTACCGACCTTGATGGAAGGCCGCGCCTTCCTCGTGGACGTGTCGATGGGCGTCACGGTGCCCGAGCCGCCGTTGGCCACAAACGCCGTCCGCCCGTTCGGCATCATGGCGATGGCATCGGGGTCTGCGCCCACCGTGATCGCCGCGTAGACGTGGCGGGTGATGGTGTTGATCGGCGTCACGCTCGCTGAGGTCGAATTCACGACGAAGGCGACCGAGACGTGACTTCCCGGTCGAAGTTGCGCATGCCCCGGACCGAGCCGGGAGAAGGCGGCGCCGGCTGCCGGCAGCAGCAGAGCAGGCAGCTGCGACGTGAGGGCACCCAACCCGAGCGCCGCCAGGCTGGCGCCGGCGGCAGCGAGCCGGGCGGCTGCCGGCTTACGGGGTTGCATCGAAGACATCGTTCACGGGCTGGGCATAGAGATCGTTGTCGGTCAACGTCCCGAGACCGAGAGCGGCCTCGATCGTGCGGAGCAGGCTGTAGTGCGTGTAGCGAGTCATGGAGACCCACCCCTGGCGGACATCCTGCGATCCGAGGATGATCGTGGGCACCAGCTGGGCAGGCCGCTCGAAGTCGTAGCCGTCCTCGTCGAAGGTGATGATGACGAGCGATCGCTGTGTCGTCCATGCGGGAGAGCGAAGGATCTCGCCGAGTGTCTGAGCGAGAAACGTGTCGCCTGCCGTGATGCCGCACCCTTCCATGTCGTCGCAGTCGTTCGGGCTCACCCAGGCGAAGCTGGGCGTGGTGGAGGTTTCTTTGAGATCGGTCGAGAGCTCGGCGAGGGGCACGAGGTGGGTGGCGCAGTACGCCGGCCGCTTCCGCACATCGCGGAAGTACAGAAACGGGAGGTCGTCGTCCCAGTACCACCCGTGCACCGTGTCGTCACACGGCCCGTTAGCGCTCTGCAGGTAACCCTTCCAGGACTCGTGAGCCGCCTCCAGGAGGTCACCGAGGTTGCGAGCGTTGATCGTGTAAGTGGGGTTCTCCTCGAGGGGGTCGGTGAGGGGGATCCCGAATGTGCTGCCTCCCGCCAGAGCGAGGTAGTTGCCGTCGCTCGGGTGCTCCTCCGCATAGAGGTCGGCGAGCAGGCTGGACCGCGGGAGCAGGCTGTTGAGATACGGAGCTTGGAGGCTGTTGCCGATGACGGAGCGGAAGTCCTCGTTCTCGAAGTAGTAGACGAAGACGTGATCGAAGCGCGGCACCTGTGCAGCCGGTGGCGCCAGCACGGGAGGGCCGACGACGGCGGCCGAGACGCTGAAGCTGAGGTTGTCCGCAACCGCGCGGTCGTAGCCGACCTGGGGCGCATCAGGTCCGTCGTCATCGGTCAGCGACGTCGCCAGCACGAGGCCGACTTCGACTTCCGCCGTGCCCGCCGGCAGCGAGCCGTCGAGCTGACGCAAGGCCAAGCGCTTGGCCCCCCCGAGGCCGCTGCGGCCGACGGGGCCGATGAACGTGCTCCCGAGGGAGCGGTCAGCTGCGGAGAGGAACTGGAGCCTGACGCTCGCGTCGCTCGTCTTCGTGCCGCCGAGCCAGGCCGAGACGTCGTAGTCGACGACGGCGGGTGGTCTCTGGCCGTTGGGGATCTGGAGGGCCACGTCCTGCACGAGCTCTGCGGTGCCGCCGGCACCGCCGGCAAAGAGCTGGCGGCCGCGGTGGCTCGGGCCGGCGTCGCTACGGGAGGGGAATCCGGCCGTGCCGTACCGGACAACGGTGGGGAGACCTTCCACCACCTGCCATCCGGGAACCGTCACGGCGTCCCAACCGGCTCCCGAGGCGTCACCGGCCTCGGCCCCTGCGTTGACGAGAAGGTTCGTCCCTGCCGCGGCAATGTGCGATCGCCCTATCGGGCGACTGCGGGCTGAGCGCACACCTCCCGTGCGCCTTGCCGCCGTTGCCGCCCGCCCGGGCGCCGCCATCGTCAGCGCGCCCGAGAGAGCGACGAAGGACACGCCGAGACCGAGTGCACGAGATCTGAGCGATGCAACCATGTCCTGCGCCTCCCGCATCACTGCTGGCGCCTGGGACGAGCGGCGTTTCCGGCGCGCTGACTGACGGTACAGTCAATGTATCCCGGGGCATCAGAGGGTGCAAGGGTACGACTCGACGGTGAGCTGCTCCCATCGCCTGCAATCCCCCACGCCGTTGCGGCGGTGCCGTCATCGATTCTCTGCCCGGCGCCAGGCTTTTTCGCCAGGAGATGGGCTAGCTTTCCCTCGACGGTGGGAGCGCAATCGATGACCACGGCACGAGGGTGGCAGGCCCGTTCGGGGGGTCCTGGCGATCGGACGGTAAGAAACGGCGCCTTGGGCCCGGGCACACCCCGGTTGCCGGCGTCGTCGACCCGGATCGTCATCTCGACGGGAGCTTCGGTCCTGTGCGTCGCCGTCCTCGTGCTGGTATCCGTCGTCAGCTCGTCTGCCGCTCGGGCGGCGGGTACCGGCCCGCAATTCGCCGGTTCGTGGAGCCTGCAGAAGGCATATCCGCCGTTTCTTCTCCAGGTGCAAAGCGTGTCCTGCCCGACGACCGCTGACTGTTGGGCGGTGGGATACGGCCTCGACAATGCCGCCGTCGCAGCCACCACCGACGGCGGCGGCACCTGGACATCCGAGGACCTGCCGAGCGGGATCGTCGACCTCGACGGCCTGTCATGCCCGAACAGGGAGGACTGTTGGGCGGTGGGAACCCGCACCCTCTCGAACTCGGCGGCGGTGGTGGCCACCACCGACGGCGGTGGCACATGGACGACCGAAACCCTGCCGAGCCGCATCACCAGCACGTTGAGCAGCGGGCTCACGGCCGTCTCGTGCCCGACGAGGAAGGACTGCTGGGCGGTGGGAGCCACCTCGAAGGGCGCAGCCGTCGTCGCCACCACCGACGGCGGCAGGACCTGGACGTCGGAGGCTCTGCCAGGCTCGACGAGCGGGCTCACGGCCGTCTCGTGCCCGAGCACGAAGGACTGCTGGGCGGTCGGGCAGAATGCCGCGCTCGACGGCGTCATCGTGGCCACGATCAACGGCGGAGCCAGGTGGAGGTCCGAGGCTCCAGCGAGCGTCCGGGGCGCCCTCCTCGACGGCGTCTCGTGCCCGAGCACGAACGTCTGCTTGGCCGTCGGATCCACCTCGAGGGGCGCCACCGTCGTCTCCACAACCACCGGCGGCAGCGCCTGGAAGTCCCTGGCCCTGCCGAGGGGGCTCGTCGACCTCAACGGCCTGTCGTGCCCATCGAGAACCGACTGCTCTGCCGTCGGTTTCAACTCGTCAAACGCAGCCGCCGTCGTTGCCACCACCGACGGCGGCATCAGCTGGAGGTCCCGAGCTCTGCCGAGCGCCGTGACGAGCGCCTTCAGCAGCCAGCTCAATGCCGTGTCGTGCCCGAGTACGCGGGATTGCTGGGCGGTTGGATACACCTCGAACAGCCAGACCTCGGTCCCAGCCGTCGTCGCCATGACCAAGGGCCGCGTCAGCTGGGAGTCTCAGGCACTCCCGGCGGGACCTGTCGATCTCGATGGCGTGTCGTGCCCGACGAGCACCGACTGCTGGGCAGTGGGAAGCGACGCAGCGACCGCCGCAGCCGCTGTGGCCACGACCAACGGCGGCAGCACCTGGCGGTCGGAGACCCTGCCCGAGGCGATCACGAGCGCATTCACGGGCGGGCTGGGCGCCGTGTCGTGCCCGACGAGCACCGACTGCTGGGCATCCGGCTACACAGAGACCGACGCACTGACTGTCCCGACTGTCCTCGCCACGGTGAACGGAGGCAGAAGCTGGCAAGCCCAGAGTCTCCCGAGCGAGATCACGAGCGGCATCGTGGAGGGCCTCTCTTGCCCAACGAGCACCGACTGCTGGGCGGTCGGAGGCGACGGATCCGGCGTGGCAGCCGTCGTGGCCACCTCGGACGGCAACAGCTGGCTGTCGGAGACCCTGCCCGAGGCGATCATGAGCGCATCCACCAGCGAGCTCGACGCCGTGTCGTGCCCGACTAGCACCGACTGCTGGGCGTCCGGGTACACCTCGAACGGTGAGGCCGACACCGCTGCCGTCGTCGCCACGACAGACGGTGGCATCACCTGGATCGCAGAGAGCGCCCCGAGCGGGATCAGCCAGCTCCAAGCGTTGTCCTGCCCGACCACGCTCGACTGCTCAGCCGTCGGCCTGACCACCTCTGGGATGGCGGCCGTCGTCGCCACGACAGACGGTGGCACTACCTGGAGCGCAGAGAGCCTCCCGAGCGGGATCAGCGAGCTCTACGACGTATCGTGCCCGAGCGCTTCGGACTGTTGGGCTGTCGGCGAGAACTCGTCATTCAGCCGGGTCGTCGTCGCCACCGACGGCGGCGGCGCCTGGACCTCTCAGACCCTCCCCCCGCTGATCCCCGACCTCTACGCACTGTCGTGCCCGTCGACTACCGACTGCTGGGCGGTCGGCGAAACGAGCAACGGCGGCGTCGCCATCATCTCGAACGCGCCCGGCGGCTGACTCGCTCCTGCGTCCGGACCGTTCCTCCCAGGCGATCCCCAGCCTTGGTTACGAAGCGGCAGACTGTCGCGGTGCATCGTGGGGTCGTTCCTGCCTGTCGATTGGCTTCGGGGTTGCTGGCGGGTTGCACGACCGCTGAGCCGGGCAGTGACGAGGTATCGACGAGGGTCCGCTGCAGGCCGTCGGACATCCGGTGACCCCTCGTGACTCGGGGGCTGAGCCCGGCTCACCGCCAACGCCCGGCAACGCCGCCCGAGATCCTTCCCCACAGCCCGGCTCGCACGGCCGACTCACGGCGGCCGCCCGGCTGCTGATTGCCGCAACCGTTGCGGTCATGTTCGCTTTGTGCTTGCACCGTGGCTTCGACATCACCGCGTTCGAGCGGAGCGCGACGTCCGTCGACCGCTGGAGCAGCTTCAACCAGCGCGAAGAGTGCATCTACGCCGCAATCCGCTCAGAGCTGCCCCGGGGCGCCACGGTGTTCATCTATGACCGTGCGGTGACTTACCGTCAGGAATTGACCGAGCTGTCGACCCTCTGGGCGATACCACGACGACCACGCACGACCGCCCAGTGGATGATGACCCTTGTTCGTGGCCAGGAATGCGTGGACGTGACGTTGAAGGTCCACCGCAGGTGAGCCGAGCGCTGTTCGTCCTCGTCGTGATGCTGGGCCTTCCCGGTTTTCTTCCCGCTCTTGCCGCTGTGCGCCGTTCGCCCGCGCTCTTCTTCCTCGCCCCGTTGATCGGGGCGGCCATGGCGGCCGTTGCGGTCGAGTTCGAGCTCGGCGTGGGCGGCTCCCTCCTGATGTGGTACGTGGTGCTCTCGGTGCTCACCAATGTGGCCGTGATTGCGTGGTGGTGGGTCGTCGGAGGTTCCAGTACGCAACCGGCAGGCCCGTCGTGGGTGTGGTTGGCACTCACTGTGGTCGTCGTCGGCGGTGCCATGGTCGTTCCCATGACCGGTCTGCGCACCCTCATGTTCGGGCGGGACGCCAACTCGATCTGGCTGACGCACAGCTTGATGATCGCCGGAGGACACCAGGTCCTTCTCGCGGACATGAGGAACTCCGCCTACGCCTTCTCCAACCTCGATTACCCGCCGCTGGCGTCGGCTGCCGGGGCGCTGGCGTTCGCGCGCTTCGGCTTGGCGAGGTTGCACCTGGCCGTCGACGTGACGGCACTCCTGACAGCGTGCGCCCTCGGAGTGGCGGGGGCGAGCCTCGCAACGGTGACGGAGAGGGGGCGCCCGTTCCTGCGGGTAGCGGGGATCGTCGTCGCCGCCGCCGTCTGCATGGCGGGCTTCTCCCTCGCCGCGGACAGCGCCGTCGACGGACGCGCCGACTTGCTGTGGTCGGCGGCTGCCCTGGGTGCCATCATCTGCGGCCTCGTGCTGCCCCAGAGCAAGCGGTCGCTCGTCCTGGCTTGGATCTGCGCCATCGTGGCAAGTCTCACCAAGAACGAAGGCCTCACGACGGCGCTCATCGTGCTCGTCCTGATCGCCTTTCGTTACCGGCCGCTGTCATGGCGCCGCCAATTGCCCGCCCACGCCGAGAGTCACGCCCGTCCCCGCCGACGGCTCTCGCCGACGGTGCGGAGCTGGGCCGAGCGGGCTGCCTTCGTCGTGTTACCAGCACTGCCTGGTCTGGCCTGGCTCTTACTGGTGCATCTCCTCGGCGTCCGCGACCGTTTCTTCGGCCAACACTCCGGGGAGACGCCGGGTCTGCGCGCCGGCGCCACCCTCAACAGCATCCTTCCGCACCTCGTTATCGTGCCGATCGCTCTGGCCGTCCTCGTCGTCGGCGGTGTCTTCTTTCACAGGGCGCGAGGAGGCGCCGGACTTGGGAACCCGGGGTGGCTCTGGGTCGTGTGCCTTTCGTATCTGGCAGTTCTCTTGGCCACGTACGTGGTCGGCGCTTATGAGATCCACTGGTGGTTGAAGACAAGTGCGGCTCGGACGACGATCTTCCCGCAACTGGCGCTGTACGCTGATCTCGGAATCTGGCTCATCATCGCCCTTGACGCCAGTGGGCAGCTGCGCGGTGGCGGGCGGCTCGACGCCGGTGGGCGACTCGCCGCCGGCGGGCTCGACGCCGGCGGGCTCGACGCCGGTGGGCCGCTCGACGCCGCCGGACGACTGAGTGCGGGCGAGGGCCCCGGCGGCGGCCAACCCCGTCCGGCCGCAGCGGTCAAGATCGGAGCATCGACACAAGACGAGCAGGAGACCAAATGGCGCAGCTAGCGGTGATCGGGGCGGGCTATGTCGGGTTGACGTCTGCCGCCTGCCTTGCACATTTGGGACATCGGGTCGTGTGCTCTGACGTGCTCGAGGAGCGGGTGGCGGGCCTGTCGCGGGGGGAGATCCCGATCGTGGAGGAAGGGCTGGCCGACCTCGTGAAGGAGGGCCTCAGGAGCGGCCGCCTGTCGTTCACCTCGGACAACACAGCGGCCGTGCGTCAAGCCGAGTTCGTTCTGCTCTGCGTGCCGACGCCACAAGGCGACGATGGCAGGGCCGACATGTCATTCATCCGGGCCGTGGCCGCCGAGATCGGGCCCTATCTGCCACCGGAGTCGATCGTGATCAACAAGTCGACCGTTCCTGTCGGATCCACCCGGGTGGTGGAACAGACCTTGGGACGCTCCGACGTCTCCGTCGTCTCCAACCCCGAGTTCCTTCGTGAGGGCTCGGCCGTGCATGATTTCTTGCACCCGGACCGCATCGTGATCGGGGCAGACGACGAGTCGACGGCGATCAAGGTGTCAGGGATGTTCCTCCGCACGAGCGCCCCCCTCGTCGTGACGGACCCGGCCAGTGCCGAGACGATCAAGTACGCCTCGAACACCTTCCTGGCGACAAAGCTCAGCTTTGTGAACGCCATATCCGCGCTGTGCGAAGCCGTGGGTGCAGACATCCGCCACGTGGTGCTGGGAATGGGGTACGACCGTCGGATCGGCTCGGAATACCTCCGTCCCGGACCCGGCTGGGGCGGATCGTGCCTGCCGAAGGACGTCACCGCCTTGATCCACACGGCGGAGGAGGCAGGATACGACTTTGCCCTCCTCAGAGGTGCCGTGCAGGCCAACGACGAGCAGTACCAGCGGATGGCTGACAAGGTCGTGCGCCTGGCCGGCGGGTCGGTCGATGGGAGGACCGTTGCCATCTGGGGGCTCACCTTCAAAGCACGCACCGATGATCTCCGTCACTCCCCCTCGCTCGAGATCGCTGCCAGGCTGAGCAGCGCAGGTGCCCGCGTGAGGGGCTACGACCCGACCGTGCACGGACCGCTACCCGGCGTGGAGATCTGCGCCGACCCGTATGCGGCTTGCGAAGGCGCCTGCGTGGTCGTGGTGGGGACCGAGTGGGACGAACTGCGATGGCTCGACTTCTCCAAGGTTGCCGACGTGATGGCCGCGCCCGCCGTCCTCGACTGCAGGAACCTGCTCGAACCGGCTGCGCTTCGCCGGCGGGGCTTCGTGTACGAAGGAGTTGGCCTCGTGTGAGCCGAGTCGTGGTGACGGGCGGGGCGGGTTTCGTAGGCTCCCACCTTTGCAAGGCTCTTCTCGCTCGCGGCGATGAGGTGGTCTGCGTCGACAACCTCTCCACTGGATCGATGGCGAACGTCGACCGTCTTGCGGCCGATGCGCACTTCACCTTCGTGCAGGGCGACGTCTCAGACGAGTTGCACATCGATGGCCGGATCGACGCCGTCGCCCACCTGGCGTGCCCGGCATCGCCGCCCGATTACTTGCGCCTCCCGCTCGAGACGCTGGCGGCGGGGAGTGGGGGGACCGAGTGGGGACTGCGACTGGCCGAGCGCTACGGGGGGCGGTTCCTGCTCGCCTCGACGAGCGAGATCTACGGCGAGCCCACCGTCCACCCGCAACCCGAGTCCTACTGGGGCAACGTCAACCCGATCGGCCCCCGCAGCGTCTATGACGAGTCCAAGCGGTTCGCGGAGGCACTCACGATGGCGCATCACCGGGCGCTCGGCGCGGACGTCGGGATCGTGCGGATCTTCAACACCTACGGGCCGCAGATGCGCCTCGACGATGGGCGGGTTGTGTCCAACTTCGTCACGCAGGCGCTCGGCAACCGACCGCTGACCGTTTATGGGGACGGCGCTCAAACCCGTAGCATCTGTTACGTGGACGACCTGGTGGGCGGCCTCGTCGCCATGCTGGACTCCTCACACACCGGCCCCTTCAACCTCGGCAACCCGACTGAGCTCACCATGATGGAGCTCGCTCACTTGGTCGTCGAGCTCACGGGAGCGTCCGTGGAGATCGTCCACCGACCTCTACCTGAGGACGACCCGACCCGCCGAAGGCCGGACATCACACGTGCCCGCGAGGCCCTCGGGTGGCGGCCGACCATCAGCCCCCGAGAAGGGCTGCAGCGCACCATCGAGTGGTTCAAGACACACGTCGAGACCGCCACACCCTGAGCCCACCGGCACCTCGGTTTGGGTGCCAGCGGACTCGGTCACTGCCGCCGAGTTACGGGTGCAACGACCGAAGTCGGGCGACAAGCGGCGAGTACTTGACGATGCAACGTGCTGCATGGATGCCGTCCCGCCAGCCGATCTTCTTTCCCTCTGCATACGTACGTCCGGAGTACGAGATGCTGACCTCGAAGAGGCGCCAGTTTCCGCGGGCCACCTTGGCCGTGATTTCGGGCTCGAAACCGAAGCGATCTTCTTCGATCTGGATGGTCTCGAGCACCTCTCGATTGAACGCCTTGTAGCAGGTTTCCATGTCGGTGAGGTTCAGATTCGTGAACATGTTCGACACCGTCGTGAGGAGACGGTTGCCCACGTAGTGCCAGTAGTACAGGACACGGTGAGGACGATCCGAACAGAACCGGCTTCCATAGACGACATCGGCTCGGCCGTCGAGCAACGGGGCCAGCAACTGGCCGTATTCTGCAGGGTCGTACTCGAGGTCGGCGTCCTGCACCACCACGAAATCAGCAGTCGCCTCGGAGAAGCCTCGCCGGAGGGCAGCGCCTTTGCCCATGTTTCGCGGCTGCTCGATGACGCGAACTCGCGGATCGAGGATCTTGCGAGCGCCCTCGACCGAGCCGTCAGTCGACCCGTCGTCGACGACAATCACCTCGGCTGTGTAAGGGGAATCAAGCACTCGCTCGATGATGGTGGCAACACTGGCTTCTTCGTTGTAACAGGGGATAACGACTGACAGACATCTCATGACCGTTACCTAGCCGTCTCAGCCTTGAAAGTCACCCGGGTCGCACGGGCGGAGATGTTCCACAGGCATGACGGCAGGCGTCCCTCGATCGCCATGCCCGACCGAGCATGGACGGCCCTCCTTCCCGCACAGAGCGACGCGGGAAGATCGCGCATCGGCGCATCGTAGCGAGCCTTCTTCTCCAAGTCAGAACGCGCGGTCACCTCGTCCCTCGAGCTTGTCCAGGGGCGGTGTCGTGGGCGCGGTCGGGACGCGAGGAAGCGAGGAGCACTAACTTGTGGACGGAAGAGCTTCGAGAGAAGGGGGCGCCGTTGTCCATGTCCGCAGCGCGTTCCCGAACGGGCGCCTGAGCCTCCTAGCGCCCGGGAGCGCCCTGTCATCAGGGAGATCTCTCATGTTCGTAACCCTCCGAAGCATCACGGTTGACTGCGCCGATCCCTACCGCCTCGCCCTGTGGTGGTGCGAGGTGTTCGGCGTCTCACCCAACCCGGACGACCACCCAGGCGATCCGGAGGCGATCTGCCAGCCTGCGGCTGGGACCCGGCTGCTCTTCGAGCGCGTGCCCGAGCACAAGTCAGGCAAGAATCGCCTGCACATCGACCTGCACGCCCGCAGCCACGGCGACGAGGAGATCGAGCGGCTCATACAGCTCGGTGCAGGCTTCCTCGCTGACCACCGGCGATCCGACGGCGGCGGCTGGGTCGTGCTCAGCGACCCGGAAGGCAACGAGTTCTGCGTCGAGCGCGGAATCGCCAGCGCCTGAGCGGAGCGCAAGCACCGCCTGAGATCAACACCGGGGCGGCGAAGCGACCTTCGACGGGTCCGCCAGACGCCTCCCTGCATACTCCCCGTCAGTGGTGCTGACACTACGCCTCCGCCGGGGGTTACCACACTGGCGGTGATCAGTCGCTCATCCATACTGCGACGAGACGTGTCCGTCGTCCAGCAAGCCGTTTCGCTTGCACCGAGATAGCCACGCCAGATCACTCACCGCGGGAAAGAAAGAGGGTCACATGAGAGACGCCGACATACACGTCCATCGGCCGGCGCGAGCAGCGTTGCGAAAGATCATCGCCGTCGCCGCCCTCGCCGCCGGCCTCACGGCCCTGCCCGCCTTGGCCGGAACGGCCTCTGCCGCCCCGGCCGTGCGGGGAACCGTCATCACGACGGCCAGCAACGCCTTCGGCACCTCGCTCGTCGTCGGCTCGGGCAGGTTCGCCGGCTACGCCCTCTACTTCATCACGAGCGACCACGGGTCGAGCTTCGGCTGCTCGAGCAAGACGGTGAAGACTCCGGTAGGGCCAATCTTGTGCACGGGGCCGTCGGGCGACAACAACGCCGAGTGGCCCGCCATCACGACGAAGGGCGCGCCGATCGCCGGCCCCGGGGTGCAAAAGGCGCTGCTCGGCACCGTCAAGCGGAGTTTCGGTCGGCAGATCACCTACGCCGGGCACCCGCTCTACCTGTTCGACAGCGGTCCCGGCCAGGTCAGCGGTGAAGGCTGGGACGAGCCGAGCCTGCCACCTTGGCACGGCGTCTGGTCCCTGATTGCGCCCTCGGGACTGGCCCTTCCCTGGATCGGCACGCTCACGACCACGAAGATCGGCGGCAAAGAGGTCCTCGCCACCCAGATGATCACCGGCGCCGGCACGATCAACTTCCCCGTCTACAGCTTCAGCAAGGACACCGCCGAGACGACCACGTGCACAGGCGGGTGCGCTCGGGCCTGGCCCCCGGTGCTCACGAGCGGAACGCCCGGGCTCGCGAGCGGGCTGTCGTCGGCCGACGTCGGCACCCTGAGCGCAGCAGAGGGCACCCAGGTGAGCTACGACGGGAAGCCGCTCTACCTGTTCGCCTCCGAGGGTCTGGCACTGACCAGCGGCCCACGGGCGACCGGCAATGGCAACGGCATCGCCGTCGACGGCGGGACGTTCTCGCTCGTCACACCCTGAACCTCGACGAGCTCGGCCTGGCCCCCCGAACGAGGCCGGGCCGAGCTCGTCCGCGTCTGCCGGCACCCGGCCCACGGTGCCGGGCACGTCGGCACCGGCGCCTCCGGCGGCGTCCGGGGGATGGGGAGGCTACGTCCCTCCGAGCCCGTGCCCGATGCCGGCGATGGCGTGTTACCGGCGT
>Ga0187879_10001075_pt1 | contig 18569 bp, 14 predicted proteins | sample June2016WEW_19_1_FD_132423 | JGI IMG/M metagenome (GOLD analysis project Ga0187879, IMG submission 132423) | Peatland microbial communities from SPRUCE experiment site at the Marcell Experimental Forest, Minnesota, USA - June2016WEW_19_10 | ecosystem: Environmental > Terrestrial > Soil >... | reverse complement strand
GAGCGTGACGTGCGCGTCCGTGTAGGTCACTCCCCCGAAGATCGTATGATCATCGAGCAATAACTCGAACCGGCTGATATACACGCGCATCGCGACGATCAGCAGCAGGAACGCAAACGCGATGGAGAAGCCGCGCCAAGGCAATGTGACGGAGCGGCTGAGACGCCCGGCGAGCACGCGGGTTCCGCCCGTGATGAGGACGAAGAAGGCGGCGAGCACACAGGTGAGGATGGCTAGCGTAAGCAGCCAGCCGGCAATGAGTTGCCACGCGGGCAGCGTAAACAGAAAGAAATTCAGCGGCTTGCCAAAAATCGGATCGAAGACGCTGACACCACCAGTGGCGCGAGGTGCGTACCAAAAGAGGGCGAGCGTTGGCCACTCCACCATCATGCTGGCGCCGGTGGCAACGGCGATCACGAGCGAAACACCGAGCGCAATGAGGCGCAGCACTGGCTCAACCGGCAGCTTCACCTGCTGTCCGCCGATGTTAATCGTGTGGCCGCTCGGCAAGTCGGGGAGATGCGCCCGCTTCAGAGCCAGGAACGATCCATACAGAATGAGAAATGTGGCGGCTGTAAAAGCCGCGAAAATTACCCACTGCAGGCTCAGGGTTTTCCAGAAGACCTCCCCGTAGCCGAGCGACCCGAACCAAAGCGCGTCCACGTAATACGACAACGCGGTCCGACCGCCGAAAAGGATGCCGGCAAGGACGGCGAGAATGAGGAGGAAGCGTCCGCGACGGCGCGGCTTGTGCGTCGGCGGCCAGTCAATGGACTCAGGCATTGCTCCACTCCGCTCTGGCCAGCATTCCCATGATCAGAGATCCAAGAAACGGTAATTGTACAGTGCCTGGAAGAATAGTAACTGCTTTGCGGTTCCCGGTCTCGCTGATCGTTATCTGCTGATCGCCATCTCAGGGCGTCCCTGTTTTGCGTTCGTACGGTGCGTACACTGGTTCCCAGATATTCGCCTGGAGTTCGCGGTTCAGGCTATCTTCACCGGCAACCTGAGCCTGGCCATCTTGAATCGCCTGCCTACCCACGGCCTGCGCGATCGACCGGCTGAGCTGACGCGAATCCGAAAGTGACGGCAGAAGATTTGCCTTCTTATCCTTTTGCGTGGGGACGAGACGTGCCAATTCCTTGGCCGCAGCCACGACCATAGCATCCGTGACGCGTTTGGCTCGGGAAGCAACAATCCCTAGAGCAAGCCCGGGAAATATGTACGAGTTATTGGTCTGGTCGATGCGAACCTTCTTCCCCCAAATAGTCACCGGTTCGAACGGACTCCCGGTACCGATCAGCGCCCGTCCTTCGGTCCAATCCACCAAGTCCTGAGGAGTCGCTTCGCTGCGCGCGGTGGGGTTGGAAAGCGGGAAGATAACCGGTCGAACTGTGTTCCTGGCCATTTCGCGCACTACGCCCTCGGTGAAGGCTCCCGCTTGACCAGACACTCCGATGAGCACCGAAGGCTTGGCATGGCGGATCACATCCTGCAAGGTGATGTCTCCATTCGGTTGTCTCCAGCCCCGCACTTCCTCTTCTTTGCGGGCGTAGGGCATCTGCTCGGGCCGCACGTCTTTGCCCTTTTCTGTAATAAGACCGTAGCGGTCGATAGCGTAGAAGTGATTGCGAGCTTCCTCTACCGAGACGCCCTTGTCGTGCATGAACTGTTCCAACAGGTTGGTAATGCCTATGCCCGCGGTTCCGAAGCCAAATACAGCGATCTTCTGTTGCTCTAGTGGCACGCCCGTAACGTTGATCGCAGAGAGCAGCGTCGCGGTCGCTACCGCCGCAGTGCCTTGAATATCGTCGTTAAAAGTGCATAGTTGGTCTTTGTAGCGAGCCAGAAGTCGAGCGGCATTCGAACCTGCAAAGTCCTCCCATTGCAAAAGAACGTGCGGCCAGCGCTTCTTCACGCTGTTTACAAAAACATCTACGAAAGCGTCGTACTCTTCGCCGCGAACCCGATGATGCGTCCATCCGATGTAAATTGGACTCTTTAACCTGTCCTCGTTGTCCGTTCCCACATCGAGCAGAATCGGAAGACAATGTTCCGGGTGGATGCCGCCGAGCGCCGTGTAAAGGGCCATCTTCCCGATGGGGATACCCATGCCTCCGGCACCTTGATCGCCGAGCCCCAGAATTCGTTCCCCATCGCTGACCACGATGCATTTCACACCGTCATAACGGGAATGACTCAGGATCTGATCGATACGATGTTTATTCGGATAGCTGAGGAACAATCCTCTGGGCTTTCTCCATATCTCACTGAAGCGCTGGCAGCCCTCACCCACCGTTGGCGTATACACCACGGGGAGCATCTCTTCGATATTGCGCAGCAAGAGCGCATAGAACAGAGTCTCGTTCGTATTCTGCAGGTCGCGGAGAAAGCTGTATTTGTGGAAGGCGTTCGGCTGCTCCCGGAATGCTTTAATCCGTCGATCAATCTGTTCATCAAGACTCCCCACATGCGGCGGCAATAAACCGTGCAGGCCAAATACATCGCGTTCGTGATCCGTGAAGGCTGTTCCCTTATTGAGACGCGGAGAATTGATCAGGCCATATCCCGAAAGCGAAATCTCGTAGGTCTTGTTGCCTGCTGTCTGCTGGAATTGCTGGTTCATCTCTATCCCCTTCCCAATCCGGTTTCGCTTCATGAGCTTCGAGGCCGCGTTAGAGACCACGGAGTGATCTCTTTCGCTTGCAACATGCGCATGTGTAGTCAGCCGCTTCAGTATGCCAGAACGACGCACGCACGGACCAATGGATCGCACAACAAAAATTAAAGTGACGTTCTGGGAAATAGCTCCGGGCGTAGAGGGCATTGCAAGGATTTCAGACTTGCGGGTGACTCAGACATGACACGTGATTACTTTATAAAGCCGGACTGGTGTGAGCAGAGAAGCCATGTTGAAGTGTCATCAAGGCTGACACCGATGTTCTTGCCGCCAGCGTTTCATGGATATTGGCGGATGTGAGGCCGCGATTCGCCTGTCAACAAATTGTCAAATTGATGTCACTTTCTTCCCCGAAGCGTGCCATTACCCGATATCAGGCTAGAGTTTAGGGGTATGATTCATACCAATTACGGGGCGGGGGCGGTCGTGACCAAGAACGCATTTTCAGCGACTACGACGATGGACGCGGTTCCGGCTGGTTCGGAGCGGATACTGGTGATCGAGGACGATCGCGCCGTGCAAAAAGCTCTAAAGCGATTGTTTGAAGCCGAAGGCTTTGCGGTGGATATTGCAGGGAACGGGGCGGAGGGCCTGGAAATGTTTCGGGCGGCGCCGCCGTCCGTGCTGGTGCTGGACTTGAGTTTGCCGGGGACGCCGGGGCAGGACGTGTGCCGGGAAATCAGCCAGGCAGTTCCCTCGTTGCCGATCATCGTCCTCAGTGCGCGAACGGAAGTGATGGACAAGGTGCTGCTGCTGGAGTTGGGCGCGCATGACTATGTGACGAAGCCCTTCAGTCCGCGGGAACTTCTGGCGCGGGTGCGAACGGCGATGCGGCGGTCGACACGGACTCCGTTGACCGAAACTTTCAAGTTTGGCGATGTGAAAGTCGATTTCACGAAGATGGAATTGTGGCGGGAAGGGAATTTGGTGCCGCTGACTTCCCAAGAGTTCAAGTTGCTGAAGTTCATGATCCAGAACGCGGAGCGTGTGTTATCGCGTGAGGAGTTACTGAACCACGTTTGGGGTTACCAGAATTATCCGAGCACGCGGACGGTCGATAATCACATCCTGCGGCTGCGGCAGAAGCTGGAAAAGGATCCCGCGAACCCCTTGCACTTTCGCACCGTGCACAGTTCGGGATACAAGTTTGTGCCGTAAGCGGAGCGAGGTCAGAGGTAAGAGGGTCAGATTGCAGAGGTAGAGGTGACGGCTTTTGCCTCTGCAATCTGACCTCTCACCTCTGACCTTTTATAACCTAGTATCCTGTAACCCCTTCGAGGTTTTTGACCATGGGCGGAATTCGGTTGCGGACCAAGTTCCTGCTTTCCATGGTCGCGGTATCGGCGGCGCTGACTTTCACGACGCTGCTGGTGGTGCGGCACACTGTGCAGCAGGAGGTGCGCCTCGGAATCCAGCGCGACCTCGAGAATTCCGTTTCCGCATTCCACAATTTTCAGCAGCAGAGGGAAGTGACGCTGGAGCGCTCGGCGGCGCTGCTCGCCGACCTGCCGAATGTGCGGGCGCTGATGACCACGCACGATCCGGCAACCATTCAGGACGCATCGCGGGATTTGTGGCAACTGGCGGGCAGCGATTTGCTGCTGCTGGCCGATTCTTCGGGCAAGGTGATGGCGCTGCAGGCCACTCCGCCGGAGATCACGGTTCATGAGGCGCAGCATTTCTTTCCGCAGGTGATGTCGAGCGACGCGACGCGACACTGGTGGTATGTCGAAGGCCACCTCTACGAAGTTTTTCTCCAGGATATTAATTTTGGTCCCGCGAGCCGGCGTCAGATTCTGGGATACCTGCTGCTGGGTTACGAAATTGACGACCGCGTTGTCCGCGACCTGAGCCGCGTGGCCGCGAGCGAAGTGGCGTTTCGCTATGGAGACTTGATTGTGCGCAGCACTCTGAAGCCTGCCCAGGAATCGGAGTTGCTGCGCGTGGCGCCGAGAACTACCGCGGGAGGCCCGCCGCAAGGGGATCAGATCTGGCTGGGCGGGGAACGATTCCTGGCGACGTCGGTGGATTTGCCCACGCCGGGCCCACCAACGCTGAATCTGTGGGTGTTGAAGTCGTTCGATCAGGCAACCGCGTTTTTGAGCAGCCTGAACGAATTGCTGCTGGCGCTCGGCCTGGCGGCGTTGCTGGCGGGGAGCCTGCTGGTCTTTCTGATCTCGCATACCTTCACGCGTCCGCTGGAGAATCTGGTCGCGGGTGTACGGGCGCTGGAGCGGGGGGATTATACGTACCCGCTGCAGGCGCATGGCGGGGACGAAGTCGCCGAGGTCACGGGGACGTTCGACCGGATGCGAAAGAATTTGCAGAGAACTCAGCGAGAGTTGCTGGATGCGGAAAGGCTGGCGACGATCGGACGGATGGCGAGTTCGATCTCGCATGATTTACGGCATTCGCTAGCGGCGGTCATGGCGAATGCGGAATTTCTTTGCGAGAGCAACCTGACGCCGGGGCAGCGCGAAGATCTATATGCCGAGATACGGGTTGCGGTCAACCAGATGACGGAGTTGATCGAGTCGCTGCTGGAATTCTCTCGTACCCGAGAGTCGCTGCGTCCCACGTACGGCGACGTCCGTTCGGCGGTAGATCGGGCGGTGCAGGGGGTGAAGGCGCATCCGGAATTCCAGCGCATACGGATTCGGATTTCCGCGGAAGGGCCGACCGAGGGCTGGTTCGATTTCAAGAAACTGGAGCGCGCCTTGCTCAATTTACTGCTGAACGCGTGCGAAGTGGTGCCGGCGGAATCCGGGAAAATCGATGTCGAGCTGAAACGCAAGGGCGAGAGTCTGGAAATTCGCATCGAGGACAACGGCCCCGGAATCGCGGAGGCGGTGCGCGACCGGCTGTTCGAACCGTTTGTGAGCCACGGCAAGGAGAATGGCACCGGGATGGGATTGACGGTGGTGCAGAAGATTCTGCAGGACCACGGCGGCGACGTCACGGTGGAGCGGACTTCGGCTTCGGGAACGACATTCCGCGTGAATGTTCCGCTGAATCCCTCGGCGGAAAATGCTGTGGCGGCCCGGCATGTTAACTAGACGGCATGGTTCGGTTGCGAACTCCCTGAATGCAGATCCGGAATCGACACTTGAAGTGCACACCTGAAATTCAGAATGAAGTGCGGAGAGTGGCAGGAGGCGACATGAGTATGAGCGAGACGCGCTGGTTCGAATGGTTGCGATGGGGGATGCTGGCAGGTGTGACGGCTTGGAGTGTATTCGGCGTCGCACAGGTACCTGCGGATCGGATGCAGCCACCTTTGCCAGGATCGTTACATGAGTCGGTGAGTGACTCGGTTCGCGAGTTGCGGGAGCAGGTTCGCGAGTTGCAGGCGGCGGTTGCCGGGATGCGCTCCGAGGGGCGGCGAGTTCGCGCGGAAACGGCGGAACTGCGCCGGGAGCTCGAGGAAGTCCGCGCAGAAATGGGACTGCGGAATGCCGTGTTAAGGAACGCGGTGGCGAAGTCGGAGCCGGGCGACTCCGAGGCGGCGGAGCGCTTGCAGAGTGTATTGCAGAAAGGCGTGCCGCAGGATCAAGCAACGCAGGATCAAGCAACGGAAGATCAGAAAGAAGATCAGAAAAAAGGCGCGCGTGCGGCCCGACTGGAGGAGGAATACCAGCTGCTGAGCGGAAAAGTGGACGATCAGTATCAGACGAAAGTGGAAAGCGCATCGAAGTACCGGGTGCGGCTGTCGGGTATTGTCTTGATGAATCTGGTGAGCAATCAGGGTGTCGTGGATAGCATTGATCTCCCCACCCTCGCGTATGCGCGGCCACCAGGGGGCTCAGGAGGAAGTTTCGGTGCGACGCTGCGACAATCGGAGATCGGGCTCGAGGCCTTCGGGCCGACCGTGGCGGGTGCGAAGACGACGGCGGACCTGCAAATCGATCTGGCGGGTGGGTTCCCGTCGGTTCCGAACGGAATCAACTCCGGACTCGTGCGCTTGCGGACGGCCACAATGCGAATGGATTGGACAAATACCTCGGTTGTGGCCGGCCAAGATGCGATTTTCTTCTCACCGAACTCGCCGACATCATTTGCGACGCTGGCGATTCCAGCGCTGACCTATGCGGGGAATTTGTGGAGCTGGGTGCCACAGATAAGAGTGGAACACAGGGTGGCGCTGGGGGAAGAGTCGAGCCTGATATTCCAGGGAGGGATTCTCGATCCGGTGAGCGGGGAAGTACCGGGCACAGTGCCGGGCGCAGAGCCAGGCACAACTTATTACCGGCAGGCGGGGCCTGGGGAAGCATCGCGCCAACCAGCATACGGTACACGGATCGCATGGACGCGGAATGTTTTCGGGCAGCCGTTGCGGGTGGGCGTCGGCGGGTACTACACACGGCAGGATTATGGTTTCAATCGGAACGTTGACGGCTGGGCCGGAATGACAGACTTCGACCTGCCGCTTAATCACCAGTTTTCTTTGAGCGGGAAGTTTTATCGCGGAAGGGCCCTCGGCGGACTGTATGGCGGCATTGGTCGCAGCGTGTTGTTCAGCGGCGATCCGACGTTGGCCAGCACGGAAGTGCAAGCCTTGGACTCGATTGGTGGCTGGGCGCAATTGAAATACCGTCCCGCGAATAAATGGGAGTTCAATGCGGCGTTTGGGGTGGATAATCCGTATGCCAGCGATCTGAAATACTTCGAGTATCCGCAGTCCTACGGGGATCCGACACTGGCGAAAAATCAGGGGAGCTTTGTGAACATGATTTACCGTCCCCGCTCGGACTTGTTGTTTTCCGCTGAGTATCGACACCTGACGACGTACTCGCTTACCGACGGCGGAAACAGCGCAGGGCATCTCAATTTGATGATGGGAGTTCTTTTTTGAGCGTATGGATGGAAGCGGACACGGTAAGAAGCGGCAGCAAAGAACGCACTGAACTTTAAGATAGGCCGGCGACGATGAGCCATGGAAAAATCCTGATCTGGGTCGCGATGTTGTGGTCGAGCGCGGCCGGATTGCACGCCCAGCCCCCGACGCAGATGACGACGCAGATAACAACGCAGATAACGACAACGACCGTGCGCGGGCGCGTCGAGGTCATCGGTGCAGTCGGCGCGGGCAAGAGGCGGCACGGAACGATTCCCGGGACAGTGGTGTGGCTGACGCCAGTAACAATGGGAGCGGCAGGCGAAGCCGCTGCTGCGGCGCCAAATTCCTCGGCCGGTCCGCCGGCAAGTCCGGCGCAAACCCCGCGCCTGGTGCAGAAGAACAAGAGTTTTGAGCCGCACATCCTGGTGGTTCCGGCGGGGGCGATGGTGGAGTTCCCCAATCGCGATCCTTTCTTCCACAACGTCTTTTCACTTTTCGAAGGAAAGCGGTTTGATCTCGGTCTGTATGAGGCGGGTGCTTCGCGGATGGTGCGATTCGACCGGCCCGGAATCAGTTACATTTTCTGCAATATTCACCCCGAGATGAGTGCGGTGGTCATTACGCTGGCGACGCCGCTGTATGCCGTTTCAAATGCGGACGGGCAACTCAGCCTGGCGGGCGTTCCCTCCGGGCGTTACCTGTTGCATATCTGGAGCGAGGGCATGGGGCCTGAAAATGCGCAGCCGCTTGCGCGGGAGATCACGGTCGCGGAGAATGCTTCGTCTTTGGGAGTGATTCGAGTTCCGGAAGCTAATGGACAAGGCATTGCGCATAAGAACAAGTATGGACGCGAGTACGACGAGCCTACCCCCAACAACTCTGTTTACGAGCAGCAACGCTAGGATTCTTATTGAAGAGAGCGCAAAGGGCCGCCTGTTCTCAGGCGGCCTTCGCGACATTTCCGTTTCCCATTTCTTCTAGCTAGTGTTTTCGTTTTGAGCGCTTGCGGCTACTTGAAAGCGATCACACCGAACGTTCCAGCCAGATTGTTGTATGGACCCGCGGCGAAGAAGAGTTGGTTGGTCCTGCCGTTGTTTGCGGTGCCCCCGCCGAACTCAAGTCCCCAGAGTTGGTCGATGGCGATATCCTTGCCGCTCGAGTCCTTGAGGGTGCCCACGAACTGGCCGGTTTCGAGATTGAAGCCGCTGATAGTGCCCGGATGGTTCAGATTGTTCCCGACCAGAAGAGTGTTGCTCAGCGGTCCAAAATTACTGGGCGCCACGGCGAGGCCATAAGGCTGGTTCAAGGGCTCGCCGTGCGCCAGCACTTTTACGAATGTCCCGTCCTCCTGGAAGATGTCGATTTGGCCGCTCGGGGCTGTCGATATGAGCGCGAACGTTACATAGAGCAATCCGTTGATATCCGCAATGTTGAACGGCCCATAGCCCGCCGGCAACGTGGGGTCGCTAAACGAATTGACGAGGTTGAAGCTTCCGTCGTACACCTCGACCACGTTGTTGGCAAGGTTGGCGGCATAAAGAAGATTCCCCGAAGGCCGGTTGGTGACAGCGAGACCGGTGTAATTCGCGCCGGCCGCCGAGTTATTCACCACGATGATAGCGTCGTTGGCATTGGTCCCCGGAGCCCACCCGCTGATGCTCCCGTCCAAGGTCGCGAACAGGAAGAACGAGCTCTTTCCCCCTATCTGAAAATCTGACGATCCGTTGAAGACAATTCCAGTGGGCTGACCGGGGCCTGCGCCGGTTGCCGAGGGAATCAAGACCTCCAAGCCCTGCTTAACTCCCTGACCGTTGTAGAGTGTCGACCAGCCTGAGCCTTGATCGCTGACCCAGAAGGGTCCGCCCGAGCTGCGAGCGAGTCCCCAGCCGTTCACTTGCAGCGGATCCATAAACCTAGCCGTTTTCGCTTGATTCGAATCCAGATTTGTGACGTTGTACTGCGCCAGGGCCGCGCTCGAAACGAGCATTACCGAGAGCCCGAGGCAAATTGTGAACGCAATCTTGCGACGCTGCATAGAATCCTCCTTGAATTGTGGGAGCCGGAGCAGAGAGCAAGCGAGTCGCGGAGCGCACGAAGCTTGAACGAGATTTTCTCCGATCCGGCGCGCAGCCGAATGCTAGTTCCGCAGCGTCAGCAGGTTGTCAACGCGGTGTCATCTGTTTGCACAATTCTTGTCGGGAAGGTGGAGCGTTCGCGAATGCATTGGGTTCATGGAAACGGCGCCGTTGCTCATCATCGATGATCCCCATCGATGATCCCGGGATGCGCAAGCTGCCCCTGGCCGCCGCCGAAGAACTGCTGGAGACCGCCATGCGACGCTATGAGGCGGCATGCTGCTGGCCTCGAACATCCTCTTGTGAGGTTCGACACCGATCTTGGGGGCAAACTGGTCTATAATCCCCGGTTCTCAAAGTTGAAGCTGTATTTGCTGCTCGCGGAGCGTGGCTCCGTTCCAGTGCCCGCGACTGAGGAGGATGGGGATGAAACTGCATTTATTGGTTCTGTTCGTTCTGCTTTCGACGGCGATGCTCGTGGGCCAGACGTTTCGTGGCACAATCCTGGGCTCCGTGACCGACCCCTCCGGAGCATTCGTGGCCGGAGCGACAGTCAAGGTGCGCAACGAGGCCACTGGGCTGGAGCGCACGACGACCACAAGCGCGAATGGCAGCTACTCAGTGCCCGAATTGCCCATCGGCAAATACTCCGTCACCGTAACGCAAACTGGCTTCCAGACTTTTGTGGCTACCGGAGTGGCAGTCGACGTGGCCACCGAACATCGTGTGGATGCCGCCCTCAAGACCGGAGCGGTAACCACCCGCGTCGAAGTTTCCGCTGAAGATTTGGCAACGGTCGAGACGACGACGAATGACCTTGGCGGCGTCATCACCGCCCAGACCGTCGAGGACATGCCCGTCAACGGCCGCGACTACACCAAGCTGATCTATCTCAATCCGGGCGTAGCCGGTTCTCCTGACCAGATTTCCGATTCCCCCGGCTCCTTCGGTGAGTTTTCGATGAACGGCGCCCGCGGACGCTCGAACAACTACCTACTCGACGGCACCGACATGAACGATGGCTACCGCAACGACCCGGCCATCAATCAGGCCGGCGTATTCGGTACTCCTTCGACAATACTTCCCATTGATGCCGTGGCCGAAGTCAACGTGCTTTCGAACTTCGAGCCAGAGTACGGGCGCAACGCAGGTGCGGTCGTTAATATTGTGACCAAGAGCGGCGCCAATACCATCCACGGATCTGCGGGAGAATACTTCCGCAACAACGCACTGGATGCGCGCAATTACTTCAACCCGACCACTATCGCCAATCCACTCACCGGACAGCCAGTCGCCAACCCCAAAGCTCCATTCCATAATAATCAGTACGGCGCCTCATTGGGTGGCCCGATCATCAAAGGCAAGACGTTCTTTTATGTCGACTATGAGGGCCAGAAGGAGCCTGTGGGGGTGGTGACCATCTCCAGCGTACCTACTGGCACCGCTGCTGACGGATCACTGCAACCGAGCGACTCTACTGACCCGTCAGGCGTAATCCAAAAACTTCTGGCACGCCACCCCTGGCCGGCGCCGAACTTGGCGAACCCGAACCCCGGTCAGGTCAATAATGATGGCACGGCTTCCGTCGTTTCCCCCTCCTACAATGACCTGACCAGCTTCATCGCCAAGATCGATCACAGTATCAACACCAACAATACCCTCACCGGCCGTTATTTCTTCGGTGACAGCATCCAGTCGTTCCCGCTGGAGCTCTCCGCCAGCGGCGGACAGTTGCCGGGTTTTAACACGTTCACACCGACTCGCGTGCAGTTGGTCTCGCTCTCTTACACGCGCACGATTGGGGCGTCCAAGGTCAACGAGCTCCGCTACGGCTGGAACCGGTTTGCGGAAGGGTTCTTCCCAGCCGACGAGGGTTTCAGCCCCAGTTCGATTGGTCTTTGCGCAGCCACGTCAACCGCCCTGTGCGAAGGCGGCGGCCCGTCCGCTTCTGGCCTGCCCATTATCGAGGTGAGTGGCGTGGCGCAGCTCGGCGCGACCGGCAGCGTTCCGCGTCATCGTATCGATAGCAACGACCAGGTCCTCGACAACTTTTCCTGGAAGATCAACAAGCACAGCGTGAAGTTTGGCTTCGATTTCCACCGTACTTCCGTGCAGCAATTTAATGATAAGGACTTCCGCGGAGAGCTGGAATTCTCATTGACCGACTTCCTCTCTGGCTATGTCGATGGCGGCTCCCAGTATTCCGGCAACTCTACCCGCCGCACGTTTGAGGACAACTTCGGTTTCTATGCCCAGGACAATTACCGTCTGACACCGCAGTTGACTTTCAATTACGGCTTGCGTTGGGACTACTTCGGCGTAGTCCAGGAAAAGAACAACCTCCTCAGCAACATCACCAATCTCGATGCCGCTGGCGGTACTTTCACCCTGACGCAAGTCGGTCAGCCCGGCCTCAGCGGCCTTTACAACCCGGACAAAAAGGACTTCGCCCCGCGCGTCAGCCTCGCTTGGGACGTTGCCGGTAAAGGCAAGACCGTGATCCGCACCGGCTTCGGCATGTTCTACGATGCTTTGTCGCAAGACATGGTGATGGGCCATCTGCCTTATTCGCCCGCCTTCGACCCCGGCCCAGCCTATAACAACATTGGCCCTGATCCGATCCTGTTCAATGCGGCGGTGGGCGGACAGATCGTCTACGGTAGCCCCCTGTTTGTGCCCACCAACCCCTGCTCCGAGTGCGATACCTTCGGCTTCGACCGCAACATCAAGACGCCCTACATGGAGAACTACAACCTCAACATCCAGCGGCAGATTACGAGCAAGGCCGTGATCCAGGCGAGCTACGTCGGATCCCAGGGGCATCGCCTGTGGCGGTTTTTTGACCTCAGCCAGCCCAGCAACGCGACAGTGACCGCCTGCGATCTAGGCAATCCGAACAATCTGCCCTTGCTGGCAGGTTGCGACGGCCCTCCCATGATTCACGACTCCACAGTGCCGCGCAACTACATTCTGAACAATCCCTATGGCACGGTCTATCTCCTGCAGGAGAATTCAACCGGCAAATCCAATTACAACGCGCTGCAGTTGAGCCTGCGTATCAATGGATGGCACGGCATCACATCCATCGCGAACTATGTTTGGTCGCGCTCCATGGATAACTCAAGCGACGGCGAAGACTTCGAGCCCAACGCCGCCCAACCCAACGACAGCAACAATCCGCAGCTCGAGTACGGTCCGTCAAATTTCAACATTCCGCACCGCTTTACCTGGAACTTCGCCTATCAGCTTCCCAACATGGGCGGCAACTGGCAACGCTTGAAAAATGGCTGGGGCATTAATAGCGTGCTGACTTTGCAGGACGGGCAGCCCTTCCAGCTCAACTACAATTTCGAAGATGACTATAGCGGCGGCGGCAACCTTATTGACCGCCCCGACGTAGTCGGGCCCATCAAGTACGACGCCAGGGATCCGTTCAATTACCTCGACCTAAGCTCGTTCGCCATCCCATGCACGATTACGACCACTGCACAGGCCGCGCCCACCGGTTTTGCTCAAGACTGCGTGCCTGGCACCCGTCACTACGGCAATGAGGGCCGCGACTCGTTGCATGGGCCCTCATTTAAGGAATTCAACTTCGCCATCTATAAGACCACTGCGATTACCGAGAGGGTCAACATGCAATTCCGCGCCGACTTCTTCAACCTCCCGAATCACCCCAACTTCTCCAACCCCTTTCTGCCAGCTTTCATCGCCGATGCCGGAGGCACTGTCCCCAATCCCGTTTGCAACTGCAACTATGCGGTTAACGGGAGCGGGCGGGAAGTTAGCAACGGCCCATACAAGATCGCCGCCACCGGCGACGTCGGCATCGGCAACCCGTTCATCGGCGGCGGCGGCCCGCGCGGCATTCAACTGGCCGTCAAGTTCACTTTCTAGCTGCGCAACTTGTTTCTTCCCCGGCTCCTCCCGCAAAACGTGCGGGAGGACGCACGGGAGGAGCGTCTTCCTCACCACGCGGAAGCAGAGAGAGATTTCTGCATCAACTTCATTTGATCCTACCGTTCTCCGATTGAGGCCGCTCCGGTGAGGGGATGAAGGAAAGAGCGATCAGGGCTCAGCCATGTCCTGATTGGGCATCTTTGTGAAGTGTGTAGACTGAGGCATAGGAGCGGAAAGCATCGTACTGCTCTTTTTTGCAAGCATTTTTTGCAAGCATGGGATTTATGTCCTATGCTTATAAGGTCAACATCAAATGTGTGTTGTGCAAGAGGCTGAAAAAGAAAGCCCATAGCTTCAAGCGAGCGGAGAAGAGGATTACTGATACGGCGCTCCGGGGGGATGGAGAGCGCCTAACTGTCTGAAACTAGATATTTGAGGGCCCGTAGCTCAAGCGGATAGAGCATCGGATTTCTAATCCGAGGGTTGCAGGTTCGATTCCTGCCGGGCCTACCATTTCAAATCAATTAGTTAGGCAGCGGTGCAGGCAGGGTCACCGCTTCCAAATGGTCCGTTTGCACCGTTTTTCGTGCTGTTTTCGGTGCAATCATGTCTGAATCATGTCCGTCGAGCCCGCTAACAGAAACTGCCAGTAGAGCATTGGAGTTCTGCTTCTCGTTCAACTTCCGGCCAGCGTCGAGGATATCCCGCTTGTCGGTGATGTTGTACCGCTGAAAAACAGCCGCGGTTTTATGCCCGCTGATCTCCATCGCCACTTTTTGCTGGACGCCAACTCGGATCAGGTTCCGCACTCCGCTGCGCCGTAAATCGTGGAACAGAAGGCCCACGTACTTGAGTTGATGACGTCTCCACTTCTTACCGCAAGCCGAGCATCGACCCTTCGCGTCCACCGTCTGTTCCTGTAATTCTGGGTAGCAGTCACGGCAGACGAGTTCGCCGAGTCCCACTTCACAGCACACCTTCCGCCAACGTCGGCGGAAACCTCGTACTGGCTCTGCAGGTAATCCAGGTTTGGCCGGCGGCCGCGTGAATACGTAGTCGTTTTTCTGCTTCCCGACAATGCATGCCGTGAGCAGCGTTGCGGCTTCGTCCGTCAGTGGCGCTATCCGCGCTTCACCGTTCTTGGTCGTGCCAGCCTCTAGATTGATCTCGCGCGAAGCGAGATCGACCTGGCGGACCCTCAGGTTGAGCAGTTCGCCCTTCCGAAAAGCGAACGTATACGCCGTAGTCAGCAATGCCCGGAACCACAAGCCTTCCTGATTGCATCGGCGTGCCAGCAGCGTGTATTGCTCATCACTGAGAAAACCCTTGCGGGCTGGGTTCTCCTTGTACATCGGGAAAAACGGAACAGTTCTGACTTTCGGCGGCGAGCACTCTGTCGCTAGGTTGAAGGCATGCTTCAAAATCGCCAACTCCCGGTTTATGGTGGGCCCGGCCGCGCCTTCGTCTTCTCGTTTCTTGCAGTACCTCTGCACTAGATCGGTATTCAGATCGTCCGCCTTCAGCCTAGTGAAGAACGGTTCTAGGTGGTTTTTCCAGCGCGATTCAACATCGGTGCTCGTCTTTCTCCCTTCTCGCCGATATTCGTGGAGCACATCGGCGATCAGTTCGTCGACTTTGACGTTGGTGCGTGGAGTAAAGGTTTTCGTTTCCACTTCGGCTAAGCGTCGTTTGAGTAGCTTCTCTGCGACAGTACGATCGGTGCTGTGACTGCTCTCGCAGCGTGGAATCCCGCGAAAATAGAACTTGATCGTCCACACGGCAGTCTTACCGTTGTGGAAAATCGAGCCTCGGCCGCGTTCTCGCTTCGTTGTTGGTTCGTTCATGCTGTTCTCTCCATTCGGAAGATTGAACACAGAAGCCTGAGCCAAGAAGGGAATTTGCGGCGATCACCGGACTGGCGATAATGGTGGGAGCCACGGTTTTCCTCCTGTTCAGGAAGCTGTGGTCAGTGTCGGGTTGGTGTTAGAAGCACCGGCCCGACACGCTTTCAGTGTACGCCCGGTCGCACCTTCGTTCCCAGCAGAAAATCAATTACGAACATGATGCAGATACGGCATCCCAGCTTCTCCGCTGATAACGCGGCTTCCAGAGCCGAGCACTGGATCTGCAGTCCAAGGTTCATGACAGCGTCACCTTCGATTTTTCGACTAGGTTGTCCAAGTCGCGAATGTCAATTAACCACGGACCATGCTGAGACTCCTCATCAAGTTTGATGAGTTGAAGTGCTCCCTTTTGCACGAGCGAACGGACACGCCGCGGCGAGACACTTAGATAGTTGGCTGCGTCTCGGATTCGCAGCGCTCGCTTCGGCATGGCTACCGTCTTCCGCATGGATTCCCTACTTCGTCACGTCGTCCGCTTCGATGCCGTGCGTTTCCTCTTGCGGGCAAATTGGCTCGCGGAGTTTCATCCTGTTGCCGCGGCCGCAATCAGCCCATTCGGATTCTTTGTAGCCCGGGCACTGTGCTGCGCTCATTGCCCTGCATTTGCACTCCCCACGAGCAAACCGAGGCTTGGGTAATCCGGCGCTCCAGCACGACAGCGACAAATATTGGCTCCCTTGCTTCAGCCGCATCAGCCGCCGCGCGTTGGTTTCCACTCTGGTCATATTTCAGACAAGGGCACCGCGAAACCATTACCCAGTAAGCCTTTTTCAGCAGCGCGCAGGATTCGCTCGCCCGTACGTATCGGTTCTCTGGGTCTGGGGACGATTTCTGCGTCATGCGCGCCTCCCAGCAATGCGGACAAGGGCCTGATCCCAAGAGAGTGGTGGTTCGTCATCTAGCATCTTGCGCAAACGCTTGCCTAAATCTGCAGGCATTGGTTTTGTGTCTGGCTCCGTCTTGATTTTCGCAACTGCAGCCTTGACCTTGGCCAGCACTTGCGCCCTCCGCCATGCGTCCTCAAGCGTCTTTTTGTCCGGAATGACTTTCGTTACACAGTGCTCATCAAGCTTGCCCTCAAGCCAGCGGACGAACTGGTCCGATCTCATGGCGTTCAATTCCACCCGCTTCCCACGCCACTTCTTGTAGTCGACCTGGCTCTCGACTAAGAAGTCGATCTCGTCGCGAGTCACGTCGCCGTAATCGAGAAGCTTTTGGCCGGGGTGCTTTATTTGGTCGAACTCAACTGGTTCACTTTGAAGCTTCATTCTCTCAATGTCCGCCAGCCGTAACCCGAGGTAGATCACGTTCGGCTCAACCCGAAACTTATAGCGTCGCGTGTCGTGACCAAGGGTATGCGCGATGCTGAGCCCAGAGACGTCGAAGTCGTGCATGATCAGGATTGTCACCCCAACTCGTCCACCAACTGTCTGGTTGCGATGTTCGACATGCCTTTGGAGCTGAAGATGGCCAAGTCGTAACGTTCAGCTATCTGGCTGCGCTCCAGTAGTGCGTCGAAACCCTCTTTCTCGATAAACAGCGCAAATTGATAGCGGTTTGTCGGTCCCTTGGTCGGGTACATCTCATCAATATCAACTCGTAGGTCCTTAGCAGCATTGCGATCGCGCCAAGAAGCAACGTACTTGCGGACGTCCAGTGTTCCCAGTCCTAAGCGCCTCCGAACGTGCGGCTCGACCAAATGACCACGAGCGTCGTAGACGACGTCCCAGTTTGCAGTTTCAGCCGGGTGATCGAAAATGTAATCCGGCAGCAATGTTTGTGTGAAGTAATCAGAGTCTTTCCAGCACCTACCGCGGGTCTCGGCAAGTACCAAGGGACGCGCTGTGTACATGAGCTGCCGCGCGTTGGCGGGGAGTCTGCCGTTAGCAGAGGCCAGATTGTAAGCTTGGGGCATTACCTTGTAAGCCGCAGGCTTTATGATGTCGTCTCGCTCGTGCCGGCGGTGCAAGCGTTCGATCTGCCGATCCGAGAGATAGTCACTCTCACTGGCGGCAGCGGCGCGGCGCTTTGCACGCGCAAAGAGCTTGGTGGCGCTCGCCACTGCATTGGCTAATACGTCTTTCAGTTCGCTGCTCATACGATTGCCCCTTTCCCCTGATCTGTGAACATCAATCGTGGGCAGCATTGGTGAATCAAAAGGGCCACTGGGTCGTGCCGCTGCACGTGGCAGTCCGTCAGTACGTCGCTGAGATGTCCTGACGGGACTTTGTTGGCGCCCTATGTTCAACGACCTGTTTGATGCGCTCTCATATTTATGGTCATGGCGATGGCCTGTAGCAAATGGGGAGGTCACTGCCGTCGATATTGAACGGATCGGAGAAGGGCGAAACAAGACTTTCCGGTTGGCGGTAGCCTATGAGTTTTCACTCGGCGCGGATGGGCCTTATACAGGCGAATCATTTTGGCGACCCGCATTTTTCGCAAAGAGGCGAGTACAAAACGCCGCTCGAAGATTTCACCGGCGTCAGCAGGTTGCCGTCAGATACCGTCCAGATGATCCCAGCGTTAGCCGGTTGGATCGCAGCGCGTGGAAAAAAGAACAGAAATAGCGGAAGTCGCCGTATGCAACACTGCGTCTCCTTTTTACCGTTCCTCCGTGACCTCTATTTCATTGCCCTCCAAGTCTCGCATTACGAAGTAGCGCGTTCCTTGCCGATCCGATTCAATCGGCGTGACGCTTATTCCGCGAGAAGATAACTGATCTTTTGCCTTTCCGATGTTGGTAGCGTACAGGATCGGTCTTTGATCCGTAGTCGAATCGCGGGGGCCAAGGACAATCGCCGTTTCATCTCGCTCTGAGAACGCCAGCGAAACACAATCTCCCGCATCGCTTGTCGGGGCCACCACCTGTTGAAGGCCAAGTTTCTCTTTGTACCACAAGGATGCAGCAACGGCGTCAGTAACGCCGATGTAAATCGAATCAGGAATCTGGAGTAGAGACATGAACACCATTGAACCTCTCGGGGGCAAGACCGTCAACGGACATAGCAAGATAGCCAGCGATTCGAGCAGTTGGTATGTTAGCTGGCGAGAACAGGCGTGGCTGTTGAAAAAGTCCATTTTTCTCAAAACAGCCGAAATTTGGGGGATAGAAAATGTCTACCCGAACCGAGAAGGTCGTTTATAGGGCATCCTAGCGCAAAGTTTTTTCG